>JABAOF010044334.1_pt2 | contig 10714 bp, 9 predicted proteins | sample 7062171 | NCBI WGS metagenome assembly JABAOF01 (sample SAMN14538628, study PRJNA623070) | marine sediment metagenome | biome: marine biome [ENVO:00000428]; feature: marine pelagic biome [ENVO:01000023]; material: deep marine sediment [ENVO:00002113] | place: India: Gulf of Khambhat ... | reverse complement strand
GTTCATCAAAGAAAACGCCAATTTTATCGCGTAGAAGTCGAGGAATTCTTTCGTTTCATTCAAAAATTGAGTTTTCTGCTTTTCATCCTTAAAACAATCATTATATATTTTTCCTATCTGTTTCCATTCAGTTTCAAGAAGGGAGAAGAGAACTTTCCTGAATTTCTTCCATAAATCCTGCCAGTTTTTTTCTTTGATATCAGCAAGATCCACGAAAGTGAAGAATTGTTCCAATACACGATGGGCTATTTTTCCCCTCACTCTAGAGGGTCTTGGTTTTTCTTCTATTCCACGAATGTATTTGTAGAAGAATTTTCTCTGACATTCGTAATAGCATGCTATGCTTGTTGGGGATAATCTAACATTGTTCTTCATTCAACCACAGGAGTGATTATTCTATTGGAGTCAAGATTAATATTGTTTTGTAGTCTTGAACTAATGTTTTTGCCTAATTTATGCTTCGAGAGAATACTTTTGAAGATTTAAATACCCAGTTTAATATTATTGTTAATAATTATTATTAGTGAACGTTATTAGTGAATAGTGTTTAGATGTTTATAAAGGATCGTATTTTACAGCTTCTTAAGGTTAATAGAGACGGTTTAACCATAACTGAAACTTCTAAGAAATTAAAGATTCACTACATCACGGCTTCTAAGTATCTGGCTGTTCTGGAGGCTGAAGGTAAACTCAAGCGTAGAGACGTAGGGATGGCCAAACTGTTCAAGATAAATGATGAGGAAAGAAAATGAAATCGAGAAAAATTCAAATCGGTAGAAAATCTTTGATTAAGTTCAGTTTAATCTTTCTAATCCTTTCTTTAATTCTATTCTTTTTATTCCGTTTTATTTCAATAAAGGCTGAAGCTGGTATAAGTGTTATTGCCTCGGATACAGTAATTAGAGGAAATTTATGGTCGAAGAAAGTAGTCGTTTCAAGTGATTCTGAAGATCATGTATATAATATATCAGTTTCTACAAATATTCCAGAAGATTTAACTAGTATAGAACTTTATCGTTATATATCATCTGATATGAAGATTAGAACTACAGAAGATTCAGATTATAATTTTCAAGCAATTGACGGTGATAATAATGGGAAGAACGATACTGTTACTTGGATTGTACCAGAATTGTCAGAAGTTTCTTTTTCTGTTGAAGGTACTTTAATTCAGTCAGTAGCAACAACTACTATAGACTCTTTGTTTGGGAATGGTATTTTTTCTCAAACACAAGATCAAAGTGGATACACTCACATAGAAAAAATAGGCAACATATTTCACATTTGGAACGACTTGAACCATTACTACATAAACGATACCGGAATACAGATAACTAATCATTATCAAGAATATTGGACTCACAATGTTTGGTGTTTATGGATCAAAACTGACTCTCGATGGGTTAGAAGATGTTCTGATGGGTTGAGTTGGAACTGGAAGAATTCTACTGGTCTAGGTTGGGCCGAGTTAAATGGAACTGCTTCTTATTCGGAAGGACCTTATTCTGCAATCTTTAGAGTGAGATACTATCTTGCAGACGGTTACAACCGAATCAATGTTTCTCTTGGGATAAATAACACTGGTCAAGATATTCAAGACATGTACTTTGGTTGGATAGTCAAGGATATCAGGATTGGTGGTGATGAAGAGAATGATTGGATAAGTCTCAGGACAATTTATAGTGATCCTGAAGAGTGGGATTTATCGAATTCTACTTTAACTTTAGGATACAACCAAAGTGAACTATTAGAAAGACATTATAAACTTAGAGATGTTACTGTGGGTGCAGTGGATTTCTGGTGGGACTATCATGGTTGGAAAGACAGTGTAAAGCATAATATGTCTTACAGGTTGAACGTGATTCATGGCATAATTCCTGATCAGTACAACGCACCTGTTTTACTAAGAATACACGCTGGGAATCTGAATAGTGGACAAATTGTTTATACCAATTTCTGGTGGGTTGATGCTCCACTAATGTGTACTTATTATCCTAACTGTGAAGGGTGTGCTGGTGGTGATTCAGAAGAAGGCACTTGTGCCTGGTGTACTAATCCTGGTACTTGTATGACGCTGTTTTTCTGTCCTATAGCTTGTTCGGGGGCTTGTATCAGCAACCCTATTCTTTGCCCTTCAGATGAAAAAGCACCAACTTATTCCAACGAGCAAACCAATTCAACAGAAGCTGGAACAGCATGTAACTTCACTTTGGATTGGAACGATGATATCGTTCTAAACCCAAACGGTCAGTATATCTTTTCCACTAACAACTCGGGAACATGGGTAAATGCCTCAGCCGTTAATTTTTCTTCAACTCCAGAAACTGCTTGGAATGTCACTGTCTTGAATTCAACTGTCGGAACGTTAGTACAGTGGAAATTCTATGCTAGTGATAATGTAGGAAATTGGAATGTTTCTGAGACATACAATCTGACAACAGCTGCTCTAGGTTGGTTAAATGCCACTCTCATTACTCCAACTCCAAATCAACAAACAAACTGGACAAGATACAATGAATACTGGATTAATGCAAGCGTGAACTGTGAAGGAGATGCAGGAGATACTTGTGAGAATGTTGACGGAATGGCTAGATACACGATGACAAAGTGTTCATCAACTTGTGACTGGATAACATACGGAGGAAATGATAATCGTACTGGTGAATCTACTTCTGAAGCGCCGAGAACGAATGAAACACTGTGGAAAGCCAATGTTACAGGAGTCTCTGATGAAAGTGCAGGCCCTTCTGTAGTCAATGGAATAGTATATATGGGATCAATAAAATACGAAAAAATATTTGCTTTGAATGCTTCTACGGGTGAAGAGATATGGAATTTTTCAATAGGAAAAACTCATGCTGTGCCAGTATTCGCAAATGGAATCGTATATATCGTTACTGGATATGGTGGAACTGAATCTGCTACTGAGAATAAGACTTATGCATTTAATGCTTCTACGGGTGAAAGCATCTGGAACTATACCATGCACACTTATTATTCCTCTGGTTTGGCTTATGCCAACGGTAGGATATTCGTCAATAATGTGAGTACAGCGTTCGCATTGAACGCCTCTGCAGAATCTATGACTGAGAGTGAAAGAGAATTGTGGACTTACAACAAACCAGATATGGATAGTAATGATAACTTACAGAGTGTCTCCACCGCAGTAGGAGATATAGTGATATTCTGTTATTATGACAATGACCCTAATAATGCTACGATAGTTGCACTTAACCAGACGAATGGAGAAATGGTATGGAATAACACTATCTTGAAAAGTATATGGGATTCTTCGCCAGCAATACACGATGATGTTATGTTTATATCAGAAGATCAAAACCAAAATGCATCAGTTGCTGCCGTCAACATAACTAACGGTGAAATCATATGGATGAATAATGGAACAGAGTTTAATGCGACCAATGGTTTTAGCACTATAGTATCTAGCCCTGCCGTCGCGAATGGTAGAGTTTTCATTGGTGTGAATATATATTTGGAAACTATAAAGTATCTTATAGCATTGAATGAGACCGATGGAAGTAACATATGGAACAAATCAATATCTGGAACTTGGGGATCAAAATATCTTGTATATACACATCCTGCCGTCGCTGATGGTATCGTGTTTTTCGGATCATACGGGTGTTTGTATGCACTCAATGAGACTACTGGTGAAGATATCTGGAGTTATAAAATTTCATCTAAACAAATATGGCACCCAGCCGTTGTAAACGGTGCTCTATACGTTAGTGCTGATGATTGGTATCTTTATGCATTCCGTTCTATGAATCCAATTCCTAACAATACTGGAGATACCCCCTTCTTTATATCCGGTCCAAACCCCAACTCATGTGGTTATATGAATCAAAGTCAATCCTGTCAACTCAACTGGACTGTCAATGCTACCGGGAACGTAAACTCTACTTACCTTATAGACGTTAATTTTATTTCTAATGAGACTCAAGTACTTTCAAGCGATACTGATGATGCTTACGTTAAGATAACTTTTGGTGTAGAAGATTTTGTAGAGATAACTCTATCTCAGGCATTGTTAGATGGGATAATGTTCGATACTGTCACGCCAAACACAGTAGGCAATCCAGCCAGAAACAATTCTCATCCCGAAACGAGGTACAACGTTACAGTCGGTTCATCTTCAACTCAAAACTTAGATTTCTATGTCAAACTGAATGAGAGCTTCGAGACCGGAATATACATCAATGAGAGTTCAAGCATAACGTCAGCCTTTTCAGCTTTCATAACGAACACTACTGTTGGCGACAACTGGTCAATACTAGGTAATTCTACATTCAACTGCACGGACATGGTTATAGGCAACAACTGCTGGATGAGGCTTTATTTTGATGCAGTTAATGTGCCTTCTGGATACAAACAGAGAAATTACATAATCTGTGGAGTTATAACTGGGAGCAATCCTAGCATTTGTGGATAATTAACTTATACAGCAACGTTTAACAATATTATTAAAAGACAACGTTAAACTTTTATAAGTAGTTAAACCAATATTATTTTTATAAGACCAGTGGCTAAAACATGTATATTATTCTTAAGACAAGCCTAGGTAACATTAGATTAAGTGAGAGTTTACTAATTACAATTGCTGTAGCGACTTCCCTCCTGTTAATCGTAATAGTTAAGGGGGCTGAATATTCCTCAGGCAACGTTGTTATGAACGCTACAGTTTCGCATGTAATTTCAATAACACCTTCAGCAGCAATATCTCGTGGAATCTTGTTTGGATCTGTAACAAGCGGAACAGACGACAACATGGCAGAGAATGATACAACTGGCTGTGGAGGAATTACAGCAGGGAATTGTACAGAATATAATTTAACAGCAGGTTCAGAAAATACAGATACGACAGATTTCTACCACTATGCACCCGACATGAATAAGCAGGGTTCCTCACCAATACTTTTGATAGGAAATGTCACACATGAAGCAAACACGACAGAAGGTGGAATTAACGTTAACATGACATTAATCACAGACGGACTGGGTTTAATGACGACTTCATGGGCACAAATAGGAAAGGGTAATTGTACTACTGTATCAGCTGGTGGAGATTGTTACATCGCATATTGGTTGGATGTTCCATCAGGATTAGCATCGGGAACATACAACACGTCCTACTACTACTGTGGAAATGCAAGTAATGGAGATACGCCCTGCAGTTAAAATGCCCATTTTTTACTAGTGAATTATCCTATCTCGAACGGTGGATCTTTTTCTTTTTCTTGTATTTGAGCTTAATGATGAACAAACTCGTAACTATAACAACTACAATGATTACACCGACAACTATCCATCCGTTGAAAGGGGTATAGTAAACATAAAATGCTAGTGGCTCAACAATGGTTGCTGCACCCACTTTTCCAATCGCCCTTATCCCACCCTTGTATTCCTTTTCTTTTGGTGCTATAGGAATACCATTATCTGTATCCAAAGCAAATTCTAAGGGAGCATTAAAATAAATGCATAGTGTTTGTGTTGATTCTGTCTTCTCTTGTGAGCACAAATCTCTTATGCACTTTCTCCTTGGTTCTGCTTCCTTTGGGCAATCAATGCCAATAAGAGTAAAGTCTTGTGGCTCAATTTTATCTACAAATCTTTCTAACTCCTTAGAAACGGCTACAGAATATGTTGTGGTCGTATAATCTACAGTAGAATAAACACATGCCCCCCCGCACACCATCTTTTTCTCAAATGGTTTTAAAGTAACACTACCCTCTCCTACCATCAACCCAGCTTGAACTGTAACAGAAAGATTTAATAGAACTATTATAAAAATAAGAGTAATCAACAGCCTTTGCATCCTTTCACTATACACTTTATGCATCTTTAATTATATTTAATTGTAATTGAGTGAGTAAGCGGTTTTCTGGAATATACTGGGAACACTCCAAATTAAAGAGATTTTATCATTTCGAATTAATATATAATATATGATGTCCAGAAAAATCATAATTTTACTTATCTTAATTTTGATTCTCGTTCTGTATTGTTTCCCAGAAATATACAGAACTGCTTTGTTTATGTTGGGCTGGACGGGTATGAATACAACTATATCCTCTAGTGAGAATGGAGAGATAATTTTTCTGAGATATTCTCCTGAAGCGATAAAAGTAGGTGATCAAGTTAGTATAATAGTAAACTCAACTAACAAGGGAAATGTTTTAGGGGACTTCAGATTGAGGCTAATCATCTCTAAAGACGAAGAAACTATTTTCAACAGCACTTGTGACTTTTCTTTGGATGTATTCCAAGAAGAAACTTGTATATTTTACTACACACCAAATCAAGCAGGTACTCATCAGCTTCAGGCTAAACTATTGAATCAGACCGAAACAGACTTATGGGATACTAAATTAAAGAACATGACTGTGGCATCGAAGATAATACCGCCACCATCAGAACCAACACCTGGACCTTCACGTCCTGCTATTACGCCAAAGGTAAAGAGTATTGAGATAATAGACTATCCGAAGGAAATAAACACAACCATAAACGAAATAAAACTGATCCCTGTGAAAGTAAAGAATACTGGGAATGTTTTATTGGACAATGTCACATTAATCGTAGGTGGTATACCTTTCTCCACGAGGATTTCTCCCGATAACATTGAATTACCATCCAATTCTACACAAATCTTCCTCATAAGAATTGAGATTCCTCAAGTGACAAACTTTACCGAATACAACATGTCTGTAAAGGCCATTGGAGACAGTGTCTCTGACACAAAGTTCATAAAACTCAGAATTACATCTGTTACCATTCAAGAAAGGATAAAATCAGAAATAGAAGATTTAAGAAATCTAATTGAGAAAATTTGGGAGGAAACGATAGATCTCGGAATGAAAGGCTACAACGTAACAGAAGTTTTTGACATCCTAAACCAAGCTAAAGAAAACTTAAGAATTGCTGAAGACTACTTCGATGAAGAAGATTATGATAATTCTGAGGAATACCTTGAGATTGTGAGAACAAAACTAGAAGAAGCAGTAGTCAAAATTTCCCAATTGATAGTAAAGACAGTGATAATGCCAGCCTTTACCTTCCAACAAAAAATGATCGTTACTCTATTGGTCGGAGTTATTCTTGGACTAATTGTAGTTATCATTATACAAAGGAAGAAATTTGCGAGAATGCAAGAAACAATTTGGTCAATGCTGAAAGCAAAATGGAAAAAACCATATGCACAACTTTATCCATCGATTGGATGGCGACAAAAAATTCGAAGGTTCCTGAAAAAAGAAGAGAAAGAAGAATCAACGAAGTGATCTAACCATATCCTCTAAAACTTTTTGAGGATCTTCAGCTTTAACAATCCCAGAAGCAGGTATGACTCCAACAGTACCTAACTCTAATGCTTTCTTAACATCTTCCCCCTTCGATATCCCAGCTCCACACAGAACTTTGATATCAGGATTAATTTTCTTCACCACATCAACAGTTTTTTTAACAACTTCTGGTTTTGTCTGTGATACGGGTATGCCAGTGCCGATGAGTTCTGGAGGTTCATACGCGATAAAGTCTGGGTTGAACTTTGCAATCTTTTCACTCTCGTCAACACTCGCAGAACAACAAACCGATATTAATCCATATTTCCTGGCAATCTCTACACATTTCTTTATTTCTTCTAGTTTCAACCTTCTCTCCGAGTGGTTTATCAGTGTACCTATAACGCCTGCCTCCTTTACTGACAATGCCAGGACATGACCAGTAGACGCACTTGGTTCAATCGGATCAATATGCTGAGAGAAGATGGGTATATCGACTTCTTTTGATACAAGACGAATGTCAGCAAACTGTGGGGCGATTGCAATACCACCCTCATGTTCTTTAGAAACAGAGTCACATATCTTTGCTAATTTCAAAGCATTCTTTCCAGTCCCGGCTTCATAGCATTTAAAATTGACTAAGATTATCGGGAGTTCCATAACAAGAAATTGTCTTTTCATAAATAAATTTAGCATTCAAGCTATGATTCTTCTCTTCCCCTTGAGTTCAATTATCCTTGCTTTACCTTTGGCTTTCTTTACAGTAACTACATCACCTTTTTTGATTGGAATCATTCTTTCATTATTGTCAGCAGTCATCCAACCCAATCCTCTGAGAATCTCGATTTTTATCACTGAGTTATCTTTAACAATAACATTCTTTCTTCTCTTCTTTGGATTATTGAAAGCGATACCCAAACCTTTAGAAAATTTTCTCCTGGTGATAGAATGAAAATAGGCAGTACTTCCGTAAGGAGTTGCAACGACCAGACCATCGCCTATGACTTCATCCTCTATCATTTTTCCGTTTACTTTAACTGTCAACCTTATCGTTTTAGTCGGTATTTTGTGGTGTATACCGATTTCATTCAATCCTATTAATTTCTTTTTTGGATTGTTATTGACAATACCTTCAACTTTAATTTCTTCGGTTACCTTGTATTTCTTTTTTTTCAAGGCGTTTAGTACTTTCGAAAAATCATGAGCCCCCAGTTTACATTTTTCGCAGATTTTACTATGTTTTATCAAGACCCTTGGAATCCTAGGATAAACTCGTTCAGCGTATAGAGCTGTACCATCCCCACCGAAAGATATCACGATATCGGGATTCTTCTTGTCCAACTTCAAACCATATCTAGGCAATTTCTTTTCAATTAACTTTCTAGCTAAACCAACAACAACAACCTTCATAAAATCATTTCATAGCTTTCTTTACTCTCTCCTTAGCTATCTCCATCGCAGCATCTCTCGGATTTAAATTTTCTTTCTTAGCTTTTTCAAGAACAATTTTAGTATTTTTCTTAACTTTCTCTTCAACCAGTTTAAACATCTGTTCTGGAGTTCCACCGATGTATTCCACATAAGAAGAAATTACACCACCAGGATTAGCAACAAAATCAGGAACAACTAATACGTCTTTCTGGTGTAATATTCCTTCAATATCATGTGGAATTGGTATGTTTGCCCCTTCAACGATTATTTTTGCATCAACTCTGTCAACATTATTCTTGTTTATAACATCTGCAACAGCTGCGGGTATCAAAATGTCAACTGGAAGTTCAAATATCATATCACACTTGTAAGTTTGACCAGGATGCATATCTCTTGATTTTACAGCCTTTGTTGAATAATTAATAACGCTACCAGTTTCTTTTTTAATCTCCAATAATTTTTCAATGTTTATTCCTTCTGGAACATTCAAACAACCTTTGGAATCGGATACAGAAACTATCTTTGCTCCAACCTCTGATAAAAACTTTGCTACAAATGATCCTACATTACCAAAACCTTGTATAGCAACAGTAGAATTTTTTATATCTAAACCATAATGTTCAGCAGCTACAAGAGTTGAATGAAAAACTCCAAATCCTGTTGAACCCAATTCATGAGGAATTCCTCCTAACTCTTTTGGCTTTCCTGTACAGGCTTTCATTGAACCATTGGCTTCAGCAAACCATTTCATTTCCTCTTCTGCCGTATACATATCTGGTGCAGCTACGTATTGTGAGGGACAAACGGGTTTTAGAGATCTAGAAAAAGCTTCTATGATTTCTTTTTTTTGTTCTTTTGTAATTTTCTTAGAATCAGCGATTATCCCAGACTTTCCCCCACCAAATGGTAATTCAGCCAAGGCACACTTCCATGTCATTGCTCTAGCTAGCCTAAAAACTTCCTTCACATCAACATCTGGTGTAAACCTTATTCCTCCTTTACCAGGACCTAAGGCAGTATTATCAATGACAAGAATTCCTTTCATCCCAGTTTTAGTATCATAAGTTTGGATAATTTTTTCAGGTCCCCATTCATCAGCAAACCATTCTACTTCCATACAATCACTTATCCATACTTTTGAACTTCCTCCAATCTATGATTATCTCAGCCTTTATTCCGTGTAAATAGTTGTAAGCATTTAAACCAGCTTTAGCCCCCTCACCAGCTGCTACAACGATTTGCTTGAATGGGGTGTTTGTAACATCACCGGCAGCGAACACACCTGGACGAGAGGTTTCACAATTGTTGTTGATTACAATATAATTGTTTTTGTCTAATTTTACTAATCCTTTTACAAAATCAGTCTTAACTTCAGAACCAATTTCGACGAATACACCATCAACTTTCAATTCTTTTCTTTCACCGGTTTTTTTGCTTTCGACAATCATCGATCTCAAAACTTTATCTCCTTTGAATTCTACTGCTACATGACTGAGAACTAGTTCAACATTCTTCTTTTTCTTTACTTTCTCAACTTCAGCTTCAAACCCTCTGAATTCATCCCTTCTGTGTACTAGATAAACTTTTTTACCGATCTTACTCAACAATAAAGCAGCATCTAAGGCAGCATTACCACCACCGATTACAGCAACTATCTTATTCTTGAAAAGTGGAGCATCGCAAGTCGCACAGTAAGAGATACCTCTTCCAGTAAATTCCTTTTCACCAGGAACGTTTAAAGTTCTAGGAATCTTACCGAATGCTAATATCACTGTTTTCCCTTCATAACTTTTCTGAATCGTCTTCACGATGAAACTTTTTTTCTTAGGCTTTATTTTAACAACTTCTTCGAATATTATTTCTACACCAAAATCTCTAACTTGTTCTTCGAATTTCTGGATTAATTTATAACCTTCAATTTTTTCAAACCCAGGATAATTTTCTATGTGAGGTGTTTCTGTTACTTGATCACTCAAACCCTT
>JABAOF010008611.1_pt3 | contig 10718 bp, 12 predicted proteins | sample 7062171 | NCBI WGS metagenome assembly JABAOF01 (sample SAMN14538628, study PRJNA623070) | marine sediment metagenome | biome: marine biome [ENVO:00000428]; feature: marine pelagic biome [ENVO:01000023]; material: deep marine sediment [ENVO:00002113] | place: India: Gulf of Khambhat ... | reverse complement strand
TTTTACGGCGTCCTTGACGAACCACCGGGCCGTCTCCTTCTCCCCTATGGGAACTGCATCCTCCATGTCGAGGATAACGGCGTCTACCCTCTCTCTCAGAGCCCTCTGAATCATCCTCCAGCTGTTTCCAGGCACATAGAGCATCGTCCTAAAAAGCTTGGCACTCATAGGTTCCACCTCTATCGTCTAATAAGCCGCTTAACAGTAGGCCCTAGATCCTTGGGTACATCTACCACGTGTGCACCGACTTCGCTGAGGGCCTTCATCTTGCTCTCGGCCGTTCCCCTTCCTCCTTCGATGATGGCACTGGCGTGAGAAAACCGGATGCCCGCTGGGAGAGCTCTGCCGGCGATATATATGACGAAGGGCTTAGTGTACATCCCCTCTTTGATGACCTCGGCAGCCTCTTCCTCCATGACTCCTCCAATCTCGCCGAACATGGCCACAGCCTCTGTCTCTTCGTCCTCCTCAAAGAGGGGCAGTATATCCGCTGCGGTCGAGCCAAGAACTGGTTCGGTGCCGGTGTGGACGGCTGTGCTTATGCCCAGTCCCTCTCTACAGATGCTCCAGCATACCGTGGTTGTCTGACCACCACTCCTGGAGATGACACCCACGGTACCTGGCCGGAAAGCTACCTTCGCCGCCTCCTCTGCTCCTCCAAGCCAACCTGCCACAGCCCTCCCCGGACTTATGATTCCCGCCGAGCCGGGGCCTAGTAGCATGGCTCCTTTTTTCTTGGCATAGGCGATGGCCTCCAGAGCATCGTGTAGGGGAACGCGTTCCACAGGCATGGCTATGGTCTTGATCCCAGCGTCTAGTGCCTCAATTATGGCGTTTTTAACGATGGGAGCGGGTACAAAGATGATGCTTGCGTCGATGGGGCTGTGCTCTTTCAAGGCCTCTTTCACGGTGTTGTAGACTGGTACGTCCCACACCTTCTCGCCGCCCCGTCCCGGTGTAACGCCTGTCACGACTCTGGTCCCATAGCCAACCATGTATCTGGTGGCGAAGGCTCCTGTTCGTCCCGATATTCCCTGTACTAGCACTCTCTTCTTCTCATCTATGATTATGGCCATGATCTCACCTCAGACAGGGATACCCATCCTTTTTCTATATTCATTAAGGCCGAAGAGGGGAAGCTCGATCCTTATGGCCTTGTTCCCGTAGAATTCGCAGTCGAGCTCACAGCCGAGGCATTCGTTGCACAGCCTCTTGGCCTCCTCGCGGCTGACAGAGAGGATAGGTCTGCTCCCCTCGATCTTGAGGACACTCCGGCCATAGAGCCTATCCGCTTTGACACAGGCGAAGCCGCATTCCGGCGCTATGCACTTATCATAGTCTATGATCACCTTACCTGTTCTGAACTCAAATTCCAGCTTCTTCTCCGATTTCATTTACGTCACCCTCGCCTTCTCATTCCTGTACTCTTCTACCAGCTCCTTCACCCTATCGGCGATGAAGTCTGTCTCATATATATAGTCGCGGCCGTAGAGCTCCCAGCGGAGAGGTAGGTCTTGAAGTCCTTCCGTTATGATTTCGTGGGTTTCTTTCTCCTTGTTTCCTGCAAGTAGGATTAGAACTGGGAAGCCTGGTCTCTGCGACGCCTCCTCTTTGAAAGCCTTCACAATAGCATGGGCGTGGTGCCACTGCTCCTGGCTCGCAAAGGCGGAGCCCATCATGACGTAGGCCTCGACGCCGGGCTGCGAGAGAGCTGCCTTTATGATCCTGTAGACCTTAGAGGCTGTGGGATCTCCGCTGGTGTCTGCGTAGTTGGCTATCTTGAGTCCACGCTGCATAAGGGCGTCAGCCGCCAGCATGGCTCCCCCGCCTCCTATGCCGTGAAAGGCGACATATCCCTCCTCTCCAACCTCGGTGACGATCTGCGTGAAGTAGGCCGTCCCTCGATAATCATCCTCCTCTATCTTCCAAGCCATCTTCTCAAGCTCTGTGGGCGGCCTCTCCATGTCACGAGGCACCTCAACCTCGAATTCAGGGTGGCGGAAGACGGAGCTGTCGTCTATGGAGACTCTGCAGTCTGCGGCGTAGATCTCCCCGTCTTTAGTCGAGACTAGGGGGTTTATCTCGGCCGCTCGGGCATCATACTGTTTAAATAGTTGGTAGAGACTAGAGACCGCGTCGGCTATGGGATCTACCAAGATTTCTGGGACGTCTAGTTTAGATACGAGTTTCTTTGCGTCCGATTTCTTGACGCCCTCGAGGTAGTCAACGACCTTTTTAGCAACTTTTTCAGGGTGTTTCTCGGCCACCTGCTCGATGTCTACACCACCTTCAGTGCTGAACATCATCACAGGTCCTTTGACCTTGTAGGAGCCGTCAGTAATCACACCCACATAAAACTCTTTGTCTATGTCGAGTCTCTCCTCGATCAACACCTTCTCCACTTTCAGACCCTTTATATTTGAGCCCAGAAGCCCACTCGCCGCTGCCTCAGCTTCATCCGAGTTGCTCGCAAACTTTATTCCTCCGGCCTTGAATCGGCCTGTCGTCCAGATCTGGGCTTTGACGGCAACTGGTTTCCCTATTTGCTCGGCGATTTTCCTAGCTTCCTCGGCTGTTGAGGCTACTTCGCCCCTAGGGGTGGAGGCTCCAACTTCCTTGAGTAGCTGTTTACCCATGTATTCGTGTATTCGAACCATAAGAATCCCAGATATTTTTAATTAGAGGTCATTTAAATCAAAGGTAACTTTCTATCTCCTTTGTGCTTCCAAGATCTAAAAAGAGAAGAATCCTATTGTTTTTATGAGTTTCTAGGTGATGGGTCATGTCACTGCAGGAAGATACACTCACTAACCATATCTATGATGTCCTGGTTAAGGCGGCCGTCGAGATTCCTGAAGATGTCAAGGCCGCCTTCCAAGATGCTTTGACGGTGGAGGAGAGCGAGATCGCAAAAGAGCATCTCAAGATGTTCCTTGAGAACATTGATTCAGCCGTCAAGAGGCATGTGATCGTCTGTCCCGACACTGGCTTTCCAATATTCTATGTGAAGCTAGGGGATGGAGTTGAGATTGAGGGAGGATACTCCACCTTGAGAAAAGTTTTCAACCGAGCCGTTGAGAGGGCCACGGCTGATGGATATCTAAGAGTGACCATGGTGCATCCCCTGACGAGGAAGAGCTCGGCCGGAAACGTTGGGCATTTCATACCTCGTATTGAGTACAAGCCTATATCTGCTAATTATATGGAGGTGACAGCTATTCCTAAGGGGGGTGGGGCTGAACTCTTCCTGGTTCAACCCTTTAGATCTCTTCTCCTGGCCGACGGCCTTGAAGGTGTAAAGAAGTTCGTCTTGGACTCAGTGATTTCTGCGTGCCTTGACGGTAAGAGCTGTCCTCCAAACGTGGTCGGCGTAGGTATCGGGGGCTTCTCAGATCTCTGTATGGGCTTAGCCAAGAAGGCTGCGGTGCTTAGGCCTATCGGCGACCGTCACCCTGACAGAGAGATTGCAAAACTGGAGAAGGAGCTTCTGTCTGGGATAAATTCGACAGGCGTGGGGGCTATGGGAGGCGGTGGGGGAGTGACCGCCTTTGACGTCCACATAGAGCATGCACTCACCCACACCGTCGGCATACCTACAGCGGTAAACCTTCACTGTGCCCTCTGCAGGCGGGCGACCATTCGGATCTATTCAGATGGAAGTGTGGAACCTAGAAGGGTCCCGGACTGGTTTGAAAGGTGAGGGATGTGAAGAGCTGTAGGTTGAGGGTTCCGTTGTCGCTGGAGGAAGTGCAGGGTCTAGCGCTAGGCGACTTAGTGAGGTTCGATGGACTCATCTATACGTGTAGGGGGCTCTTCCAGAGACGGGTGATCGATGAAGACATCTATCCACCCATAGATGTGGAAAAGATGAATGTGATGATGCATGTAGGGCCTGTCATCCGAAAGAGGAATGGGGAGTGGGAGATCGTTAGCATGCAGCCCACCACTAGCAACCGATACGAGAAGTGGGGTCCAAAAATCATAGAGAAGTTGAGGATAAGAGCCATCATCGGCAAGGGAACCATGGGGAGGGGAACGGCCGAAGCCATGAAGAGGCTTGGGTGTGTGCATCTCACCCCTGTGGGCGTAGCTGGTGCTCTGCTCCCCCAGAAGGCGAAAGTTGAGGATGTCCACTGGTACGAGCTGGGCCCCATCGAGGCCACGTGGATACTGGAGGTCAAGGATCTTGGACCCTTCTTGGTGGACATCGATGCACACGGAAACCGATACTTCACCGGGATTAAAGGGATGGTTGAGAAGCGGCTCAAAGAGGCCTACAGGAAGCTGGGTATCCCTGAGGACTTTGAATACGCAACCCTCTCATTCGATTGAGGCGACATTTATGAGAGGTAATCCCTAGGTTGATCGAGCAAGTTTAAATAGGGTTCCTTCAGTCTTCTAATTCGAGATGTCGGATATGGCCACCAAGGAGCTAGCATCCTTCTGCGTCGATTACTCATTCGAAGACTTCGGTCTAAACGTCCTCCAAGCTGTCAAGGGACGAATCTACGACTACCTAGCCGTGGCTTTGGGAGGCTCCACGCTAAGCTCCAGCAAGATGGTGATAGAGCTGGCTAAAGCCCAAGGAGGCAAACCCGAGAGCACCATACTGAGCCACAAGGGCCGAGTCCCGGCTCCAAATGCGGCTCTTGCCAACGGCACGATGGCCCACGGCATCGAACTTGACGATCTCCACAACGACTCCTCCACGCATCCCGCAGCCCCCATAGTATCCGCCGCCCTAGCCATAGCAGAGAGGGAGGACATGGACGGCAGAAGCCTCGCCGCATCTATCGTTGTGGGCTACGAGGTGATAGGCAGGATCGGAAGTGCCGTCATCGGGGCACATTATGCACACGGCTTCCATCCTACCGCCACCTGTGGAACCTTTGGCTCGGCCGCAGCGGCGGGGAAGATTCTCAACCTCAACTTAGATCAGATGGTCAGCGCCCTGGGCATCGCGGGGAGCCAAGCGTCGGGGTCCATGGAGTTTCTCACAGATGGGGCTTGGACGAAGCGCATGCATCCGGGTTGGGCTGCTCACAGCGGCATTATGGCGGCCCTCCTCGCTCAGAAAGGTTATGTGGGTCCGAGCGCCATCTTGGAGGGCAAACAAGGTTTTCTCAAATCCTACTCTGACGAATATGACATGGAGAAGATCACGGCTGGGTTAGGGGAAAGACTGGCTATCACGCAGATCTCAGTTAAACCCCACGCCTGCTGCAGGGGTATCCACTCCACCATCGACGCCGTTCTCAACATCGTTAGGGAACACGGCGTAAAGCCTGAGGAGATCGAGGAGGTGAACATAGGCCTCAACAAGGTATTCTCCTCATTGCTCATAGAACCAATAGAGAAGAGGTACTCACCCCAAAACATAGTCGACGCCCAGTTTAGCGTGCCCTATAGTGTCGCAGTCGCCATCCTGAGGGACCAAGTCTTTGTCGAAGAATACACAGATAAGATGTTGAGGAACCCAGAGGTCTTGACGCTGGCGCAGAAGATCAAGGCAAGACACGAGCCTGAGCTAGACGAAGTCTACCCCCGGTTCATCGCAGCCAAGGCACAATTCAAGCTGAAGGACGGAACAACCTATGAGTCACGGGTCGACGCGGCCAAAGGAGACCCAGAGAATCCACTCACCATGAAAGAGCTCCAACAGAAGCTCAGGATCCTAGCTCAGGGAGTCGTCTCCGAGGAGAGCCTCGAGGAGGCGATTAAGCTGGTGTCCAGACTGGAGACGCTGGACGATGTCAACGAGTTGACGGCTTTGTTGAGTTCATAAAGATCCCGTTTTATGGAGTCTTTCTAACGAAGACCTTTACTCCTATAGACACAGGGATTTTTTCTCTAGCGTCTCTGCTGATTGTGATCGATTTTTTTTCGTCAGTGACTTCTTCCAGTTTTCCAACTTCTATCTTGAAGGTTCGCGGACCGAGAACCTCTACATATTCTCCAACTTCTACTCCTAATTCTTTTCTAGAGTCTAAGCTCATTCTGGCGATATTCTTTCCATCATCCTCTTGAATGTCATCTAGAACGGTTAAGATGATCTCTTTCCCATAACTGGGTGCACGATATTTACTGCCTATCTTCACTTCAGAAATTTTGCCTCACCTCCTTGATAGATCTACCGATAAGTTCTATTAGGTCAATTACTTCAACATCCTTCCTACCGAGACTCTGAGCTGCTTTCCTTAGCCATTCAAGATCAGAGGCTCCAGTTGTCACCACCGTATTTACTCCTGTATCAAGCAACTGCTCCAACCTTTTTTTAGCAATCTCGAGACCGACATCTTTGTCAGCCGCCATGTAACCGTCGCTGATGGCGTTTATGCCATGATAATATCTAGGCTCAACAGTTTTCACTCCTGGAATACTTCCCAAGATTTGTCTCGGCTCATCCACTATGCCTAGAAACTTAGCTAGATGGCTTGAGTCATGGTACACTACGGCTTTCTTTCCAACGCTGTTTAACTTAACATCCCCAGCTTTGAGTTTCTCAGCAAAGACCTCGATAAAGGTTTTTACATTCAGGTCAAAGTTCTTCGCGTATTTGGGATAAAGTTCTCTAAAGGCATAAGTGCAGATAGGGCTCAAAGTCAATATCTCATCTACACCTTGTTTATCGAGAGTCTCCTTCGTCTTTCTGGCTTTTTCTCCAAACTCTTTTTCATATCCGTATAGGTACAGAGGAGCTCCGCAGCACGGTTCCTCCTCGTGCAAGTAGGCGACATCTAGCCCAAGACTCTGAAGGATGACCGTCGCCACTTTTAGGATATTTCTGGTTTCCTCGGTAGCTGTGTAGTGACAGGAAGCAAACAATAAGATGTCTCCTTTTTTAGGGAGATTCAACCCTTTAGCCCAAGAAGCACGTTCATCCACCGATACCCCTGAAAAGCTGTCGGTCTTGGTAATGTTTTCAAAAACTTCTTTCACACCATCAGAGATGATTCCTTTCTCCACTGCCCGCCGTCTAGCTAAGATTATTCCATCGGCCACATCAATATTCTTTGGACAGACTATGGTGCAGTGCCTACAAAGCGTGCAATTATACAGACCTACATCTACAGCTTGGGTTACTCTGTCATAGTCCTCTAAGGGGTTAAACATAGATCTTACTATATTCAACATATACATAGGTCCGATGAACTTTTCGGATGTATATAGCATTGGTGGGCAAATCGAGTTGCATCCGTGGCAGTCAATGCATATAGTGAGCTTCCTAGAAACCTCTATTTCCTCTGCTTTGGCAGGCACAAAACCGATAGGCTGACCTTCACGTCCATATTTTATCTTTCTGAAAGCATCGCTAGTCGACTTCGTTCTATCGACTACGAGGTCTTTTATAACCTCAAACCCTTGAATCGGGTCGATGAAGTCTCCGTCCTTCACTATCCCTCGGCATGCCAGTTCAGGAAAGCCATCGACAGTGATGCAGCAAGCACCACAGGTCGCCTCTCGACAGCCCTTCCTGAAGGCTATGTTTGCCCGGTGGTCACGGTTTATCTGGTCTAACGCCATGCTCACGGTTAAGCTAGGCAGCCAACTAGTCTCATATGTCTCGTACCTTGGCTCGCTGTCAACCACTGGGTTAAACCTAAACACCTTCAGTCTGATTGTTCTCTTTTCTTCAACCATTTCTTCTTCACCAATCAACTCTCGACGGTAAGTTTACATCTTCAGGTTGAAGCAACGTCACCACAACTGGTCTCGTAGTAACTTCCAATCGCTCCGATAACCTCGAACCAGGTCTCTCCTCATAGGACACAACGACATTCTTAAGCCAGTATTGATTGTCGGTGAAGGGGTAGTCTTCTCTATAGTGGTTCGCTCTACTTTCAGTTCTTATCAAAGCAGACTTCGCCATAACGAGGCCTGTGAATATTCTGGGATACAGGTCCAAGGCTTCAACCCACTCGTAACTCCAATTTTTCGAGCCATCGCTAACATTGACATTGGGCAATTCTTCATCCCAAATCTTATCCAATTCCTCTATGGCCTTCCTTAACCTCTCCTCATTCCGTATTATCCCAACATTCTTCCACATGAGATCCATGAGCCTATCCCTAAGCTCTAAGGGATTAACTCCGTCTTTTCTATCAAAAAAACTGAATACACGTTCTTGTTCCTCAGCAACCTTTTTCATGTCTGCTTCAACCCTCTTTTTATTCTTGTTCATACGTAGAGCCCTCATGGCTGCGACTTGACCAGATCTTACACCGCTGACCATAAGCTCTGGAAGCGAATTGGAGCCTAGTCTGTTGCCACCGTGAACACCTCCCGAGGCCTCTCCAATTGCATATAGGCCAGGGACATCCACAGACTCCCAAAGGATATCAATTATGACACCGCCATCGGTGTAATGGACTGCCGGGGTAATCTCTACAGGATTCTTCCTAATGTCAATCCCTACGCTAGCCATGTTAGATAGCATAGTAGGCAATCTCTTCTCGATTATTTCTGCTGGCACATGTGATAGGCTTAGGTATACTCCTCCTCGCTCGGTGGCGTTGCCCTTCATGAATTCCTGGTAGATGCTTCGAGAAACAAAGTCTCTTGTGGCTACTTCTAACCATTCTGGTGAGTACTTCATCATGAAACGTTCACCGAACTTATTGTATAGCCTCCCTCCCTCAGACCTGAATGCTTCGCTTACGGCCATACCTCTCAGTCCTGGTGGCCACCAAACCGCTGTGGGATGCCATTGTAGCATTTCCATATCTATTACTTTGGCTCCCACCAACATCGCCATATAATAACCATCTCCAACGTTGTAGTCTGCGGTGAAAGCTATCGGAAAAACTCTTCCCATGCCTCCGGTTGCTAGAATAATTGAGCAGGTCTTGAAGAGAATAAATCTCCCACTTTTTAATTCTATGGCCGTTGCCCCAGCCAACTGCCCTTGTCCACTGGTGATCAGCTTAGTAACATAGATTTCATCTAGAATCCTCACATTTGACTTGAATAATTTGGCTTTCAGACCCTTTATCATCTCAGCACCGCTTCTGTCACCGCTGGCAACTGATCGAGCATAACTATGCCCTCCAAACTGTCTCAGGTAGGGACCGCCCTCTCCAGTCCTATCGAAGATAGATCCCCACTCCTCTAGGCTTAGAAGAACTATAGGTGATTGCTTGGTGAAAACCTCTGCCAACCTCTGGTCACTTAGGAAAGAACCCCCTAAAACCGTGTCTATGAAGTGTTGCCACCAGGAGTCCTGAGGGTCTCTGATATAATAGCCGGCTATGCCTCCTAGGGCAGCGGGTGTACACCCGCTATGTCCCACAAGTCCTTTAACGGCCATAGTTACGGTGACACCGTACTTTTCAGCCTCGATTGCTGCCATAATTCCGCTGCCGCCACCCCCAACAACTAAAACATCTGTTTCTATGATTTCATCCGGCTTAGACACGCTTTACCACCAGACTTGTCAATCCAAAACAACATGTAAAATATAATAAGCGTTTCGATCTCTTGGAATTGCCATTCAGACTTTGAATTTCCTATTTGTCTAACAGTCTCCCTTCCTCGTCGATCTCACCGCGAAGTATTCTGGAGGTTGAGATGAGACCCCCATTTTCGGCCTGCACCCTGTTGATCACCAGTATCTTTAAGGGATCGAGGCCTCTCTTCTTCCTGATCTCGTTTATCCTCACAGCGGTAGACTTGGTCTCCTCGCTGACCACGATGGCCTCTATGTCTTCGTCCCATATCGTGGGTCCGTAGGGATCTTCTAATGGGACGATCTTTGCCCTCTTCAAGAGTCCCTCCTTCTCGAAGAACTCTATCACTCTTGCCCTGCGTTTGGAGTATGGGTGGATGTCATGAGACTTATGTCGGCTCCGGACCAAGCTATCGGAGGATAAGCCCACGATTACCTCACGACCTACCTTGAAGGCCTCCCTGAAGAGAGCCTTGTGGCCCTTATGTATACGATGAAAGGTGCCACCCATGGCGACCTTCCTAAACCTCAACTCGTGTGTAGACCTCTCTCAGGCGAAGAAACCCTTTGACAGGCTTCCGTATTCGATGTCCTCCTCGTCAAATACGATCCTCCCAAGACAGACCTCAAAGGGTCTCCCAACTTTAACCGGGCAGAGGAAGACCCACTGCCTCTTCAGCGGTCTCAGGCTTACAAGCTTGCCCATCTCCCAGCCGCCTTCACCTCTGAACCCTACGACAAGGCCCACGTGCCTCCCAGCCGTGTAGACATCCACTGAGAGGCCATCTATAGTGATGTGATCGTATGTTAAAGGCGCCTTTTCCCTCAGATATACGATCAGCGCCCTGTACGCTTTTTCTTTGCGCTCTCCGTAGACTAAATACCCACCTTTCCCTCCAATCCTGTCGACGATTTTCCTAAGAACAGAGTCGTCTGGGTGAACTTTCTCCCAGCAGAACATTTCTGTTCCTTCAATTGGGATCTCTCCATGGTATTTGGTAATCAAGGTGAACTCGTTCGTTGAGAAGTATTTTCTGAATTTCCTCTCCCTAATGCCTCTCCTATCCTCGGTGGATCGTTTAAAAGTATCTGGAGCTTTGAGGAACACTCCCTCAACTTCTCTGATCCCCCTCGAAGTCCTGAGGCTTTCGATGAGGTCAGCTAACTCTTCCCTTTCCTGGATAACGATGATCTTTCTGATATCAGTCTTCTTTACAACCTCGGCGATGTGCTTGTGCGCCCCCTCTCCCTCAACCCACCCATGAAAGTTGAT
>JABAOF010011090.1_pt1 | contig 10721 bp, 10 predicted proteins | sample 7062171 | NCBI WGS metagenome assembly JABAOF01 (sample SAMN14538628, study PRJNA623070) | marine sediment metagenome | biome: marine biome [ENVO:00000428]; feature: marine pelagic biome [ENVO:01000023]; material: deep marine sediment [ENVO:00002113] | place: India: Gulf of Khambhat ... | reverse complement strand
GAGAGAAAGAATGACAATAAGGAGACACCGATCACGGCCATGATCACATACTGGACTCGAATCGCTAATTGGGTACTGATATACGATGTGATCAAGAGGGTAATCCAGGCAACGCTAGACACCAGTATTGGCTCATGTCCCGGGAAAACCCGGAGTCACGCCTCAGTGAAACCGATAATGTATAGGGCGGCTGAAAGGGTCTGAGCGATGTAGAGCGAAATTCCGATACTTCCGCCGGCTTCAAGACTCAATGACTTGGAGATAATCGAATACGCTCCGCCCGAGCCAATTTTGATGTTTGTCGTGATTGAAGACATCGAGAGGCCGGTACAGATAGTGACACTTTTTGCCAGGAGAATGATAACGAGCGCACCGATGAACCCAGCATTTCCAACGACCCAGCCCAATCGGAGATACATGATGACGCCGAGTATCGTTAATACGTCGGGCGTGAATACCCTGCAAAGGTTCCGAATTTCTTGACGGGCGTCGCATCTCGTGATCTTTTTGATTTCCTAATAGAAGACAAAACATGCCTTTGTGCGGTCCTTACACCCATTTTTCGTGCCCCGCCCTCAATTTTCCCGTTACTGTCCCTGAAGCAGCACAAAGTTCTCGGGAGGCGTATTTTGGTTTCACCAAGAATGCTTAGGCTGGTTTTAAGATATGAGTGGTTTTGCAGAGACGGTACTTCGTGCAATCAGAGAAATAGATAAGCCACCATTAAATCAAAAGCCGGAGTGAAGTCAAGCAAATTGTTAAAAGAGTTCACTCAAAAATATCTGTTGATTTTTTGTCGCAACTGCATAAAATAATAGCGCCCCATTCGCTGTAAATGGCCGGAGGGATGTCCTGGTTTTTTCGGTTCACTAGGCCCGCCGGGATCTCAGGATTCTCAGTTCGAGTACTCTATGGGGAGGATTTCTCTCCCTCTTGTGGACGTTAATGTGACTTGGAAACGTTCGCGGAAGCATCGCAGACCGATCGATGGAGGACATATGTTTGGGAGCTACGATGTACCATTCAACCTAGAAATGGAGGGAATATCTCTCTCGATTGAGAAGGAGGGAGAGAACCTGCGGTACAGGAGAGAATCCCCTGGTGAAAAAGCCGAGAAGATTCTTCTGGCCAACAATCCGAAACTCCTCATCAACCCCATTGAACCAACGAACAAGCCTAAAGACCTAACCCCCTATCTCTTCATTGAATTGGCAAAATCCCTTACGGTTGAGCCGAAAGCGACAAAGAAGATTTTTATCAAATTCCCTGTCGAGATAGGGATCTTTGTTTCTGTGGGACGGGATTTTGAGGNNATATGCAAGCACTTCAGAAGTGACGTCTATGGGTCGGTACCGTTAGTGGATCCGATTCGTGAGGGTGTGATTGAGGTCACTGTAACAAACACGAGCACGAGCTGGGTCGACGTTACAAAGGCTGTATTCAGCGCTTATGGAATGAAAATCTACTATAACGATAGGATGGTATCTCTAAAAGCACACATGAAGATCAAGGCAAGCCAAATCGCTGAAGTTGATTTTGAAGATTCTCCGGTTGAAACAGACATGAACAAATCGCTAGAGATTTACACGACGAGAAAACTCTCGATTGCCACACCAAAATTTGTTATGGAGCTAGGATTATGATTCTTAACAAGGTCCTCTACGGAAGCGTCACGGTTTTTGACCTTGTCGTCTCTCTTGTCATCCTCCTGGTCGCAATCTTCATCGCCAAGGGTGTCGCAATCTACCTGAGGCGATTTCTGAAGGAGAGGGTCGCCAAAGGACATCTGGAGATTATTGTCAAGGTTGTCTCCTACGCAATTATTATCATTGCGATCCTCTCGATTCTTCCAACCGTTGGGGTAAAACTCTCTGGTCTGCTCGTTGCCGGAGGGATTGTAGGACTCGCGGTCGGCTTTGCCAGTCAGAGTATCATCGGAAACCTGATATCCGGGATTTTTCTGATGATCGAAAGACCAATCAAGATTGGTGACTCGGTAAACATAGAGGGGACAGGCGGGATTGTGGAAGACATCCGGATCATCTCGACCACGATCCGCGGTTTTGATGGCTTGTATGTGAGAATTCCGAATCAAAAGGTCTTCACTGCAAGTGTCACCAACTTTGTGGCCAACATAGCCAGAAGGTTCGAGTACGTCGTTGGAATCAGGTATAGCGACGATGCCGATAAGGCACTCGAAATCGTAAAAAAGATCATCGAAGAACATCCTCTGGCTCTCAAAAACCCGGCACCTCAGGTTTTTGTTGACAACCTTGGAGATAACTCGGTCAATATCGTTGTAAGAATCTGGGCGCCTGCAACAGAATGGTTCGGAGTAAAAACAGAACTGCTATGGGAGATCAAGAAGGCAATAGAGAAAGAAGGAATTGAGATTCCCTTCCCCCAACGTGTGGTTTGGTTTGCCAATGAACTGAAAGCCCAGGGGGTTAAGACTTCTGAATCCAGTGAGGCCGATCCCAACTGATCGTTTTGCTGGTTCCAAGATGCTGCCATTCTTTTCTGAACTGACCGGTCCAAGCCTGCATTATTCACGAATCTTTAGGATTCGTGAATAAGCACCCGCAACAAAGCAAAAATCTTTGTTGCGGGTTTCGACAGGGTGCTTTGCACCCGCTCAAGGCTAGCCCTGAGCGAAGGCCTGAAAAGGCCGGAGTCGAAGCCCTTTAGGCGGATTGTTCATGAAGCCAATAGGGATTCATGAATAATCCGGAGTAGGAGATTTCTCTCCATCTTAAAGCCACTTGATGCGCTTGAATAACCAGACAAGAACAGCGGCAATTCCCCCCAGTAGTAAACTCACGATCGCAAAAGCCCAGGGGCTCTCCGTGCCGGGGATGCCACCAACATTGATCCCGAGAAGGCCCGTAAGAAGACCGAGTGGCAAGAATATGGCCGCAATAATCGAGAGTGTATACATGGCCTTGTTCATTTGTTCTGAAAGACGGTTATTCAGCTCCTCTTGTGTGATCGCGGCACGATCACGGGCGGAATCGATGTCCTCGACATATCGCGCCGTTCGCTCTGCGATTTCCCGAACATGAACTCTATCGAGTTCTTTTAGCCAGGGTATGCGCTCATTCTGTAACCGCAAAAGAACATCCCGTTGGGGAGCGATATATCGTCGCAGACTAATCGTCTGCCGCCGCAGGTTGGCAAGCTTTGGACGAAGTTGGTAGCTCTCGGCAGTGAGAACCGCATCCTCAAGTTCATCTACACAATCGTCAATGTCTGAGATGACGTCTCCCATGCGATCTGCGATGCGTTCGGCAACCATAGCCATAAAATCACCGGAGGATCGCGCTCCTTTACCGGATTCAACGGCCTTGTGGATATCCTCAATAGCCATGACACGTCTATGCCTCATGGTGATGATCCGATTCTCTTCAAACCACATGCGGAGAGACACCATGTCCTCAGGGTCGGCGCCGGGGTTGCAATTTACGCCTCGGAGAATGAGAAGGAGACCGTCACCCGACGAGAGAATACGCGGTCTGGTCTCCTCTTCGAGTAACGCCTCACCCAGTGTAGGACTCAGACCGCTTTCTTCGGTCAGCCACTTTCGAACTCCCTTGCTGGCATAATCAAGGTGTACCCAGAGCATACCTTTTTCAGGAGACCATTTCCTCAGTTCTTCCCAATTCACAGGCTGTCCTCCACCATTGCCATCTAAAACGTATCCAAAGACCAATCCGTTGTTCTCGCTCATCGTCTTTCTCTCCCGATCCCCTTTTGATCTCGATCCCCTTGACCTCATCCAGACATGCTCTTGCCGTATTGCAAGAATCCTTTCCCTTATGCGGTCAGTCGTCTACCCTGTCTCGCATGGCTATCCAAGACCAACGTCAAGTCTCTGGGAAAACGCTGTGCGCCAGACTCTTCTAGGTGATCCCCTGAGAAAGGCTTCTCGGAAGGTTCTCCCAACTACGCTTTGCCGCCCTTTTTCTCGGTCTCGATTCCTATTCTATCCAGAGCCTTTTTCGTCTCCTGACCAACCGTACTCACCTAGTCCGAGGTCTCCTTTCTCATCCTTTCCATCTTCACCCAGAGTTCTCCCATCTCCCCGTTGAGGTCACCCTGTCTGACTGTCCGATTGAAGGCCACAAAGGCCAAAATAAGGGCAATAATCGAGATGATGGGCGCAATGGTCACCCTAGAACGCCCTGGGCAGCCTTTTCTCACTGCCCATGTTCTTAACCCACTAAAATGATAGACACCCAGAAAGTCGGCCTTCAGGCGACGACATCTCCCTTATGGACCATCTTTCAAACTTGCCCGATTAATGCTTTGGCCTTTTCATTAACCAGCCTGCGATAATGCCGATGAGAAGTGTCCCCAGTAACATCAGGGCCCTCGACATCGATACCTTCCAGGCTAGGAATCTCACGTCGACCACAACCGTATTCTGAACCACGAAAATGGCAACGATAACTAAGAGCACGATAAATATGATGGTCTTCGCCACGATGGTCTCCTTTGCATTTCAGGCGGCAACACTCAACGCCTATCCAGAGTTATCAACCGTTCTCCGGAATGGTCTGTTATCTCCACAAAATCAGATCTCATATCGAATTCTCGAGTTCTTTTTACCCTGTTTCATTCGCCTACCCGTGCGGCCAGCCGCTGTGATGACAACCCGGGTCGCTACCGCTCAGATTCAAATCACAATTCTGACGCAATTCAGGGATCCAAAAGGATTATCAACCCGCTCCTGTGCGTTGGGATCGTCATGCCAGACTCCGTCAACCCAAAAACGGTACTCATAGCTTCCTGGTTCAAGGCTGACACTGACTTTCCAGGTCCCTCTGCTATCCCTCTTCATACTCCCCCTTTGAATATCCCAGCTGTTGAAGTCTCCAGCCAAAGATACCTTTTTCGCTCCAGGGGCATAGAAACCAAACTGGACTTTTTTGGTCTTGGCCTTGGTTCTGGTCGAAGGCTTCTCTGACATCTCCTCTCCTCTCCTATCTCACTGCTTTAGTCTGTCTCGTCTGTCCGTTTGTTACGTTATGGTCTTAGGTGAAGGAATTCTGAGCTTATTTTCGCACAGATTAGATCAGACTCCCATGAGAAAAAGATCCGCACGGAATCTTTCATAAGGGAGATTTTTTCAAGATTTCTTTCACCCCATAGCGCGGTAGCTCGTCGGCAGAAAGCCACTTTGTCCCTTTCTTGACGAGGGCCCACGCATCGAAAACATTATCGGATAAGGTCCGCTGGGTTTCATTGAACTTTCCAGTCCAAAGCATTTTTCCACTGGCCACATCGATCACGTAGACTGCAAAAGCTACAGACGCGGGACTATCGGCCCGCGCCGTCCCTCAAACCTTATCCCTGTATCGCCACACAGTCCCCACAAAAATGAGATTAACCCCCAACGCCCTGCCCAATTCTTGAGCGACAGTTCGAAGCGTATCCACACTCTCATCCTTGCCAATCTTTTCGTAGGTTTCGATTACTCGTGTGAGGGCAATGACCCTCTCGTCGTGTCGTTCCTTGAGTGCTTCTTGAGCCATGCTCGTCAAGATGCGATGGAAACCTTCGGACACATTGTCCCGATCATAGGATAGCCAGGTAATGGGACAATTCAAGATTTCTCCCAGATCAGAACCGCAACGTCCTCCGAAAAAAGGCGTCACGGCGATTCTTTCGACTTGGGGTGCAGCCTCGCCCGCTTGGGATTGAGCAGAAACCGGGCTAGGCCCATATCCATTGGGTGAAAGCCCCAGGATGATCAAGCCCACAATCATGGCAAGAAAGGACACGAACTTTATCTGCATGACAGATTCCCTAATCTGTGGCTCGACGATGCGACCGTGCTGAGAGTTTACCAGATTCCTATTCCCCTTGACACATCGAGGATATTCAAAAGGGAATCCGTGTTTTTCGTGCAGTCTATAACGGAGTTGAGGCGGGCCGATCCATCACGGAGTAGTTCTACTGAAAGAGAGGAACAACGCCCTGTGGTGGGCGCACTTGAGGAATCCAACGACTGAAGGCAAAAGATCCTTCACTTCCCGAGTATTCCCATGTCCGGTCTTTTCGCGGCCTATCAACCCAAATCATGTGTTCTATTTCTCATCACGGGATTCAGCTCTTCTTATGATAAAATAAACAAGGCTCAGGACAAAAATTGTTCCGAGCGGAAAGAGGAGGGTCTCCAATCTATCGATCTTCAGAAAAGCTACCATGAGTTTTCTGATGAAAGCGACAATAACCACCAAAACAAAACACCGACATTGAATTTATGTCCTCTCAGAAAACCCACCTGATTTTCTAGTAGCTCCATCAAAATCCACAGAATCAAAAGAGAGCTCAAGACAGTGCCTATACTCTCGGCCTTAAGATTGTCAATAAATGCAAGCACATCGCTGAATAGAAGGCCAATTGTACAAACGATGACGACACCAATGGCAATGATGAGAATCCCGTTTACAGTATTCAAGAAGATCTCGCATAGTCTCAAAAATCTGCTCTTACTCTGTGTAATCATAAAAGGTTCTCCATTTTGCTCGGCCACAAGAATACGCGGCCTGTACTGTGGCTTTACCGTCAGTCCCTCAACCTACTGCCCTAGAAGGGATTTGTAAAGATCTAGATACGTGCGGGCTGAACGATCCCAGGAAAAATCGGCTTTCATGGCGTTAGTCACGATCTTTTTCCACTTTTTTGAATCTTGGAAGCATTCGACAGCCTCCCGAAGGGCCTCAAGAAAGGAAGCTGGCTCATAATCTTTGAACTTGAAACCGTTACCTGTGCCTCGTCGGGGATCAAATTTAACGATCGTATCTTCCAGGCCACCTGTTGCCCGCACAACAGGGACAGTCCCATACTTGAGAGCATACATTTGGGTGAGGCCACAGGGTTCGTATCGAGACGGAACCAAAAAGATGTCCGCCCCTGCTATGATACGATGTGCCAGAGCCTCATCGAAGCCGAGTTTAAGACCAATTCGTTTTTTGTGTTGAACGGCTGCCTGCTGAAGAGACTTCTGAATCTCTGCTTCTCCGGAGCCCAGAATCACCAGTCCCACATTCATCGAAATAATATCGTCCAGGATCGCCACGAGAAGATCAAGTCCTTTTTGTTTGTCCAGGCGGGAGACCATGCCAAGGAGGGGACGATCTTGGAGGGAGATATCCAAACCCATTTCCCTGATAAGAGATTCTTTACAGCGACTTTTCCCAGCCATTCTTCGAGGTGAATAATTTTCTGGTAGATAACCGTCTCGCGCAGGATTCCAAACTCTGTAGTCAACCCCGTTCAGAATCCCACGCAGAAATGCCTGTCGATGAGAAAGTATCCCCTCCATTCCCATTCCGAACTCTGGGGTCTGAATCTCTGCGGCATAGGTGGGACTTACCGTCGTAATTGAATCGGAATAGACAATACCAGACTTCAGGAGACTGATCTTCCCCCAGTACTCCAGGCCTTCCTGGTGAAAAAAGCCTTTCTTCGGAAGGCCTGTAATGGGTAATTTACTTTTAGGAAATAGGCCCTGGTATCCCAGGTTATGGATAGTAAAGACAGTAGCGATTCTCTTGAAAAAGGACACCCGGCGTAGGGTGCCCTTCAGAAGCGCAGGCACGAGTCCGGTCTGCCAGTCGTGACAATGGATCAGATCGGGCTTGAATTCGAGGGACTTGGCGACCCTCAAAGCCGCTTGGACGAAAAAGGTAAACCGTTCCAAGTTGTCAGTGTACTCCCCTGCCGTGTCTCCGTAAAGGTTTGGCCGATCATAGAGTTTCTCCTGCTTAACGAGATAGACCGGTACGCCGTTCGCCATTCTGATCTCTAGAACGTCTGCCCGAAGCATCTGACTTCCCAGAGGAACTTCTAGTTCTTTGAGAAATGGTCGGCATTCAAAGCCCCCTTCCCGGACCATCCGGTAAAGAGGGAGGACAAGCCGCACATCAACAGCCAATCTTTTCAACGCTCCAGGAAGCGCGCCAGAAACGTCGGCCAGACCTCCCGTCTTCGCCAAGGGAGCCACTTCTGGAGAAAGAAACAACACCTTCACCTGTCTTGATCTCAATTCTCTTCCCCCTTTGCTAACTTGAGAGTGAGGGACACCTCAATCGCAATCTAAGCCGCGAAGAATCACAGCAAATCATAACGGTTTCCGCTATTGCCCTCCGGGCCTATCGGTAGCCCATCGATGAGTAAATCCCGAAAGCTGAATTCTGAGAACCGACTGCTCTGATCATGCGTTGTCCGCCTCGACAGCTTTGAGAAGCTGAGGGTAGATCTCCGGCATGCTATACAAGACCCGGTTCCAGGAGGGAATCAGGGTGCCCTCAGGTTGCGCCTTGCTCTGCTCCCACGCAGTTCCTAAGAAATTTCTAAAGTACTGGACTGTGAGCTCCTCCTGGTGTCGGTCAAAGACGAGGTCGTTTATTTCGGCGTCGTCACTGTATCTCTTGATGAATACGAGCGCATTCTGGTAATAGGTCTGTTGGATCATGTCGACGAAAGCATCGTCCAATGGAACCCCGTTCGAGCGAACGTAGTTAAGATAGAATTTGCCGATATCCACGACCATGCGATGAAGCCCACGTCTGGCATCGTCAGCAGAAAGAACTTGATGCTTATGCTCATAGTTGGGCGCCAGGTCAATCTGGGCGATTTTCCGATGAATAACCCGCTGATAGGTTTCCGAAAGCGTGCTGACCTCAAGTCCCCAGTCGTAGGCGATATTAATACCTCTGGCCAAACGTGCCAGGAAACTGAACTCACCCGCCAGGGGGTAATTGAAGCTCCGGTGATAGCCGAAGAAGTTTTCCAGTTCGTGGAATCCCCGCTGGTGCATGATTCGCTGCATGGCATCCACAAAGGGCGTGACGAAGAGCCTTGTCACCCGTCCTTTCATGGCACGCTCTGTTGGAGAGATACGGGCATAGTAGCCCTTGCAGAACTCGAAGTCATTGTTGGGATTGGCCGTCGGCTCGATGAGCCGCCCGAGAAGAATCCGGTCGTAAGTGACGATGTCACAGTCATGAAGAGCGATGACCTCTGAATCCTCCCGAGCGAAAAGATATCCCAGGGTGATCCATACGGATTGCCCCTTTCCCTGCACCCCAGTCGGAATTTCCCGTTTCTGGATCTCCTGAAAAACCCCTTGTATGCGAGGCCCGTCTACCCAAACAACTTTTAGATCGCGCTCGGGAGCGCGAAGCCTACCGAAGTATTCTTTTGCCTCCCTGAATTTGGCCTCTTCCGGGGCTCCCCCCAGGGCCACCACGACATTGTGGAGGTAGCGCACTTTTTTGATCTCCTCTATAATTCGGTCTAGCACCTGAGGGTTCTCGATTTCCGAAAAGAGAGACGGAAGTAACAGGCTGATCCGGAGATGGTGAGAGTAATTCTCCAGCTTCTGCTCCAGATCTGCCAGATACGCTTCCCGGTCAAAAGTTTCATATAGACCATGGAGTGTTGTGATAATCCCTTCTTGGTGAAAATCAGCCATACACGGCCTCCTTTCGCATTCTGATCTTGCAAAGGTCGGTGGCCCTCAGGGAAGTCTTAGGCTGAGTCAGGATAAGGCCCCTCGCTTTCCCACTGGACCTGCCAGAATGATTCTTACATCCATGACATTCGTGTTTGTAGGTCCTGTGATCAGTAGATCACCGAGTCTCTCGAAAAAATGGTACGAATCATTATCGTCGAGATAGGCTTTCGGGTCGAGACCCAATTCCTGTGCCCTTTCCCACGTTGTGCTATCGGCAATAGCCCCTGCCGCGTCCGTAGGACCATCCGATCCATCGGTGCCACCACTCAGAATAACAGTATGATTCAAACCGGAGATCCCAGGGACGGCGGCCAAGGCGAATTCCTGGTTTCGACCTCCGAGTCCGGCTCCACGGATTGTGACTGTGGTCTCTCCACCTGAGATGACACATGCTGGGACTTTGAGCGGATTTCCTGTTCGATGGATCTCTTTCGCTATGGCACTATGAACCCGGGCAATTTCGCGGGTCTCCCCTTCAATAAAGGTAGAGAGAATTCGGGTGTGATAACCCAACTTCCTCGCCTTTTTCTCGGCCGCCTTCACTGCAACAATGTTGCTCCCGATAATAACATTCTGTACCATCTCGAAAGCGGGCTCACCTGGTTTCGGCGTCTCCGGTACCCGACCCTCAGCGCCCCGCCTGATATAGTCCATTACTGAAGGCGGTAGTTTTGCTTCGAGTTCGTATTTTTCCAGAACTGCCTGGCAGTCCTGAAAAGTGGTTGAATCCGGAACACATAGCCCGGATGCGATCACTTCCAGGGAGTCACCGATGACATCAGATAGCATCAGATTGATAACCGACGCAGGGTAAGCTACCCGAGCCAGACCTCCTCCCTTGATTCGAGAGAGGTGTTTCCTTATGGTGTTAAGTTCGCTGATTGTAGCTCCGCAGTTCAGAAGTGACCGGGTCGTAGCCTGCTTGTCTGCGAGAGAGATCCCTTCGACGGGTAGTGGTGTCAAGGCCGATCCACCTCCTGATATCAAACTGATGACAAGGTCTTTTCCGGTTGCCTTCTTAAGAACCTCAAGAATTCTCTCACTCCCCAGGACCCCGTTTTCGTCAGGAACTGGGTGTCCTGCCTCGGTGAGTCTTATCACCCGAAGGTCGGCTACATAGCCATACTTTACGGTCACTGTTCCATCGGTGATTCTCGCCCTCATAAGATCCTCGATGGCTTTGGCCATGGCGGCA
>JABAOF010005485.1_pt4 | contig 10722 bp, 9 predicted proteins | sample 7062171 | NCBI WGS metagenome assembly JABAOF01 (sample SAMN14538628, study PRJNA623070) | marine sediment metagenome | biome: marine biome [ENVO:00000428]; feature: marine pelagic biome [ENVO:01000023]; material: deep marine sediment [ENVO:00002113] | place: India: Gulf of Khambhat ... | reverse complement strand
TTTCACAACTTCTTGGTCTCCCTATTTATCATCCTCCTTGTCCATACAAAGAAACTTCTCTTCGTACTGAAATTCGGGAGTGGTTGAATACCTTTGAAGATCAACACCCAGGATCAAAGTTCAACCTCCATGCAAGTTTCATGAAAATAATTAATGTGCTTCAGGATGAAACAGAAATACCGTACCAAAAATGCCAACGATGTGGAGAATTGACATCTCAGGCAATTTGTGCAGTCTGTGTTCATCGTGAATCCCTAAACAAGCTGAAGGGTAAAAAATGAGAAGGGGCGGACGGGAGCCCCGACGGTCGTCAACCCTCACTGATGCCGTGCTCACAGCCAGGTCTCGGACCCGGATCTCGGAAGCATCTACAGTACAGGCTTACGCTGCTCCCTCCCGGGTCTCGCTGGGTTCACCTGCTAAAGGCGATTCAGCCCTTCCTACGAAAAGCCTACCGCCACCAGCGATCCTCCGAGGCGGATCGTCACAGCCACGAACAGCGAGTCGTACACCAGATCAGAAAGCCTAACGTCGGCATTCAGCCCGCCATATAGAGCATCTGCGGTACAGGGGAGCCTTAGCCAGCCCGTAGCGGCGCTGCGGGGCTTCTAGCCCCCCGCCTAGGCTCACCGTCCAACCAGCTCCACAACCTCGCGGTATTTAATCTTGCCGGCGAGAAGTCTTCTTCCTTCAGGTGGGGGATGGATTGCGGAGTTTATAGAACATTTTGTTATAGTTCTAAGTATGCCCGACTGGATTCCTGTTGCACCAGTTATTATGTGGCAGGGCTGCATCTACGCACATGAAGCCCCCTCCGGCTTTGCAAGAAATTCCCCTGCATAAGGGGCAGGTGTGGGGCGGAGCAGCGTCAGAACCTGGTAAGTTTCGGGCCAAACGCGCCTCGGCGACGAGCGTAACAGTAAGGAAAAGTCCGAAGCCCTTTCCTTATGGAAGGGGAGGATGTCGCAATGTAATCCTACACGGATTTATTGACGCGTTGCTGCACATATGCCAGCATTTCTTTCGCAATATACTCAAAAGCGGGAGTGACGTTCACATCATCCTTTGAGCTAGTCTCAAAATACGCTTTCAATTTATGCGTCTTCGCGAAATTGACAACTTCCTTTTGCTCGATCGCCCGTTGTAAATCCGCCTTCATTCCAATCAAGACGATGGGAATGCCATCAGTGTTTTCTCGGATGAGCTCAAGCCACTGGTCAAGTTTTAAAAACGTACTAAACCGATTCAAATCAAAGGCAAGCATCGCCCCTCGCGCACCAAGGCAAAACTTCGGCAGCAAAAACCGGAACCGTTTCTCCCCACCAAAATCCCAAATCTGCAACTTAACACTCGTCTGTTCCCCACTATTATTCACAATTAATCGCTTGGCCGCAAAAGCAGCCCCAACCGTTAACAAGCTATCGTGATATGTCCCCTCAACATATCGTCGGACCATTGTAGTTTTGCCCACGCCACCTTCGCCTGCGATGACGAGTTTGAGCATAATGCCTTCGTCTTCCACGGTTGCGCGCTTCCCGCTGAAGTTGCTCTGTTCTATTCTTGGGTTTACGGTCGGACTCTAAAAAACTGTTCGGTGGAGAGGGCGATATAATCAAAATCTCAAGGTTGATTCATAAGCTTTTTTTGATATATCAGAGCCCTCTAGGGGAGGATTTAACCAGGTTTGTGATGGATTTTGCGGGTTGCTGTGATTCCCAATCGATGTTCTGGATGCCGCGTTTGTGAATTGACATGTAGTGAGCGACATGAGAGGCGATTTCAGCCAAGTAAGGCTCGAATCCATGTCCTGTCCTTTGATGAGACGGTTCAGGATGTGCCAGTGGTTTGCCAGCAGTGTGCTGATGCCCCTTGCCTTGAAGCCTGTCCAGAAGAAGCCATTTCGCGTGATGCAGAGACAAATGCTGTCGTGGTTGATAAGGACTTGTGTATTCAGTGTGGCTCATGTGTGAGTGCTTGTGTCATAGGACTGGATAAAGTGGCTTCCGAGCAGAAGTTGGCGATTCGCCTGGAAGAGGATACACAGTTTCCCTTGAAATGTGACCTTTGTGGTGGGGAACCACAATGTGTCAAGTTCTGCCCTACTGAAGCGCTATTATATACTGATAAGCCGGTTGAAGGTGAATTCGGTGTAGGGGATATGATGGAGGCCTTAGAATTCTTTCTTCAGCAAAAGGAATTGCCACTAGACCGGCAGGGAGGTAAGTAGGATGTACAAAGGCTACACGGAAAAGATTCTTCGCATCGATTTGACTACTCAGAAGGTTACAACCGAGTCCACTTCTCAGGATCTCGCACGCCGGTTCATTGGAGGAACGGGTTATGCTGGACGCCTCCTTTACCACGAGGTCCCAAAAGGCATTGATTCATTGGGACCTGAGAACAAGTTGTACTTCTGTACGGGCCCAGCTACTGGCACGGTATGGCCGACAGCGGGCCGCATGGCGGTGGTGAGTAAATCGCCACTTACTGGTATTTGGGCGGAAAGCCATGTCGGTGGCCATCTTGGACCTGAAATCAAATATGCGGGGTATGATTTCATCATTATTGAGGGGCAAGCTGAGAAGCCCACGGTACTCTCTATTGTGGATGAAAAGATTGAGTTTCATTCCGGAACACCTTACTGGGGACAGAAAACGCTCAAAGCCTGTAAAGAACTTCGAAAAGATCTAAAACAGCAACACGGCCATGTGGCCCTAATTGGCCCGGGTGGAGAAAACTTGGTAAAGTATTCTGCGATTATGGTGGATGGAGCTCGCGCGGCAGGGCGGACAGGACTGGGAGCAGTTATGGGGAGTAAGAATCTGAAAGCCATCGTGGTGAGGGGAACGGGGAGTGTTGAAGTGGCAGACCCTCAATGGTTCAAAGTCCTATGGGAAGAGGGACACCAGCGAGTCCAAGAAAATCCCCAAGCTCTGGAAATGCGGAAGTATGGCACGCCCATTCTGGTGGCAACCAAACAAAGTATTGGCGAATTACCCACCTATAATCACCGGGAAGGAGTCTATGAGGGCTGGGAACGGATTTCTGCTGAAACCTTTCACGACAACTATTATCATACCACACGAGCCTGTGCGACATGCCGACTTGCATGTAAAAAGGCATTCAAAGTTGATGAAGGAATCTATAAGGGTCTCATTACTGAGGGGCCAGAATATGAGGGCGTTATGGCAATGGGGAGTAATGTGGGAATTGATGATATTCCTACAATCTTGCAAACGCAACACTTGTGCAACGAATATGGATTAGATGTAATCAGCGCAGGTTGCACGGCGGCTTTTCTTATGGAATTGGCAGAGCAGGATCTCCTATCCGAAGAAGAACAGCGAGAATTGGACATTAGGTGGGGTAATGGAGAAGCCCTTGTTCAATTGATGCACGCAATCGCTGAACGAAAGGGCTTAGGCAATCTTGCAGCTGAGGGAAGCCACCGAATTGCCAAGAAGAAAGGTACCGCAGCTGAACCCTATGATATGACGGTCAAGGGGATGGAAATTTCAGGGCAGGATGGACGAGCCCATCGTTCTATGGCTTTGGGTCATGCTGTGTCAGCCCGCGGAGCCGACCATTTACGGAATCTTGTGACGATGGATCAGCTAGCCTACAAAGACGTTGCAGCAGAACGCTTTGGAGAAGACAAACTCCCAGAAATCTGTGACCCATATGTGGAAACCCACAAAGCCCTAGCCACCGTAGTAACTGAAAAAGTCTACACTATTCGCGATAGCCTTATTGTGTGCTGGTACACCTGTTCATGGCCCCCAATATTCTGGGTTGAAGATTTCGCTCCACTTTTAGTCGCGGTGACAGGTGAACCTGCCTTTGATAGTGTTGAGGAAATGATGCATATTGGAGCGCGTTTAGTGACGTTGAAACGATGTTTTAACGTTCGTGAAGGCATTACGCGACAAGATGATCGATTACCCCGTCGTTTTACACATGACCCATTTCCTAGTGGTCCTAGCAGAGGACAAACGGTTGATTTGGAGCCCATGCTAGATGAATACTACAAACTCTATGGCTGGGACGTTAAGACGGGAATTCCCTCCTATAACATTCTTCAAACGTTGGGGCTTGAGGATATCGCGAAGGATTTGAAATCTCAAGGAGTACTTCCATCCTAGTGTAATCTTAACTAGAGGATTGGCGTCCACGAGTCATTACTAGGTTTTTGGGTTTCCTTTAATGATACATTTGAAGCGAACACATCTTCGGAACAAATAAAACCGCTTCATCAAAATCTATCTTGGCGAAGGCATAACAAACCCTTTCCAATTGTAAGGGTTTCCATGAATTGCGGCTAATAATTGGATACAATAAGGATTGAGTGATGCGATGCTCATAGAAAAAGAAGTGTGGGCTGATTGCCCTATATGTAGGAAACGCATCGTAGTGGGGATTGATGAAGACAAAATAAAATCCGCTACGTCCTATCCTGTTTCGATTGTAAATGTTCATGGAACACCAAGTCACCTACTCGTCTTCTACGTTGATGCGGATTATCATGTTCGAGGTGTTGAAAGCCATGAGACCCTCGTAACTGAGGAACTCCAAGATCAACTAGCTGTAACGTTGAAATCGCTGAAATCAAAGGATAAAATAATTGAAATGCCAACTCTTGTCCAGGGGTTAGGAAAGATTCGTGGAGTAGAATACGCAGATTCGAAGGGCATCGGCATTGTGGCACTTAAAGAGGCGGGACCCACCCTTGATAATATCATTTCGCCATCTGGGAGGATAAAGGGCCGGTTTATTGTTGACAGGGAAGAAACAATTGCAAGCCTTGAACCTCTGTTATTAACCTCGTTTGCCTCCCTTGAAGAAACCGAACCACTCACAAGAGCTACTTTTCAAATTTTCTTGAAGATTCTTGACACAGCAATGGAAAAAAACGAATCAATCAGCCCCGGTATTTTTTCAGCATTANNAAGTGCACAAATTGCACCTAAGATTATGGTAAAGACTGTCATGTTTGATGAGATGAAACGTTCCTCATTACCTAATGATCTCGCGAAGGACGAACTTGCAGCCGTTGAAGATAAACTCGACGGCTATTTCATGCTCTCAGAAATACTTGAAATCATTGAAGAGAAAGGTCTGTCTCCGTTTCAACTTATTAAGGCATTAGAAATGCTCAGAGATTGGAAAGCCATAATTTATAAAAAACGGGCACGAGCCATGTGGGGACCCCTGCGATAAAAATTCTGAACCTCGCAAAGACTCAACTTAGATTTCTAATTCTCACCATTCATGATTTTTGATTAGAATTACATTTTTTTCTTTAACCGATATCTTTGAGTAGTTCTGGTGTGAATCGAAACATACGAGCAAATTTCAACAACAAATCCATATCATCGGTGTCAATAGCGATTTTCCTTGTTGTCATTGCTTGCATGGCATCAAGCTTCCCTAGAAGGATGCTTCGCCATGTATTAGAGTCAGTTTTCACAGTCATTGTTGGGTTTTTGATTTGATTCCTCTTGATACTACATTTTTGATCCTTGATTGATAGCAACCAAGGATTTTGGTCAGTAAAAAGGAATTGAATTTTTGCGGTAACACCTTCTGCGCGTTCTTGTCGAAATCCATTCGGAATAGCCGCCATGAGTATGTCGAAATCTAGTTCTTCGACGTCTAGCATTTCCTTAGCGCGTGCTTTGCTTCGTTTGTCTTCAATATACACTTCACGTTGAATAAGAAACCGCATGATTTCGGAGGTTCCACCACCGATGGTTCCAAGACGAGCATCGCGATAGAACTGTTCCAGGGGGAAGTAGNNAGCTGAATCACATACTTCAACAGCCGCTTCAGTAGCAAAGAGTTTCGCCATAGTAGCTTCCTTGGTGCAGGGGAACCCCTGATCAACCATTCGAGCAGCAGCTACTACCAAGAGTCGGGCTGCACGCATTTTTGTGGCCATGTCAGCAATTTTGAAGGAGACTCCTTCGAACCGAGAGATAGGTTGATCAAATTGAACACGTTTTTGTGAATAATCGACTGCAATTTCGAAGGGGGTTCGCATGCACCCGAGAGCTTCAGCGGCAATACCAATCCTTTCTGTGTCTAATTCATCCATCAGGATTAGAAATCCTTGGTTGAGGTTGCCCAGTAGATTTTCTTTGGGCACTTTCATGTTTTCAAAGCGGATATGTGATGCATAAATTCCGCCTCGACCCATTAAAGAATAATCTCTTTCTACAGAGAAGCCTTTCCAGGATGATTCGATGATGAATGCAGACATTCCACTTTTGCTATCCACCTTGGGATTTGTGATGGCAAAAACAACGAGTTGATCAGCGATACTGCCATTGGTGATATACCGTTTTTCACCATTGAGAATCCAGCATTGCTCCTTGTCGTTCCAAACGGCGCGAGTTTCCATACCTGCGGTATCGCTACCCACTGCAGGTTCCGTAATTGCTAACGCTCCAATCGATTCGCCTTTAGCTAAGGGAACAAGGTATCGTTGTTTCTGCTCTTCTGAGCCAAATCGGAGGATTGGAATGGCACTTAGCATACAACTTGCTCCGAACATCATTAATGCAGATGGTGATACTGCCGAGAGTTCTTCGCCAGCAATCAGCTGATACATCAAGGACTTATCGGATCCTCCGTACTTTTTTGGAAGTAGCAAGGCTGATAGCCCAGCGTCAGCCATTTTTTTGAAAAACCCACGATAATCAAAATCCCGTTCTTCAATCTGTTTCACTATGGGCGTGATTTCTCGGTAAACAAATTCACGTACATAGGCACGAAACGCAAGTTCGTTTGGCGTGTAAATTAGTTCATCATCATTGGTGAGCGTCATTTCAGATTTCACCGGTGAAGTAGGAGATTCAAAGAATTGCTAAGATTACTCTGTTCTTTAATTATAGCTCTTCTGTGAAAGCAGAATTCTTGAGTATGTAATAGGCATAATAGCAGGTACATTCGAGCGACTATCAAATTCGCTAATTTCCATTGAGTTAGAAGGTGTTAAATCATGCGATTCTTTGGGCATCTGATTAAGGGCGAAATATCCAAACCAGAGAAGGGACGTGTTAGCAAATTTCCTGATATGAATAAAGCAATTGGCGATCCCCGAATTCTCTTTGCGATGGCTTTAAGGGAACAGGGTTCTCTGAATCAATTTGCAGCACGATACTTCTCTGGAATGATACCCGAAAAGGTTCCTGAAATTCGTTTGATCAAAGACCATATTCGTGTTCATGGGTATCCCAAAGCGAAGAAAGAAGAAATTGATGACATTATTTTTGCTGAATATGCTGTTGGGGGAGTGAAAGAGGCGGCTGAAGCTTGTGAAGAAGCAGCCCAAATTCGTGGATTAATGCACCGTGAACTAGCTGAGAACGGAAATGGATTGAGTCTTCAGGACCGGATGGAAAGCATCCTTTCACTAAATGATGCCATGTGGAAACATTATGAAGAGTTTAAAAAAATTGGAATTGCCGAGGGGACACCTGTCAAATTATTTGACTGGCAGACAACAAAAGTCTTCGAAACGCTTTGCAAAGAAAAAGCAGATTTCATAACTGACCGATTAGGTCCAAAAGAGATCCCTTGTTCTATCAAAGGAGAGAGAACCTTTCTAACAAGGTATCCCTTTGGTGCAGTCGGAATTTTCCCACCTTACAACGCAGCATTAGGTCTTGGATTTATGGCGATTTTAAGTTCCTACTATGCTGGGAACGCAAATGTGACCCGAACTCCGGCACGCATGCCTCTGACAAATATGGAACTTGCCTATGTTCTCTGCAATGCCATGAAAACACTAGACTTTCCAGTTAGCGCATTTCAAGCTGTTATTGGACCTGCTAAACCAATAGCCCAGTATATGGTGAACGAAGCACCACTAAATGCAATGGTCTACTATGGTGATTCACAAATCGGATTACAGTTAATGGGGCAGGCGATTAGGCGAGGGATGCATTTCGTACCTGAACTTGCCGGAAGTGGAGCTAGCCTCGTTTGGAAAGATGTTGACATTGATAAAGTAGCCAGCTTTGTGACACAAGCGAGATTCTTTGGTTCAGGACAAATTTGTCTTGCTGCCAAACGGCTCTTTCTCCATGAAGGAATCTATGATGAATTTATCAAAGCTTTAGTCGAGAGAAGTGAAAAATTGGAGCCAGGTATTCCAGCAGATCCTGAAACAGATTTGCCTATCGNNGATATGACCCAAGAAGCTTTGAAAAAAGGAGCCAAATTGGTAGTGGGTGGCTATCGTATTAACGTCTCTGGAGAACGCGATGATGCTGGTCTTTTTTATAAGCCTACAATTCTTAGTGAGGTGCCCCTCGATTGTCAGATGTGGTATCAAGAGACTTTTGGTCCTGTATTGCCTATTATGAAGATTCGCACTTTTGAAAAGGCAATGAATCAAGTGAATAATACACCATATGGTATTCGAACTTCGGTGTACAGTGAAGATCCAACAATTTGGCAACGTTTCTTTGATGAAGTTGAAGCGCCCGGAGTAGCCATTAACTCTGATCATCTTCACTTCGACACATTCTTCCCACACCTCGGTGGCCTGAAAACGAGTGGAGTGTTTGGTGGGAAATACTTCTACGAAGCATTAACCTATTTGAAATACCGTCATTTTCCTGCATAACTCAGTTTTCATAATTAGAGGTAAAAAGAGAGACTCAAACCTAACACAAAGGCTTATAACGGAAAATGCTCAGCGGGGGCATAAGTGTAGACAGGTGTTGTATAAACATGTATGATGAAGAGCTTACAACCCTGATGATTCCTGGACCTGTCCCGATTCACCCACGTGTATATCGGGCAATGTCACGAGTCATATATGGTCATCGAACAAAAGAATACCAGACCACCTACAAAGAGACAGTAGGACTCCTACAACGGTTACTTCAAACAGACCAAGATGTATTACTGTTTGCGGGATCGGGAACGGCGGCGATGGAAGCGGCTATTGCAAATACGATTGAACCAGGCGAAAAAGTCCTTAACGTGATTAACGGAAAGTTTAGTGAACGCTGGCAAGAAATTACAACAGCATTTCATGGACAATCTGTACTACAAGAGGTTGCTTACGGTCAAGCAGCCAGCCCTGAGGCTGTGCGCGAGGCTTTAGCGTCTGATGCTTCAATCCGAGCAGTAACTATATGTCACAACGAAACGTCAACTGGTGTTCTTAATCCAGCCAAGGAGATCGGTCAGGTTGTGCGTGATTATGACCGCCTTCTCATTGTTGATGGCATCACATCTGTTGGTGGAGATTACGTTTATCCAGATAAGTGGAATTTTGACATTTTGGTAACAGGAAGCCAGAAATGCCTCGGTGTACCTCCAGGCCTGGGAGTTATCTGGGTAGGTTCACGTGCTTGGAAAAAGATTGAGAATCGAAAACAGCCCAACCCCACTTTCTACCTTGACTTGATAAAGGCGAAGAAACGCTATGACAGTTATGGCGATTCTCTCTTCACCTCTGCAGTTACCCTCATATACGGACTCCACGAGNNATTGGGAAGAATCACCCGGGCGGGATACCTTGGGATGGGGCTTGATCTCCTTGCAGACCCAGCCTTCTATTCTAACACCGTAACAGCCGTTAGATATCCGGGAGGCATTAATGACAATGAATTTCGCAATCAGGTTCGTAATCTGGGAATTCTTATTGCAGGTGGTCAAGGTCCAGTCAAAGGAAAGATATGGCGAACAAACCACATGAATATCTGCACTGAACGAGATGTGTTAGCGACAATCGCCATCATTGAGGTAGTGTTGAAACGCCTTGGCTACGATGTCCCCATTGGCTCTGGAGTTTTAGCAGCTCAAGAACAAATGCTCAAAGAAACTTTCTAAATTTTTCACATCAAAAGCGCGGCATCCTTATAGAGGGTGACGAGAAACAATTACTATCGCAACAGTCGATTCCATCCAACTCTTACGTAAGCAACCTTGGAATTGATTTGGTGATGACATATGACGCCACAGGAAGATAATTCTAACCCCCCTCCAGCACCAGAAAGGGAGAAGACAAGTGCTCCACAGTGTCCAGCACCAATTGAGATTTCTCCAGACCTGCTTTTAACATTGCAGACCAAATTTAAACTTTCAGAGTCCCAGAGTCGAGTATACACGGCTTTGCTAATTATGGGACAACTAACACCCGGAGAAATTAGTCTCTATTCAGATGTCCCTCGAGTCAAGGTCGAAAGTACAATCGCCGCACTCGTGAAAAAAAAAATAATCAAACATCTTCCAGGCGTGGTAGCTCGTTACCGAGCTTTTACACCCTATAAAGAGCTAGCCGATGAAGTTAAGGCATTTTCCAAAGAAACCCGGGCGTCATGGAACGAATTGCAAAAACTTCAAAATAAAACCATAGATGAGATACACAATGAATTACAGTCCATGACGAGACAGATCCGTTCATCCTTAGATAATCTAAATGAGCGACAAGGAATTGCCTTGAACGAAGCCGCGATGGCTACAAATATTGTGTTGAACAATGTTTCTGAAAATCTTCAAAAAGCTTTGACCCATCTTTCTGCATCCAGCAAGGAAGAACTATCAAATCAAACAATTGCTCTGCAACAATCTCTTAAACAAACCATTGGAGCAGGGAAAAAGCAATTCGCGGATACCCAGAAATTAGCTTTGGATGATGCTAACAGGGCGATGGAAGCTAACCGAGAAGAAACCGAACAGTGGACCACAACGATTGCAGACCGA
>JABAOF010001526.1_pt2 | contig 10727 bp, 10 predicted proteins | sample 7062171 | NCBI WGS metagenome assembly JABAOF01 (sample SAMN14538628, study PRJNA623070) | marine sediment metagenome | biome: marine biome [ENVO:00000428]; feature: marine pelagic biome [ENVO:01000023]; material: deep marine sediment [ENVO:00002113] | place: India: Gulf of Khambhat ... | reverse complement strand
GCCGATGCAGGGTGCCGTACGGTTCCGGAGACTGCACGGTTGTACTTTGAGATAGAGATGGCCAAAGGGCGGACGATCGACGAGGTGCGTGAGGATGGCCTCGCTGTAGAACTCGGTTTGATAGACATGCAATTGANNCTCACCTTTGGTCGAGTCTCTGGACTGGACCCGAATATGTTCTTGTCAGAATGCTTCCACCATCGGTACGCTTCCGTATTCATGCTCGACCGACTCCCTCTACAGCAGGACGATTGTAGGATTGAAGATGAGGCCATGACAGGTTTTCTCGATGAGTGGCTTGTGCGGGATTACGTTTCATTGGGATACCACGTTGTGAGGGTACCGGTATTGCCGCCAAAAGAGCGACTCGTGTTCGTCCTTGAGGTGGTTTCTGGGCGAGAGTCAAACTAGCGACTGGATCGAGTGGATTGACAACCTAAAAGTGATTCTGATAGATTGAGTTGCGAGCTGGGCGACCAGCTACTCATTCTATTTGGGGAAAACTTGTAAAATTCCATAAGCCAACATGAGTATCCAAGGATCATACAATCGCTGGTCGTCCACCTACGACACAGATGAGAACCTCACCCGTGATCTAGATGAGGTAGTCAGCCGGGATACCCTGGGCGATATGCGGTGCAAATTAATTCTCGAGATTGGATGCGGTACAGGTAAGAACACCACGTTGCTTGCCCAAATCGGGGAGGAAGTTCACGCAATCGACTTTTCAGAGGGCATGCTCGTGAAGGCCAAAGAGAAGCTTGGATCAAGCAACGTGACCTTCTCGGTAGCAGACATCACCAAGCCGTGGCCATTTGCAGCTGGGATCGCAGACCTCATTGTCTGTAATCTAGTGCTAGAGCACGTAGAAGATCTTTGCTTTGTATTCTCAGAAGCATTTCGTTCGCTGATTGAAGGAGGAAGCTTTTATATCAGTGAACTGCATCCATTTCGACAATATCAGGGTGTGAAAGCCAGGTTTCAAGGGGATCAAGGAGTGACAGAAATTCAGGCATTCGTACATCACATATCAGATTTTCTGGACGCTGCTGAGGAGAGTGGATTACGGCACAAGGATCTCGGGGAGTGGTGGCACGAGGAGGATCAAGACAAATTACCGCGATTGGTGTCCTTCATGTTCGAGAAATGAATGCGAAGACGTGAGTTCATCCAACAACAACCTCGGAGGGCCGGGGTGAGGCGACATCGGTTATTTCGGGTTCTAAGGAAGCATCCGAAATCTAAATTGTGGAGATGAAATGAAGATTTATATATCTGTAGATATGGAAGGTATAGCCTGTGTGACTCATGTCGATCATATTAGGTTGGAAGGGGGTGAGTATCAAGCAGCGAGAAAGTGGATGACAGCAGAAGCCAATGCAGCGATTGAAGGTGCATTTGATGGAGGAGCAACCGAGATTGTCATCGCGGATGGTCATGGTCAAATGCATAACTTGATTCCTGATGATTTACATGAAGATGTCACATTAGTGCGTGGTGTCCCCCGTCCACTTCTCATGATGGAAGGAATTGACGACACGTTCGTGGCAGCCCTGTTTATCGGGTATCATGCCCTTGCTGGCAGCTCGAGTGGCATATTGGCCCATTCTTTTTCCGGGCAGAATATCTCCGAAATCCGCCTAAACGGGGATCCCGTAAGCGAAGCCCTTTTTAATGCCGCGGTTGCAGGTCACTTTGGAGTGCCTATCGCTTTGATTTCTGGCGATGATGCATTGGCTGCGGAAATTGAAAAGAAGCTCCCCTGGGTAAAGCGGGTTGTGACGAAGTGGGCGTTGAGTAGCACTGCTGCTCGAAATCTTACTCCTAAAGCTGCTCAAGATGCCATTCGGAAATCCGCGAAACATGCTCTTAGTAAATTAGATAGCATGAAACCATTAGTAATGAGTGCTCCCATTCAGTTCGATGTCGATTTCAGGCATCCCATTCAAGCTTATCTAGTGTCTGACATCCCTGGAGTTGAGAGGACGAGCGGTACATCTGTATCCTACTCGGGAGCAGACATGGTCGAAATAAGTAGTATATGGAGATTGATGTTAAACACGTGTATGAACAAGTCTCCTCTCTAACCTTTGATCACTACCGCGCCACTTCCATGAGAAGGTCCAGATTGTCAAAGATCGATGCGGTTATCCTGTTCAGAATTTCCAATTAGAGGTAAGCCACAATGATTATCCAGTTCAATGAACAATTTGCACTCCCCATTGAAGAAGTCTTCTCGTACTTCAAAACGCCAGCAGATTGGACTCGATTATATGGAGTAGCTGGAGAAGTTAAAAATCTTGGAGATGGTTGGTTCGCTATCCCGCTGAAGTCTTTTCCATTTCCATTGGTAGCTAAGAATACGGTTGTTGAACTGGATAAACGAGTTCACTGGAAATTTCGCGGCTTTTGGCGAGGTGAAGGCCAAGTCAACGTTGAGCAATCAAATGATTACGTGAAGTTGGAAGGATACGAGAGAATTTCTATTCGATGGCTCTTCTTCCTTTCACCGATCGTCGAAAAGTTATTCCTTGAGCGTCTGTTTCGAGGGATCTGGGAGCTTGGCTGGCGAAGGTTGCGAAAAGCAGAAAGGATGGCTGCTCATTAAGCATTCGCCTCTCATTTATGAGTGCACAGGAACCTGCCATGTATCCATTCACGGCTGCCGCACCCGAGCGTACGGATCTAGGGTCCAGCCCCAGACATTAAGAGAACGGCGAAGCCGTTCTCATGCGAGAAATATGGAGGGGGGAGGCTGAGTTCGAGGCCGTTGGGCGGAGGTTCACTGCAGTGGAATTGAATTGAGCCGAACTCGAATTTCTTGAATACCCTGTTGATACCTGTTCTCGAAGGGCATTCCGCTTCGCTCGATCATTCCGAGCACTCGAAGATTTCCTGGGTGAGTATAACAAGTGAATTCATTAACTCCCATTCTCTTCGCATTTTGGCTCAGCTCCATGAGCAGTTGTTTCCCCAATCCACACCCTTGGTAAGCATCCTCAACCAATACCGCCGGCTCTGCGGATGCTGGATTCTGTGGTTCGACACAGTAGTAACAGATCCCTACGACCTTTTCCTTTGGTCCGTCAATAGTTGCTATGACGACAAATCCTTCATCATCCCCTAACGAGCACACCTCCTCCAGGTCTTCGATCGTCGGCTTGTACGGACGGAGGTAGCGGTAGAAGACACTTTCACGAGATAGGCGGTGGTGCATTTCTTGAATGCGTTGTGCGTCACTGACCTTTGCCCTTCGTATCGTGATGTTCTTTCCAATTGGATGCGAAGCAAATTGAGGGGCGATGTGCCATTTTTGCTCAAATTCCTGAGAGTATTCCATTCCTAGCATAATTTCACCTCTCATTTACTCCGGATCGCATTTCTACATATAATGGTAGTGATCCACCGTCCCTCCAATGTCGATTATGCCGTCCACAACAGCGTCCTTTTTGAGGTGACGGTAAAAATTGGCTACGTTTTAAGATCCTTCAGGTCATTCAACTTTTCTTCGCACCTCCTTTCACAGTCTCGGATAGGGAAAATTGGACAAGTTAGAGTTCTATCTTTTTGGACAGCCCCGTCTCGAGAGCGGGGGAAAATTCATCGATATCAGCCTGCGTAAGGCCTTGGCATTACTTGCTTACTTGACCATTACTGAAGGGGAGTACAGTCGTGATTATCTAGCGACGCTGTTGTGGCCAGAAAGTGATCAAAGCAATGCCCGGGCGAGTTTGCGTCGCACCCTGTATCGAATTAATAAGTCGGCCGGCGGAGAATTACTGACCACCATCGGAGATGCAATCACCATAAACCCAAGTGCGGAAATGGCCGTAGATGTCGGAACATTCCGGCGAATAGTTGATGAGTGTCCCGAGAAACTTCCATCACCTATGGAGCGTGATTCTCAGTACATTCAATCTCTTGAGAATGCGGTCGCTCTTTATTCAGAAGACTTTTTAATGGGTTTTTCAATCCCTGATTGTTATCAATTTGAGGAATGGCGTTTCTTTGAAGCAGAAAACCTTCGGGCTTCATTGGTTCGAATTCTTGAACAGCTAGTCGAGTTTTACCAGAATCATGGTGATTTCGATCGGGCGATCCATCATGGACGCCGATTGCTTTCGCTGGATTCCCTGAACGAGCACTCTCACCGCATCCTCATGAGGCTTTATGCAGCCTCCGATCAACAAAGTGCAGCAATTCGCCAGTATGCTGAATGCAAACGGGTCCTCGAGCAGGAACTGGGTGTTTCCCCTGAGCCTGAGACGACCGAACTTCACGAAACCATTCGACAGCATCGACAAGTGGTTTCGATCCCGTCCGTCACAACTTATCCGAAAGTGAAATACATTCCAAGCGGAGATATTCACATTGCCTATCAAGTCATCGGGGATGGTCCAATTGACATCTTTTTCATCGGTGGTTTCACCTCACACCTTCATCAAGCTTGGGAGGAGCCAAGCCTGGCAACATTCATTAATAATCTAGCGTCATTCTCACGTTTGATCGTCTTCGATAAACGTGGTGAGGGACTTTCTGATCGGGTGGGTTATCCTCCTACGTTGGAAGACACCATGGATGATATCTTAGCGGTGATGCGCGGGGCAGGGTCGGAACATGCTGTTTTGTTCGGTTGGAATGAAGGTGGCCCAACTTGTGTGTTATTTGCCGCAACCTACCCGGAACTTGTGTCTGGATTGATCTTATATGGGACCTATGCAAAAGGTTGTCGAGCTGAGGATTATCCGTGGATGATCAGTTGGGAACAGTACGACATATGGTTGGATCGCATTACAAAAAATTGGGGAGAACCTCATAACCTGGAGTACTATGCGCCCAGTCGTACAGAGGATCCACAATTACGCGAATGGTGGGCAAAAACGTTACGCATGGGCTCAAGCCCAGGTGGAATGAAAGCTGTGCTCGAAGTGATGAGAGAAATCGATGTACGTGATGTTTTATCGGTGATCAATATTCCGACACTTGTTTTACATCGCAAGGGTGACATGGCGATACGTGAAGGAGCAGGTCGCCACCTTGCTACCCACATTCCTGGTGCGAGGTATGTTGAACTTGAGGGGAATGACCACTGGATTTTTGTGGGGGATACTCAATCCATTTTGACGGAAGTCCAGGAGTTTGTTCAATATCTTGGCACACCATTTCCAGCAGAACGTGTGCTTATGACAATTCTTGCCATCCACTCACCGTACACAGAAGAGGTTGTTGTGGAAGCCCCTTCCCTGCGAACAACAAAGGATACTCTCATACGGAGCGAAATCGCACGTTTTCGTGGCAACCAGATCTCCAGCGATGGAGAGCGTATTATCGTCGGCTTTGATGGGCCCAGCAGGGCCATCCATTGTGCAGAATCACTCATCAATTCTGCTAAAGGACTCGGTCTGCCATTGAGCGCAAGCCTCCATACTGGTGAATGTGAACTGGTGTTGGGAGAATTAAAGGGGGTGGCTGTTCAAATCGCAGAAACTATTCTTAATGATGATACCCCGTACACAATCTTGGTCTCAAACACTGTGAAGGATTTGGTAGCAGGATCGGGCTTTCACTTTAATGAACGGGGAAAGTGTACTATTGAGGGGGTCTCAGGCGAGTGGGTGATATATTCGTTGGAAGATTAAGCCGATCCTGGAACTGTAATACCTCTTGTAACTTGGCATATTGAATTTCCGTTCATGCATAGCAGTCATCTTTCCTTTTATTAGTGTGACACTCATCAGTTGGGTGTAATTTTGAGATTTCAATGATGGAATTTCCGCAAAGAATCTCACCGGAGCGTACCCCAGCAACGAGCTTAATATCAGATTGAATATAATCCTATATAACGAGAATATGAAGGAGCGGGACTGGGAGCACCGCTCATTTCGTTTATGTTATCCGAAGGAATTGGGAAACAACGATGAGGGAAGCATCAAGAAAAGAAGTCATCATGCCTGGCGGGATTGAGCTGACGAAGGAAGCCGAACGGCATGTCAATCTCCGGGCAAACACCAGGATGCTCAGCGTTGCATGCGGAACCGGGGAGTTAGAACTTTATCTAGCCGAAAAGTACAAGTGCTATATTGTTGGTGTCGACACAAGCGATGATTTCATACGTTCTGCACGAGAGAAGACGGCGGCACGGAGGCTCGGTGATCTTGTCACTTTTGAGGTTGGGGACGGTAACGCGCTCACATTTGGGGATGCATCTTTTGACGTAGTCTTCTGCAGTGGGGCTCTATGCGCCTTCTTTGACAACGGGCTCCGAGAGTTCCACAGGGTATTGAAACCTGGAGGAAGAGCTGTTGTCATTGATGTCATTTGGAGAAGAGAAGACGTACCAGAAGAGATTGAGCGTTGCTGGACTGGAGGGACAGCTTGCGTTCTGACATTGAATGGAAATGAGCAAGCCTTTGCTACGCACCAGTTTCACACTTTGTTTGCGCGTGAGTATCACGAGCCGTCGTGGTGGGAGGCATACTATGAGGACAGGGGCAATGCATCACACTGGCAGGAGGAAAGGCAAAACTACAGAGCCCACCAAGATTACATTGGGCTAGGACTTTTTGTCATTGAAAAGGCATGAAATGTATAGGAGGAGAGTGGAAAAATCACTACACAATGACCCAAGATGGGCGGCATTGCCAGTAAGTAAGTTCCAGGATTGTGCAGCGATGAGATTTCTCATTCCCACCTTTCTAATCTGTTAGCCGATTCAATGGGCCAAATCATGCAAATCTGTACGGAGGAACGTCCATGAAACCAAGCATATCGACTCCAGAGCCTGATCTTGACGCAACCTTTGATCACATATTCAAGTATTGGCCTGTTCTAATCCGAAGTGGGGAATCGTTATCATTTCCACTTACCGGTCGCTTTGTTAAACCCGGCGGCTTCTTTCAATGGTTCTTCTATTGGGATTCATATTTCACTCTCTTGGGGCTCGTCGTTCAAGGAGAGTGGCAGGTAGCAAGGGAGCTTGTTGAGGGCTTCGTTGAGGAGATTGAGGCCTTCGGGATTGTTCCCAACTACAATGGGCCTCAATCAGTATGTAGCTCACGATCACAGTCGCCATTTCTAACTTCAGCCATCTGGGAGGTCTATCCATCTATCAAGGACTTGTCGTGGTTGGAACGCGCCGTGAGCGCTGCGACGACTGAATACCGGGGTTATTGGTTGGCGGAACCGCATATGACAGAAATCGGCCTGAGCCGATATGTGGATCTTGGGGGAAATGGTGGATGCGAGACAGTACCAGATACGCCCCATTATCGTGCGATAGGGGAGAGCGGTTGGGATAATACTCCGCGATTTGGCGATGATGCAACCCAGGTGATTCCCATCGATCTAAATTGCCAACTTTACCGCTATGAACTCGATCTCGCCGATTTTTCGGATATGTTGGAGAAGAAAGATGAGGCCAATGTCTGGAGAGGGAAGGCGGAAAAGAGGCTTGACCTGATCAATCGCTACTTGTGGGATGAAGACAGTGGATTCTATTGGGATTATGACTTGCGTACAGGAGAACGGCTGCACGGGGCACCAAGATCCCTTGCATCATTCGTACCGCTTTGGGCGGGCGTTGCAGATCAGGAACAGGCATCGAGCGTTGTTGAACATCTACCTGCCTTTGAATACGAACACGGACTCGTTGCGTGCGAGCAGGGTTGGGATGACGGGACAGAGCACAACTACCCCACTGGATGGCCTTATTCGCACTGGTACGTTTGTTCCGGACTGCGGGCCTATGGTTTCCATGGGGATGCCTCGCGGATCGCAATGAAGTGGCTTCGGCTGATATCCAATGAATTCGCTCAGACTGGAACGATCCGAGAGCGGCACAACGTGGTTGATCCGAGCATTCCAGTTCCAGGCCGTTATCCTCCGCAACGAGGATTCGCGTGGACAAACGGTGTGTTTGCAGTGCTGTTAGCCCGGATCATATTCGGTGTCGAAGCGAACAGGAATAATGCAGAGATAGAATTTCACCCGAATTTCCCACGAGAATGGGTCGGTGAGGAGACGCAAATCAACCTGCCGAACTACCCTTGGCCGGATGGGGTGACGTTGAGGCAGATCGCGTAACAGTTCAAAGGAGCAAATCACTAGCAAGCTCGAGGCCGGTCAATGACAGAATGAAATTGGACATAAGCAAGGGCGAAAGTATCTCAGACAACTTAGATCAGAGCTGTTGGCGGAAACGGGGAACCAATGAATGTTCTTTCTCAGCTAATCTCAGCTTTTGATCCAGATAAACCAAATTTCAGACCAACCGAGCTCTACAATGAGAGCTGGCTGATAAAGTTGGTCTTGCACCAAGCGTCAAGCATTGATGATTCAGATTTCGTTTTAGGGTTTCTTCCAAAGAGCACATGGTTTTCCGAGGGTCTTCTACCAACTACTTTCAAAGCAAGGTACCGTGGCGATCCGCAGAGCGAATCGAGGACGAACGCAGATGGAGTGATTGGTCATATTCAGATTGGGCGCAGGGCGAAAGCGGATCTTGAACTGGATCGCGGTGCAAATCAATTTACCGTAATCGAAGCAAGGATAGGAGCCCCACTTTCTCCGGGCACGATTAATGCGAAGTATTTCGATCAAGCAGCACGGAGTGTTGCATGCATGACAGAAGTAATGGCCAGGGCAAGTGTCGAACCATCCTCACTAAGCAGGTTGGAGTTTGTAGTCATTGCACCCCAATACTCCATTGAAAAGGGTACCTTTTCGAAAGAAATGGAGGCCGACTCAATCCTTTCGAAGGTTAAGAGGCGAGTAACAGAATATGAAGGTCAACTTGATGGCAGGTATTCGAAGCACTTCGAGCCGATAATGGAATCTGTACGCTTGCATTCATTGAGTTGGGAATCGACTCTTGAGTGGATCAGCTTTCATAATGCCGAAGCCGCGGATCAGCTAGACGAATTCTATGGGCAATGTCTAAAGTTTAACTGATCAGGATTCTGCATTTCGGCTCTCTGGTTATACCCAGAGATGCTGCGTGATCTACCATCGAAGTTATTAAGAAGTAGTTACCCAGTAGGCAAGTAATGGAATGAACCCAGGCAACTCAGTTTATGTATATGATGCCGCGCGATGTATAAGGTGGGATGGATCAGCTTGGTGTTAATGTTTACCAATAACATCTTTCTTGAACTAGTGATCTGCTCAATTCGATGGAGACTTCCATGAAACGCCTATTATTGGTAATTTCTTTGTTGCTTTCATTCTGGCTGTCCAGTTGTGCACAGAACGATAATGGCTCAGAAACTGAGCAAATGATCACCGAAGTTCCTGAAATCGAGCAGACTGAAAGTGAAAGTCAAGAAGACGTACAAGCAACAAAGGAAGGCCGCGAAATCGAGCCAAGGGTCAATGAAGGTTATGGGTCCTATCTTCTCGTCCCTGCTGGAGAGTTTTCCATGGGTGACAATTATGATGAAGGGAATCCGAGAGAAAGACCTGTCCACACTGTCTATTTAGACTCATACTACATCGGTGAATTTGAAGTGACCAATGAAGAGTACAAGAAATTTATCGATGACGGGGGATATGAGCATGAAGAGTATTGGTCAAAGGGTGGATTTAGGGGCTTTAGCGAACCTTTGCATTGGAATGATGCAGTCTACAACGGAGGCGGAATACCAGGCAATGACGAATTCCCGGTCGTTGGCGTAAGCTGGTTTGAAGCAGCGGCGTATTGTTCTTGGTTATCAGCGGTGACCGGTAGTGTTTACCGACTCCCCACGGAAGCAGAGTGGGAAAAAGCAGCGCGCGGAGGTGATTACTTGGATGGTGATGAGGACCAGCAGGTTCCCAATCCCATCTCTCAAAGGAGGTATCCGTGGGGAAATGAAATCGACGGTAGCTATGCAAATTATCTGGATAGCGGAGATCCATATGATAACGGGCTAACACCGGTTGGTTATTATGAAGGAAGTGTGCAAGGCGATTTTTCAACCCATGATAATGCTTCGCCCTATGGCGCCTATGATATGGCTGGAAATGTGTACGAATGGATCAATGATTATTATGAAGAGGGTTATGAAGCTGGAACATCTACAAATCCACAGGGACCAGAATACGGTTCGGGCCATGTTATTCGCGGCAGTGCTTTTCTATACGAAACCTTTAAACAGCGGAGTGCCTACCGCGGAGCTTACTATCCATCCTTTCGAGGAGCTTACATAGGGATCCGCTGTGTCCGTGAGTTAAATGTAAGTTGGACAGACGATGCCAATGGGAATTGAAATAAACCTTTGCCAAGGGATGCCAATTTTGACTCCCCAGATATCATTTATGCCACTTTACATTCGTGGCAATGATTCTCAATTGACAACCCACTCTCCACTGTGCTAGAGTGATCTCACTAGCCGGAGAACGACGTCACATCTTTCTACACTCTTCCGTGAGTCGTTAAACGAAATCTCGTAGATTTTCGTATCTTCAACCTATTTAAAGGTAGAACCGATGAAAATGGTGCGCACGTACCGATTACTATCGGTGATTCTGACGATACTCTTTACCCAGACAGCCTCGGCCGAGGTCTTCTTCGCATCGATTCCGACCACCCTAGATCAGCTTCCAGGCGATTTCAACTCATTCCTCTCTGATAACTCCCCTGTCGCTGAGGATCAAGGCCTTATCTTCATTGAGAACGCCGGCCAATTTGACCCGGCAACTCGTTTTCAGGTGACTGACGCAGAAGGCAGGTTGTTTTGGTTAACTGAAGA
>JABAOF010001913.1_pt3 | contig 10728 bp, 12 predicted proteins | sample 7062171 | NCBI WGS metagenome assembly JABAOF01 (sample SAMN14538628, study PRJNA623070) | marine sediment metagenome | biome: marine biome [ENVO:00000428]; feature: marine pelagic biome [ENVO:01000023]; material: deep marine sediment [ENVO:00002113] | place: India: Gulf of Khambhat ... | reverse complement strand
TTTTCTGTTCCTAGGGTAAGCCGCATCTGTCGTATGGCCTCGAGAAAGGGCTGACTTTCTATATCCCCGACCGTGCCCCCGATCTCGACGATGACGATGTCATTCTCGTCGGCCACAGAGTAGAAGGCATTTTTGATTTCGTCTGTAACATGAGGAATAACCTGAACGGTTTTTCCGAGGAAATCTCCCATCCTTTCCTTTTTAATGATGTTTTCGTAGATTTTACCAGCAGTCCAGTTGTTAGCCTTTGTCGTCTGAGTCGAGGTGAATCGTTCATAATGGCCCAAATCTAGGTCTGTTTCGGCTCCGTCATCTGTCACATAGACTTCTCCGTGTTGGAAGGGATTCATGGTTCCCGGATCCACATTTAGGTAGGGATCAAACTTTTGGAGGGTGATGCGGTAGCCGTGGCTTTCCAAAAGACGCCCGATAGAAGCGGCCGCAATGCCTTTGCCTAAGGCAGAGAGCACTCCTCCGGTGATAAAAATGAATTTACTCATCCTGGTGTTTTCTCAAGAAATTTTCAACCCTGATTATATCCTCAGGGGAGTCCACGCTCAAGGAGGGAAATGAAGATTCTATGACTTTTATCTGGTATCCGTTTTCAAGAGCTCTGAGCTGTTCGAGTTTTTCTGACTCCTCCAGCCGAGAAGAAGGCATCTTTCGTAATTTCATCAAGAAATCCTTCTGATAACCGTAAACACCGACGTGCTGTAGGAAATAGTCATTCGCCTGGAAAGGTAAAGGAGAGCGAGAAAAATACAGGGCATCACCCTCCTTGTTGACCACCACTTTGACCGTGTTTTGATCGTTGAAGCGGCCGAAGTCAGTGGCCCGGACTGCCAGGGTAGCCATCGGTATGGATTCGTCTTGAAGGGTGGTGACCAATTCATCGATCATATCCGCCTGGATAAGGGGTTCATCTCCTTGGACGTTGAGGACAATAGGTGTATTTAACTTCTCTGCTACTTCCGCTACCCTTTCCGTTCCCGAGTTGTGGTCAGGCGAAGTCATCCAGGCCTCAGCCCCGAATCCTCTGCAGGTCTCCAAGATCCGTTCATCATCGGTCGCAATGATTAGACGTGCTAGGGATTTGGATTGGCTGGCGTGTTCATAGACTCTCTGAATCAAATGTTTACCCTGGATGAGGGCCAGCATTTTCCCTGGAAATCGAAGAGACTGATAGCGAGCAGGGATAATCCCTGTGGCTCTTCTCAAGGTTGTGGTCCTTCTAGTATCTTTTTTTCTGGCACAATCTGGGGAGCCTTATCTGTCGTCTGGCAGTTGGCCTCGAGATAAGCTCCTTCCTCCACCGTCAGTTTCGGGGTGACGATTGTTCCGGTGACTCGACCGTTGGCGTGAATTTCGACCTTCTCCCGGGCTTGAACATTGCCCTTAATTTCTCCGTTTATGATGAGGTGTCCGACTTTGATGTCCGCTTCCACTCTTCCGTGCTCGCCGATGATAAGGGTGGATTCAGAATCGATTTTTCCCTTGAATCGGCCGTCTATACGGAAAGATCCTTTGAAGATTAAATCCCCTTTAAATTCTGTTCCTTTGTCGTAAAAACCAGTAATCTTTGTGTCGTCTATGTCTTTTCTTTTTTCTTTCATAATTATTCTCCTTTGATGTGTTCATAGATTCTGTTTAGATCATCGATAGAAAAATAATAGACTTTTATCACACCCTTGTTCTGAGTTCCTGAGATGGAGACCTTTGTTCCTAAAATCTTCAGGAATTCCTCTTGGAGTGCCACCAAATCGGCATCTGTTGGTTGAGTCTCTCGAGAAGGGGATTGAGAATTTCTTTTCTGAGTTATCTTTTCGACATCACGGACCGACAGGCTGTCTCGGACAATCTGCTGGGCGAGAGAGGCTTGAAGGTTAGGATCGTCTACAGAGAGCAAAGCTCGGGCATGACCCATCGAAAGTTTTCCTTCTCCGAGGTAATCCTGGATTTCCTTGGGGAGGCTAAGAAGACGTAGGTAGTTTGTCACCGAAGTTCTGTCTTTTCCCACCTTTTCTGCCACTTCCTCTTGGGTATAATCCAGTTCTTGAATCAATTTTTGGTAGGCTAAGGCAATCTCCAAGGGATTGAGGTCTTCCCGATGTAGGTTTTCGATGAGAGAAGCTTCTAATTGTTTCTCCTTTGGCATGGTTCGGATGAGAACAGGAATTTTTTTGAGACCTATCTGTTGGGCAGCTCGCCATCTCCGTTCTCCGATAATGATCCGGTAAAAATCTCCTTCAGGGACAGCGATGACCGGCTGGAGCACACCAGACTCCTTGATAGAACGCGCCAGTTCCTGTATGGATTCACGACTGAAAGCCAATCTCGGTTGAATCGGATTGGGCTTGAGCTTGTCGATATCTAAATCAGCGTAGCTGTCTTCCTTTAAAATTCCGTATTCTTCTGGGATGAAGGCTTTTAATCCCTTTCCCAATGCTTTCTTTTTCATTTCTTTAATATCTCCAGAGCTAAATCTAGATATGCCTGAGCCCCCTTGGATTTAATATCGTAGAGAAGTATTGGCTTGCCAAAACTAGGTGCCTCAGCCAATCTTACGTTGCGAGGAATCACAGCCTTATATGTATTCTCCTCGAGGGAGCATCTGACCTCTTGAGCAACCTGTTTGGAGAGGTTTGTCCTCTCATCATACATGGTGAGCAATATCCCTTCAAGAGCCAAGGAGGAATTAAGGTAAGTGCGTACTTCATCAAAGACACGAAAAAGCTCTGGGATTCCTTCCATCGAGAGAAATTCGCACTGAACTGGCACCAAAACCGAATCAGCGGCCGTCAAGGCATTGAGAGTGAGGAATCCCAAGGAGGGAGGACAATCGATGATGATGAAGTGGAAAAACTTTCTAATTCTCTCCAGAGCCGACTTGAGCCTTTTTTCTTGATTCTCCATTTCGTAAAGCTCGGCTTCGACTCCGGACAATTCTGGGGAAGAAGGGCAGATATACAGGTTATCGAGGAGAGTGGGTCGGATATAATCCATAATATACCGTCCGTCCATCAGGGCAGGGTAGATGCCCTTCTTATCCTCCTTGATCCTGCCTAGACCAGCGGAGGCCATGCCTTGGGGATCGAGATCGACAACCAAAACCCTCCGATTGTTGATGGCCAGAGAAGCGGAGAGGTTCACGGCCGTGGTCGTTTTTCCCACGCCCCCTTTCTGATTTGCGATGGCGATAATTCTATTCATTTGTCCTTAAATGTTCCACGTGGAACATTCTTACGGTTTTGGATCTTCAGATACATACTCAGGTTGACGATAGCCGCTGGAGTGATCCCCGGGATCTTCTTGGCTTCTCCGATGGTTCGAGGACCACATTTTTTTAATTTTTCTCTTACTTCCCGAGTCAGGCCTGGAATTTCCTGAAAATCTGTCCCTGCCGGAATCCTTTCCCTATCCATTTTTCTAATCCGGGCAATCTCTATATCCTGCCTTTTCAAGTACCCTTCGTATTTGATCTCTGATTCGATGTGACGGATTTCCTCATCGGTCAAGGTATCGTCAAATTTTCTATATTCTAACACATTTTTGAATCTGACTTCAGGTTTTTTTAGGAACTCTCTCAGGGAGATTTTTTCCTTACCAGGGAGTTTGATCTTTTCTCGCTTGAGTGAGGTCATGAGACTCTGTATTTTTTCTTGCTTCTTGAGGAATGCTTCGTAGGCATCCTGTTGGATGAGCCCCAGCTCATGTCCATATTTAGTCAATCTTTTATCCGCATTATCGATGCGAAGGAGAATCCTGTATTCTGCCCTGGAGGTGAATAGCCGATAGGGTTCTTCGATCCCTCTGGAGATGAGGTCATCGATCAGGACGCCGATGTAGGCCTCGTTCCTTCCCAGGATAAAAGGTTTTTTCTTCTTTATTTTCAAAGAAGCATTGATGCCAGCCATCAGCCCCTGGGCGGCAGCTTCTTCGTAGCCTGATGTGCCGTTGATCTGGCCAGCTAGGTAAAGGTTTTTGATGGGTTTTGTTTCTAAGGTAGGAAGGAGTTGTGTGGGCAAAACAGCATCGTATTCAATGCCGTAGGCGGGTCTCAATATTTTTGCTCGGTCCAATCCTGGGATACTCTTCAAGATGCTTTTTTGAACCTCGAAAGGAAGGCTTGAAGAGAGACCGTTGACGTAGATTTCCTCTGTTCCTACGCCTTCAGGTTCGAGGAAGAATTGATGTCGGTGATGATGGGGAAATTTAACCACTTTATCTTCTATAGAGGGACAATAGCGAATCCCTATCCCGATGATTTTCCCGCTGTAAAGGGGTGATTTATCGAGATTTTTCCTTATGATTTCGTGTGTTTTGGGTCCTGTATACCCGATGTAGCAGACGATTTTATTCTCGAGTTCTTTTTTAGTCCGGAAGGAGAAGGCAACTGGCTTTTTGTCTCCTGGCTGAGGATTGAAACGATGCCAATCTATGGTCTGGCTGTGGAGCCTCATCGGGGTCCCAGTTTTCAATCGGAATGATTTAAGGCCAAGGGTTTTAAGGTTACGACTGAGTTCAATGGCGGGGGGTTCGTTGGCTCTCCCCGCAGGATAGCTTTGAAGACCGATATGGATTAGACCATTCAGGAACGTTCCCGGAGTGAGAATGACCGCTTTGCCCAAGATTCTGTTTCCCTCTAGGGTCTTCACTCCCACAGCTTTGAAGCCTTTGGTCAGGATTTCAGTGACGATCCCTTGGAAGAGTGTCAAACGGGGAACCTTCTCAAGCCAGTTTTTCATGGTCAACCTGTAGTGAGCCTTATCTGACTGGGCCCGCGGGGCTTGCACAGCACCGCCTCGGCTCCTGTTTAAAAGCCGGAATTGTATCCCCGTTTCATCGGCGAGAAGTCCCATAAGACCGCCTAGAGCATCAATCTCACGGACAAGATGTCCTTTGGCCAGCCCGCCAATAGCCGGATTACAGGACATTTGAGCGATGGTTTCCAGATGAATGGTGATGAGGCAGGTTTCTAGGCCCATCCGGCTGGCAGCATGGGCAGCTTCGCAGCCGGCATGGCCGGCGCCGACGACGACGACGTCGTATTCATCCGAGGTGCTCATGGCTCATCCTATTTTCCGATGCAGAAACGGCTGAAGATATTCTCGATGATTTCATCAACCTGGATTTCTCCAGTGAGCTGTCCGATAAGAGGAATGACCTTACGGAGTTCCTCCACATACAGGTCTTCAGGGAAGCCCTCCTCGAGGAGTCGTCGGCCCTCTTCCAGGTAGCCAAGGATTTCTTCGAGATGAAGCTTCTGACGGAGATGAAGGATGACCTCTTCCTGCTGATCCAGGTTCGGAACGAAATGTTTATGGATCATGCCTCTCAGCTTATCCAGGTTTATTCCCTTCAGAGCAGAAATCTCCAGGGAAGGAATGGTCTTTCCCTTACATCTGATGGCCCCTTTGTCCATTCTCTGCTTTAAATCCATTTTGTTGAAAAGGAGGAGAAGCTTTTTGTCCTTGTATTCATCCAAGAACTTGAGATCTTCCCTAGACTCTTTGCGGGATAAATCAAGCAGAAGGAGCACTCCATCTGACTCTTCAATGAGCTTTTTTCCTCTTTTGATTCCTTCTTTTTCCACAGGATGGGAGGGAGCCGTGATGCCGGCCATGTCGATGAGCGTGAACAGGGAATCCTTGATTTTTAAGCTTTCCTGAAGATAATCTCTCGTTGTTCCTGGATAAGGAGTGACAATCGCCCTTTCTTTTTCGAGAAGGACATTGAACAGGGTAGATTTTCCGACGTTTGGCCTGCCCGTGATGGCTATTGTCAGACCTTCGCTCAAGGTTTTCCCCAAGTTATAGCTTTTGATAAGCATTTCTATGCTCTCGACGGTCTTGCGGAGAGTGTTGTGGATCTGTTCTTTGCTCAGCTGCAGATCCTCGTCGGGGAACTCGATGCTGGCCTCGATTTGGGATAAGAGTTGGATGATTTTTTTTCTGAAAGCAGATACTTTTTTGGAGAGACTCCCATCAAGCTGCTTGAAAGAAATCTGGGCCTGTTTGAGCGAAGTTGCCTGGATGAGATCATTGACGGCCTGGGCTTGGAGGATATCGATTCTTCCCCTGAGGTAGGCGCGAAGAGTGAATTCGCCGGGATGGGCATGCCTTGCTCCAGCCTTGATGCCTAAACGAACGATTTCCTCGAGGATCAAAGGGCTTCCGTGGCAGCTTATTTCGACTACATCCTCTCTGGTGTAAGTATGGGGCTGAGGGAAGTAGGTCAGGTAGGCTTCTTCGAAAAATTCCTTCTGATCGAAGTTGTACAGATTACCCAACAGGGCGCGATAAGGTTGAATTTGAGTTTTTTGTTTCTTTGGTTTGAATATTTTTTTAGCTATGGGAAGAGATTTTTTTCCACTCAGCCGTACGATTCCTAAGCCCCCGTATCCGAGTGGTGTCGAGATGGCAATGATCGTATCTTCAGCCATAGCCTCTATATAATAAATCTTGGACCCGAAAACGTAAAGATCCTGATTTTAGGAGTCAGACTATGTAGTGATGAGTAAGGATAGAGTAAAATTTAATGGGTGGATTGACAAGATAACGAGAACTGCTGCTGACTCTTGCAGGTGCATGCTTAAAGAGAGAAATACGACGGTTTATGCGTTGGGTATTTACAGGAATGAGGAAAAAGCATGAAGGAGGGATTGATCATCATCAAGCTGGGATTAATTATATATAATATATAAAATATATAGAATTACAAGGATTAAAATGCCATTTCTTTTTTTAGATTGTAGAGATTGGATGGAGACGAATTACTCCTCAGATTGGTCTTTTTCGGAAAAGATTTTTACTCTCTTTAAGAATCCTTCACCCATACTTTCGGTCATAATTCCGGGAAATTGATTGACTGCGATATGAACGATCCGTCTTTCATAGGGATTCATCAGATCGAGAATCTCATTCTTCCCTGTCTCGTGGACTTGACGGGCCTTTTGCTGAGCGAACTGTCTTAGCTCTCTCTCCTTTCTTTTTCGGTAGAAGTCGCAGTCAGTTTGGACTTTTTGAGGGGAGATCTTGTTGAGCACGTGTTGAAGAGCCAAAAGAAGGGAGCCGTCTTTTCTCAGCAGGAGATACTTATCCTTCCCTTCGAAAATCAGATAGATCATATCGTTTTTTCTTTTGACCTGATACTTGATTTCCAGGGGGAAAAGCGTCAGGAGCTTGTCCAGGAACTCAGAAATTGCGCTTTCTTCTTCTTGTTCTTTGGGCCAGGCTCGGATAACAATCTCTTTACTCTTCATCCCGAAGAGTTTTGTTTTTTCGGTAACGACCTCATAGTTGAATTGGGAGCGAGGAAGTTTTAGAGCGTGCTCAGCAGCAGCGATGACTTCTTCTAGATTCCTTCCTTTGAATTCCTGTCCTTCGTTATTTTTTTCGTTTTTTTCTTCCATGCGTTTCTCGCTTTTTCTTTTGCTTGAGGCGATTCATGATGTACTGTTGTGCGATTTGGAGAACGTTATTGGTCAGCCAGTAGAGGACAAGGCCGCTCTGGAAATTCATAAAAAAGATGGTCATGATGACCGGCATGATGAGCATCATTTTTTGCTGAGTGGGATCAGCCGTGGTGGGGGTCATTTTTTGGCTGATAAATTGGGTGATACCCATAAGGATCGGTGTCACATAGAAAGGATCCTTAACCGAGAGATCCTTTATCCAAAAAATAAAGGGACTATGTCTAAATTCAATCGATACAATTAGAAGCCGGAAAAATCCCCAAAAAATAGGGATTTGGACGAGGATAGGCAAACAGCCTCCGGCCGGATTGATACCGTGCTCCTTGTAGAGCTTCATCATTTCCTCGTTCATCTTGCGTCTCTGAGCGATGTCCTGTTTGGCCTTCTTGTATTTCGCTCTCAAGGCTTTGATCTTTGGCTGTAATTCCTGCATTTTGGCCATGGACTTTGTACTGCTGTATGTGAGGGGAAAGAAAAGGATTTTTATAATCAGGGTCAGGATGATGATGCTGAAGCCCCAATTGGGGATGACACTATAGATCGCTTTTATGGCTTTCAGAAGAATCTGGGCGATCCAGCCGAAAAAGCCAAATCGAATCAGATTCTTAGTCCCCGAGCCAAATTCACTCAGGGCATCATATTCCTTTGGCCCTATATAGGCTTTCTGGGCATAGGAGAGAGTGAGGAAAAAGTAGGGTAGTTGGTCTTTTTCCTTTCTGAGGAAAGCGGCACTCGATTTCTGGGAATCCGCCAAGAAAAGAGCCGTAAAGTAGTTGTCCTCGTAAGCCGCCCAGTGGACAAAATTGAAGAGGCTTCGTTCTGGTTTATATTTCCTCTCCTCGTTTCGATGGATTTTATCCGCGGTGAAAACGGCAACCCCTCTAGATCCTCCGAACCGCCTTTTCTCATCCTGCGGAGTTGGGTTTCCAAGGCTTGGCCCCCATAGGAGACGAGGATCGATTTTTTGACCTTTCTTCCAAACGCTGATGCTGACATCAAACGTGTATTTTCCTCCCTGGAAAAAGAAAGTCTTTTCGACACGGTTTCCCTCCTCATCGGCATACTGGAAACGGAGCTCACCTTCTTGGTTCTCCTTCAATTCGACCTTCGGATTGGAAAATGTGTACAGGACGCTGTTGATGGAGGCATCGAAAGTCGGATCATCGGTGTGTAAAGCGAAGGGATAGGTACTGATTTCTTCGGATCGTAAGGAGATCATCTCAAAATCTTCCTTGTTTTCATCTTTGTACTTTTTGAGCCTCCAGCTTTTAAGGACAGCCCCTTTATTGCTCCAGATTGCCTGATACAGAGGCGAGTCGATGAGAATCTGCTCTTCAACTGTTCCTGAAGTGGGTTCAGTGATGAGTTCTTCTTTACGAGGCTCTTCCGGCTGCGAGACAAGCGGGGAGGGAATCTGGCTTTTGGTGGAGGGCTCTGGAACTGGTTTTTTTTCGATGTCCTGAATTTGTTCAGAGATTTTCTCCTGGGGAGGAGGCTTCTTCACGAAAAGAATTTGATAGAGTACCAGGACTAGAAAGGAAAGCACGATGGCCAATAATAGTCTTTTTTCCATACGAAAATCCTTCAAGGAACTGGGTCGATTCCTCCTGGATGGAGGGGATGACATTTAAGAAGCCTTTTGCTTCCGAGGAATGTTCCTTTTAAGAACCCATATTTTTCGATGGCTTCATACGTGTAGACGGAGCAAGAAGGATGGAAACGACAGCAATCGCCAACAAAAGGCGAGATGACTTTTTGGTAAAGTCTAAGCAGGATTAAGGCGATGTATCTCATGGAGTCTGATTACTCTGTCTGATCGAATCAACGGCTGCGAGGTATTCTTTATGTAGATCTGACAGCGAAAGGCCGAGAATCTTTTTGTTGGGAATAATAATCATATCCACATGAACGTTGAGCAATTTTTTATTCTGTCGGAAAAGAGCCCTCATGTTTCTTTTAATCTTGTTCCTCTCGACAGCGTTTCCAACTTTCCGGCTCACGACGATAGCCAAGCGAGAGAAGCTAAGGTTGTTGGAGATATAAATCAGATTGAATGCCTTGCCTCTGTGGCGCTTGCCGTCTTTATAGATTAGTAAAAAATCCTTTTTCTTTCTTATCCTCTCACGAGGACTGAGAGTTTCATCCATCAAGCGGAGAGTCTTTTTCTTCCTTTTTGTCTGCGGTGACTGATGATGTGCTGCCCACCTTTAGTTCTCATCCGGACCAGAAAGCCATGGGTCTTCTTCCTTTTCCTTTTGTTGGGTTGAAATGTTCTTTTCATGGCGCCTTCGAGTTTCTCAAGAATGAAAGAGTATGTTAATAAACCTGTGGGCTTCTGTCAAGCGGATAGGAAGAATGACCCAATCTTCTGTTTGACTCTTTTTAAGGATTTGATTATAATTATTTTCAATGGATCTATTCAAGATTGGCGATAAAGTCATTTATCCCAATCAGGGGCTGGGTGTTGTCGAGGATATTCAAAACGAGAACTACTACGGGGAAAACTTTATAATCTACCACGTCAGAATCATAGCCAATAATACTCTGGTCCTCGTCCCCTCTTCCACGGCCATTGAGATCGGCATCCGGAAGCCTATCGAAGAGAATGACGTTGAGGAGATATTCGATTTCATGAAAAACGGCCGGGTGGATGTGACGATGAACTGGAAAGGGCGCTACAAGGAACATCTCGATCTTATGAAAACGGGATCGATCCTTGATATGGCGCTTGTTTTAAAGAGCCTCTACTATCTTAATCTCATAAAGCCTCTTTCTTTCCGTGAGAAAAAAATGATGGAGAAGGCAAAGGATCTTATCGTGACTGAGATATCAGAGGTCGCCTCGATGCCTTCCACGAAGATTGAAGATAAGCTTTTCGAGACCCTATCTTTCTGCTTCAAAGATATTCAGTCGCGGATGGATTCCTAACTTTCAATATAATGCTGCTTCCAGCCCTTATCCTGTTTTTTCTTTTCCTTCTGCTCAGCGCCTTTTTTTCCTCCTCAGAAACAGCCTTTGTGGCCTCTAATCCTTACAAGCTGCACTACTTAGAGGAGAAGGGCTCCAGGAAGGCCAAGCTCGTTCAAAAAATGTTGAAGAGAGTGGACAATCTGCTGGCGACGATACTCATCGGCAACACACTGGTTAACACCGCAGCCGCCTCAGTCGCGACGTTCATCTTCGTTTCCTTCATCGAAGACAAGAACAAGGCGGTCTTGTTGGCCACGGTCGTCACGACATTCTTGATTCTTCTT
>JABAOF010023903.1_pt3 | contig 10734 bp, 9 predicted proteins | sample 7062171 | NCBI WGS metagenome assembly JABAOF01 (sample SAMN14538628, study PRJNA623070) | marine sediment metagenome | biome: marine biome [ENVO:00000428]; feature: marine pelagic biome [ENVO:01000023]; material: deep marine sediment [ENVO:00002113] | place: India: Gulf of Khambhat ... | reverse complement strand
TGAGTTGTATATGGGTCCGGTGGAGGTGATTACCTCAGTGGCACGCAGGCGTCGTTGGAGCCCCGAAGAGAAGAGGGCCATGGTCCAGGAGGCAGAGAGCCCCGGGATGAGTGTCTCTTCGGTTGCGCGCAAGTATGGAATCCATCCCAACCAGCTGTTTCGCTGGAGGAGGCTGATGTATGAGGGGTCCCTCTGTGCGGTCAAGGCTGGTGAGGAGGTAGTTCCTGCAACCGAGGTCAAGGCCTTGAGGGCGAGGATCCGGGAGCTGGAGCGTCTTCTGGGGAGAAAGACCATGGAGGTGGAGATCCTCAAGGAGGCCATTGCCATAGCGCGCGAAAAAAAACTGCTGTTGCGAAAGCCCTTGCCCAAGGAGGACGATATCCCGTGAAGGTGATCACTGAGGTACTTGAGGTTTCCCGGTCCAATCAGTATGAGCAGAGAAGAAGGGATCGTCGCCATCGGCCGAAACGCTACAAGAAGGCAGAAGATGATTATTATCTGCCCCTGATTCGCAAGATCACGGACGAGAGGCCTACATACGGATATCGAAGGGTTGTGGCTCTGCTTAACCGAGACTTGATAGCGAATGCTCACCCTGGGGTAAACCATAAGCGGGTTTATCGGATCATGAAGATCCATGGACTTTTGCTTGGGCGGTATACAGGGAGACCGGCGAGAGCTCACGATGGCGTGGTAATGACTCAGACGAGCAACATTCGGTGGTGTTCGGATGTCTTTGAGATTATCTGCTGGAACCGGGAGCGGCTTCGGGTGGCCTTTACCATGGACTGCTGTGATCGTGAGGTGATGAGCTATGTGGCCACCACAGCAGGCATCTCTGGCGATATGATAAAAGATCTGATGGCAGAAGCCATAGAGTCGCGCTTTGGTTTTGTGGAGCAGCTTCCGCACCGTATCGAATGGCTCAGTGATAATGGATCTGCCTATACGGCGCATGAGACGCGAGCCTTTGCCACCATGATGGCGCTTGAGGTTCGCGCGACCCCCGTTCATACCCCAGAGTCCAGTGGGATGGCACAGTCCTTTATCAAGACCTTTAAAAGGGATTACGTCCACATCAATCCATTAAACAATGCCAGAACCGTGATGAAACAACTGCCCAAATGATTTGAAAATTACAATAACTCCCATCCCCATAAAGCCTTGGAAATAAAATCACCGAGGAAGTAAATAGAGTTTCTATAAGTTCGAACACTGTCTAATTTATTAAAAAAAACTTTAGTTACATAAATCTATTTAGAATCAAATTTCCTTTTATAAAAAGGCACATTTTGATATGCATGCCAAAACAGCGAGTTTAATCTTTCCCATTGTAGGGTCAATTTCAGACTGAATGAGCTATTGTCATTGTTCCAAATACTCTGCATAAGCCGTGGCGTCAAATCTGACCACGCTTTCAGCCACGAAGATCTTTATCTTCTTTAAACCCATTTGTAATGATCTCTTATAATTGATTTGATTTTTTGCAAAACCAACCCTTTCTTTAGTTTATTAGATTTTAAAATATACGACTTTAGATTCTCAGAAGAAATCATAGGCCAATTTTAGAGCATGATATGTTTGCTCCGCGCATTTCCTCCATGAAAATTGGGCTGCCTGCTTTGTTCCCTTTTTGATCAGGTCACTTTGAAAGCCACGGTGAAGCAAAATTTTGGATATTTTTCTTGAAATTTCTTCGGGATCTTTAGGATTGACCAAAACCCCAGCTTCACCAACGACCTCCGGCAAAGACGCACACGCCCCCACTATTACTGGAGTACCACATCTCATTGCTTCTAAGGGAGGTAGTCCAAAACCTTCATAAGATGAAGGATACACGAAAACACTAGCCGTGTTATAGAAAAATTTGAGTTCAACATCTTCGACAAAATTTAGATGCAGAATACGCTTTGAGATGTTGTTGTCTTGGATGAGTAACTTGATTAACTGGGCCTGTGATGGGGGCATCTCACCTATGAGTACCAGTTGTGCGGTAGGAACAATTTTCATAACAATCTTAAAGGCCTTAATTAAGGAAATTATGTTTCTCCGTTTATACATAGTTCCAACAAACAAAATATAATTATCTGAAAGATTATGTCTTTTTTTGAATTTACATAATGCTATCTTATCTTCGATACGCTCGAACATTGGATCACATGCCTCATAAGTAACCGTGATTTTCTCACTCGGCAGGTTGTAGTGTCTGATAATTTCTCTTTTTGAAAACTTCGAGACCGTTATAACATGACTGCTACGTTTTGCAGAGAGTTTAGAAAAGAGTTTAATATTGATTCTTGCTTTCAGAGACAGTTCATCCGGGATAACGTCGTAACTAATATCGTGCAGTACGACAACCGTCTTACAGAGGGTAATAACCGGCAATGTATATGATGGGGAAAAAAACACATCAATGCCATCTCTCCAAAGCCTCCACGGCAATAAGACATGCTCCCAAAAGGGTCTATGAGATATTTTAAATGGTCCCCTCAGGATTACCTGTTTAATATTCTTAACCTGAAGAAATGCATCTTTTTGATAATTAGTTCTCAAATATAAAAAGAACTCATCCGTCGTGTAGCACGATGACCATTCCCTAAGGATATTAGTGAGGTATCTTCCCTCACCTTTTCTCTCACCTTCCAGTCGAATAGCATTTATTCCAATGCGCATAATTGCCTTTTCACTCAAAACAGCAGTAGTTTCTTATCTAGACAAATGCTAATACGAAGCCACTCACATCTTCTGAGCTTTAGTCTGCGCTTCTAAGAGTAAGTTTTCGTGTTGCTTAATTACCTTTGCGGGATTGAAGTGTGTTTTAACCGTTTGAATTGCACTTTGGGCGATGTGACGATAAAGATCTTGGTCATTAATTAGTTTCAGGACTGCTTTGACAATCGCTTTGGGATTCCCTTTTTCCACTAGGAGCCCATTTACACTATCATGTNNCTCAGACGGGCCTCCCCCTTTTGTAGCTATTACTGGAAGCCCACTCGCCATAGCTTCCATCCATACTTTGCCAAATGGTTCATTCCATAAGGATGGAAAAATAAGAACATCATATTTCGCATAAATAGTAATTACTTTTTTCTTGGGTATTTTCCCCAAGAATGTTACATTTCCTCTTAGCTCTCTTTCCTTAACTATACTATGTAATCTTTGAACATAACCTCTCTCGCCATCTCCTACTATTTCTAAAAGAAATTTGTTCTTACTGCTCCTATGGACAAGGTCGGAAAGAGCTTCCAACAAAACATGGACCCCTTTGTGCTCTGTTAGAGTTCCAACATAAAGTAAACGCACAATTGAACCAACAGAGGTGCTTTCGCAACGCTTCGGAACTGTCTCCAGAGAAATAGAAGGTGTGATGACACGGATAGTATGATTCTTCATGCCAAGAATTTTGCACCGCTGTGCGACATACTGACTACAAGCAGCTACTGGGCGCAAACTGAATTTGTTAGGATCGACTCCCAGGTAAAACCTCAATAGAAGACGTCGCAAAATTTTTTTGTCTTCACGCAATTGCCATAGTTTAATTGGAGACCACAAATCGGCCAAATTAATTGCATAAGGTATATCCAGGTCCTCGAGAGCTTTCAAGACCAGCAAACCAATGCCAGAAAGATTCCATACATAAGCAACATCAGGGCGGAAGTTAAGAGCTGTGTCATGTACTATACGATAGTTCTTACGAAAGACTCGCATACACCCAAATTGGCGAAGGAGATAAACCATTGATATTAAGCGTGCATTATTTACCGATCGTGGGACATACTCTGCTACGCTTTCTGGAGGACGCGTCCACGATAGTGAAAACCCGACATTTTTTGGATACATCAACATTCGAAGTATTTGGATCCCTTTATCAGGAACGGATCCAGTGAAAACGGTCGTCAGTACGATAGTGTCGTGGCCTCTTGCTCTCATGCCGTTGACCGTCTCCATACATGTCAATTCATAACCTCCTGCCAAATCAGGTGGGTATCGATTGGATATGAACATTACTTTCATTTTATTGTGTCCTTTTGCCTGTAGTGACATAACCAAATCGAATAAGACTGAGCACGCTTAAAAATTCTCCGATATCGTGACGGGTTACGGTTCCAAGTAAAAACGTGAGCGCAATAAAGAGGATGGCCGGAATCACTCCTCCCAGTGCTCCGATTGAATTTGCAAAATAGAACACAGCACAACATATGACCATTATTACTGTTGGAGTGACATACGCTCCAATTCTTAGTTTGAGCAGACGCGACAGGAACATAGAATTAAGAAGATTACTAGATAAGTTAGCAATTAGTGTGGAATATACTGCTCCTACAAAGCCAAACATAGAAATAAATAAAAGGTTCCCTATTACGGTCAGTGTCACCATCATGATATTTATGATAAGAGGTTTTTCGGAATGCCCGAGCGCTACCAAGGAATTCCCCATGATATTATTGACAAGTGAAACATTCAATTGGATCACTAAAAGAGACATTGCCATTGCGCTCGCGGCGTATTTATCAGAGAACAGTATTTGAACAATTTCCTTGCCGTAAATAAATGCTATTACACCGCCAAATGCAGTAAGTACAGAAACGAACCTCAAGGTCTTTGCAAGGAGTTCAGTTGCCTTTTTGGTTTGCCCGGCGATCCAACGCCCTGAAATCTCCGGAAAGAAGACGGCATGAAGACCATTATAAATTCGACGCATAGCATCGGGCAGCCTGCGCGCAGCTTCATAAAAGGCAACGCTCGCGGGATTAAGAAGGGCTGCTATCATCACGATGTTTCCCCTCGTGAATGCAAAATCCAAAATCCCGTTAAGACCCAATGGATAGGAGAATTGATAAGCCATGCGAAGGAAGGTTTTATTCAGTTTAAATCCCTTTTGTAGTGGAATTGTAAGATAACCGTATAGGCAGCTAGCTATACTTGCTAGGAGCGTACTCAAGAGAAGTCCACTAAGGCCCATTTGAAGCCAATAAATCACAATCAAAATAGATAGGAAGAAACTTGCACTATTTATAGTTTGACGAATAGCGACTTTCCTAAAAAGCTTTAGGCCTTTCAGCATTGCTAGAAACAATAGGTCAACTGTATAAAGAACTGATATTAGGGGCAAGTAAAATAGAGTGAAAGGTTCTATTCCCAAGAAGGAAACCAATAAATTCCTTGCTACAAATAGTATGCTCAATACGAAAAGTGAAGCGCTCAGACAAGCGGTTAGCAGTGTTTGCATCATCTTGGCTGAGTCGGTAACGGAAGAAGTAGCTATGTAGCGTGTTGCAAATATGGTCAACCCGAAATCGGCCATTATTACGACGAAGTTTAGAAGGGCAAGAAAGGTACCGTAAATGCCAAATTCCTTTATTCCAGTGCAGCGGAGAGCTATGCCGAGCGAGAGAAACATAAGGATTACTCCGATCACTTCGCCGCCGCTCGTCAAAAGCACCGACTTAAGGATTCCATCGTTTGGCGCTATCTTATTGAATTTATATAATTTTTTTGAGGCTATCTTGATATCCCTCTCTCTTAATGACTTCCGTCGCACCAATCAATATAGCAATTAACGCTGTAGAATGTTCTAATAGCAATATTGGACTGACCAAGGCTGCAATCATGAGCTCTGCACAAGCGAGAGGGTATGCAAGTAAAAAGGCTCTTAACAAAGGATCCGNNGATCCGAAATTCGTCTTCATTTCGTAACATCTCAATATATGAAGGCTATACAGAACCATAAAAGGAGGAACAACTCTGGGGTGCCCATGACACAAGCCACACCCATAAAAAGCAATTATGTATGCCGAGAGAAATGTCTTCAGGGCGAGGGCATACTGGAAAAAGAATAGAAGCGAGATCAACAATTTCAGGTGTCTCGAGCCCGACAAATCAAATGCCGAGAAGAGTGCACCGCCACAAGATACACTGCGATAAATATCGCCAGCAAAGCGAGAAGCCCAGATTCCAGAAAGGTAGACATAATCTCTCCCTGGCTATTTGTCTTGGCTAAGAGGAACCTTATTACTGTTTCATCCTCCCAAAAACGACCACGGCCGTGAAATAGTAAGCGACGGAGAGCAGGATGAAGCTTCCAAACTCCGCCTTCGATCAAACCGGATAGCAACAGCTAAGCTCACGGAAAGAAGAATATCTCCGGCAGGATATGACTGAAGGGTGCCTTTAACCCCTTGCCTAAAACTTTTGTCTAATGTTTATTTTCTTCACCAACCGTTGGTGTTGTAACTACCGGAATTCTGCCTTCCGTCATTTTCATTTTTTTCAGACCTACTAAGCAGCCTCCCGCAAAGAAAAGCAACACCAGCCTCGTATTACCGAAGTCAACGGGCTCTAACATGCTGTACAAATAAAATCCCGCAAGTCCAGCCAGCATGCCCAAGGCATAAAGACTCTTCACCTTATCTGTTGAAGCTATGACTGCGATCCCTTGTCTAAAAAAAATTACTGATACCCACATAAATAAGCAAAACGCTGGAATGCCGAGTTCAGAAGCAATGAGTAGAAACATATTGTGTACAATGAATGGAGTGCCGATTTCATTAAGGGGGGGGTCAGGATCATAGTCCTCGATAACAATCCTGTAATTTCCCAAACCGATGCCTGTTATCGGGTTTTCCTTAATGACCACTAAGGCCGCTTGGGCTAATGGTATCCTCGAATATGCTGCACCGTAGTCATCTTTTGTTAATCTCTTTACTATTTGATTGAAAAAAAGCATCATGATCACCAACGTGATCGAGCCAATGACAATGAGACGGATTAGAAACCCACCAAAGATCTTGTGCCACCGTCTCTTCAGCGAGAAGACTGCTATCACCAGAAGAGAACCTACAAATCCTATCCAGCCACCGCGCGAATAGGTCAGCACGAAATTTACGAGCCCAAGAGCGAAAGAAACAAAGCATAAGAAACGCAAGCCAAAGTCCTTAAGAGCACATGCGCATAGAAGCAGCAACGGGAGTAGTAGATTTAGAAAAATAGCGAGCCTGTTCGGGTGATCGAAAAACCCCGAGACCCGCGAGATGCCTCCGCTTGGGTAATATTGCTCCAACTGAACCGCCCTACCCCCCAGAAATTGGAGGTTGAAAGAAGTCCGTGCGGCGTATTGGCATATTCCTAAGACACCGCTCAATACGACAGCTATCGCCATGCACTTTATCACGAACCGGATGTCTTCCTCAGATTTCACAAAATTTGCCGCGTAAATATAAAGCAGGAAGGCAGTCAGCACACCTGGAAAGTGGGCCCCCACATATGCAGGGTTTGCTGCCACCAGAAAGGACAAACCTGACCATATGACAATAATACCGAATGGAATTGTCACTAAAGGGAAAAAACGAATTGAGCAGGTGCGACGGTATGGGTCAAACAACCAACGCATAAATAAACCAAACAGGAGTAACCCCGTCAGTGTGATAGGCAGACCTGGCCGCAAATTTTCGTACTTTTCTGCCCACCACGGATTGATGTCCACACTCATCGCAAAACTGATAATCAGAAGAGCTTGGAACGCCTTCCGTAGCGACCCTACAGCAATCACCAGGATAGGAAAACTTCCTACTGCACAAAGAACAAAAACCCACTTGTATGCAAGTCCTCCCGTGTAGACAATCGAAACCCCGAAAACAAAAGCTAGTAAAGTGACGAGTGCGAATGTCGGGAAGGTCTTGTCGAACTTGCGGTCTCTATCGCCAGCGGCTTCCAGGTTTTGGTTTTCTTCTGTTACTATCGTGTCATGCACAGTTTTCAAACTCTCTGTCTTTGAAAGTAATGCAGGCAGTGTACGGAGCAAGATCTTCAGGTTACAGGTGAAAGACTTAGTATATGCGCGGCTTATGTCCATTCTGACCGACTTCTTCGAGCCGGTCTCACAGCGTCGCTAAATTGCGTGACAAACGTGATTCCCATAGTTTGCAGGGCAACACTAAATCATCGCTTTTCATGGAACAAGAAACGTTTGCTTTCACATACCACGTGATCAATCTGTTCTTTTGTCAATTCAGGAAACATTGATACGGAGAGTAATTCTTCAGCGCACATTTCAGTGACTGGAAATCTGCCATTTTCGAGTTTCAGAAAATGATAAGCGTCTTGAAGGTGTATAGGTAACGGATAATGAATCCCAAGGTATTTAAGCACATAAATGATTGTTTTCTGCCAGGCGTGCGTTGACCGACTGGACACAATAGACAGTGCAGGTTGCAGTAATTGCATGGATCAATAGTCAATTTAATAGGATACGTATAGAGGTATAAGTTTCATAACCTAAATTGGAGATTAGCTAAAAAGAGGTTAAAAATCTTTCTGATTGTTATTTTATTCCGGATAAGGATTCGGACGCTTTCTTTAATTTGCATGGCGGAACGACGCAGTTTAAGGTTCGAATCATGAATTCTTGGACCTGTTCATGTTGGAGAGGAATTTTGGGTGCGCTGGCTTTTAGTTTCTTAGATTAAGCTTGCAGAAATTCTTGAATGAGCATCACTAAGGTAAAAGAACCGGCGTTGGCGTTGGAAGGGTAAATTTCGATTACTCTAGGCCTGGATGCAATATAGAAATGGAACGTGGGTATCGGGTTAGCCCAAAATCGCTTCAGCAACGAGCAGAATTTGACTGTCATTTAGTTCGGGAAACATTGGTAGCGACAAAATTGTCTTCGAATAACGCTCAACAACGGGAAAGTCTCCGGGTCGATACCGAAGATATTGATAACAGGATTGTAGATGAATTGGGGTTGGGTAATGTATGCCAAAGCTTATTCCGGTGTCTGTTAAGCGCTTTGTGACCACCTCTCGGTCTTTTATGCGAACAACGTAGAGGTGATAAACGTGGATAACATCGTCGCAGGCAGTTCTTTGCGAATGCTTGGGGGTAATGACTTCGCTTTCTCCCAGTAACTTGTTGTAAAGTTCTGCATGGGCTCTGCGAAGATTGTTCCATTCATTCAATTTTGTTAATTTTACACGAAGGGCAGCGGCTTGGACTGAATCCAATCGGCTATTATATCCAACGAGCTCATGCCTGCTTTTTGAGGATTGTCCGTGATCTCTCAGCATTTTTGCTTTTTGCCAGATTGCCTCATTGTCAGTAACGACGATTCCCCCATCACCAAAGGCTCCCAGGTTCTTGCTAGGATAGAAGCTAAAACAAGCTACGTCACCCAAACTTCCGGCTTTCTTGCCTTTATACTCGGCACCATGTGCCTGGCAGGCATCCTCGATTACCTTGAGACCATATCGTTGGGCCATTGTGTTAATTGAGTCCATATCGGCGGGTAAACCATAAAGGTGAACCGGAATTATAGCCTTTACATGATTCTCTGTTTTTCGGTGTACCAGTTGGCCCGTTTTGTCGTTGATGAAGCAATCTTTTTCAAGTAATTCCTGTACCTTTTCAGGGTCCATATTGTACGTATCGGGATTAGCATCGACGAAAACCGGCGTTGCTCCCGAATGAGAAACGGCTTCAGCCGTTGCAATAAAAGTATTAGGCACTGTGATAACAGCATCCCCGCGGCCAATACCACACGCTTTAAGGGCCAGGAATAAGGCATCGGTTCCACTTCCAACTCCCACGCAATATTTTGCTCCACAATATTCTGCGAACTCTTCCTCAAATGCTTGTGTCTCTTCTCCTAGAACGAATTGGGAGTTTTCCATAACTCGAGTAATACTCGCCTTTATTTCGTCTTTTATGGTCTCGTATTGAGCCTTCAGATCAACCAGAGGGATCGTCATCATACCCCCAGATTTCATAAGGTCTTTCCTTCATGCCTGTCTTACACTTGAGCTGGTTTACCTTGCACACAATGGTTGCTGGGTTTCCCGTCACAACTGAATACGGGGGAACATCCTTTGTGACCACGGCACCGGCACCAACTAAACAACCTTTACCTATAACCAATGCTGGAAGGATGGTCACATTCGTCCCAATCTTTGCCCCTTTTTCGATTTTAGGTCCCTTCATACATTTAGTACAAATAGGATGCAGATCATTCGCAATCATGACCCCTGGAGCCAGAAACACATCGTCTTCGATAATCGTAAATTGCGCAACATAAACATTATTGTGTATCCGAACGCTGTTTCCTATTTTGCACCCGTAGTCAAGAACACAGTTATTCCAAATCCTGAAGTTGTCCCCAATTATATTTTCTTCTCTTATGATTACATTGTGGCCAGTTTCCAATTTGTTTCCGATGGATACCCCAGCTGTAAATGATCGTACCGCTTCTAATTCTAGCATCGCTACCAATTTGGATAGTGATATCCTGAACATACCGAGTCGGCAGATAACCTAAGGTGACGCCGGGATCAATTTTGTGATTCAGGCCAACATTAATCTTCTTTGATCCAGTCCTCGTTATATCGTATCTCAACCGTTTTGTTATCATTTTTTAGGGATTCCTCAACAGCTACCAAAATCCTAACAACATCGAGACCATTCGAGCCGTTGGTTAAAGGGCTTGTTTTGTTAACGATACAATCGATGAAGTGTTGACACTCATTCTTGAGAGGCTCCGACATTTCAATTTTTGGAGATATGATGTCTCCGTCTCTGAGCAGAAACTGGTATTCCCCATAACTGTTCACAGATCTTTCCACAGAAATTCCTTTCTGATAAAACTTTATAGTTTCAAGGTGATTCAGATCGTCAAAAAGTATTCGACCTTTGCTTCCTACTACTTCGATTTGTCGAACCTTATTAGAGCTGATCCAACACGCA
>JABAOF010023195.1_pt2 | contig 10736 bp, 7 predicted proteins | sample 7062171 | NCBI WGS metagenome assembly JABAOF01 (sample SAMN14538628, study PRJNA623070) | marine sediment metagenome | biome: marine biome [ENVO:00000428]; feature: marine pelagic biome [ENVO:01000023]; material: deep marine sediment [ENVO:00002113] | place: India: Gulf of Khambhat ... | reverse complement strand
GGGGCGCGCCATCGACTTCGGCACGATCCGGCCCGGGCTGCTCGCCGATCTGGTGGTCGTCGAGGCGAGTCCCGTGCAAGACCTCAAGGTGCTCTATGGAACGGGTACCGTTCGACTGAACGATGACACGGGCGAGGTCGAGCGCGTCGGCGGCGTCCGCTACACGATCAAGGACGGCATCATCTACGACGCCCGGCAGCTGCTCGCCGATGTCGCCCGGCTGGTCGAGCAGGCCCGTTCGGAGGAGGCGGTGGCGCCGGAGGAAAGCTCTGGGTCGCGGTGATGCACTCGAGGTTCACTCGGGGACCCGGCGTCTAGACGAGTGAGACAACTTCAGCAAACCTGTCGCGGGGGTTGACGGAACGGCGTCGCGATGGGAGTTTGTTTTCAACCCTCTGACGAAATAGCTACCCTCCGGGTTTTGCATAAATCTCTGCGTCGTCCGTAAATCTGCGTCGTCATAGAAGATTAGCCCTGAAATGCGACCAGGCCCCGAAACACGTCCGGGGCCCGGATCTACTAAAACTGTGTGGTGGCTGACCCGGCACCGGGAGTAGGCAGCCGAGCCGGATGGAGGGACTGTTCCTACCTGCCGCCCAAAGCAGGCGCCACCACACAAATGTCTGTCAAACTACGTTACCCACCCGTTAGACGCCCCAAGCGACACAATGGTTGTCGCTTCGCGACCGATTGGGAGCCAGCCGAGGGGGCTGTCTGCACATCCTGTCCAGGCGGTTCTGAGGGGTATAACACACTAAGGTGCCTCCAGGTTCCACCGGGCTCCCCCCAAAGCGGCAGCGGGCCGGGAGGCGACGGCGCTTCCAACGGCGTCCGCGGATATCAATACGGGGCCGCGCTTGGCGGTGTTTCGCCGGGTAGGCGTGGCGAGCTGAGCGGCCGTCGCTACTTCTTTCAGTGCATATGTACTCGTCGCACACCGCGTTCAAGGCCGGCGCCACTGACCGAGTGGAAGCGGACACCGTAAGCGCTTCTCCCGGCGTCCCTTGCGTGAGAGGGCCCCCGGCGCTGCCGGCGGCGCGAGTCTTGCCAACCAGAACGGATATCGTCAAGTTGTCCAACCCCGCCAGCTGTCGATGGCGCTTCTCTGTTGTGTTGTACCGAACTCCCGCTAGCAGGGGTCACGCCATGAAGACGGGTTACTGGATCGACGACGGCCGGATCTACGGACCGGCGGGTTTCACCGGATACGGGATCAACAGCAACAACCGCATTGTCGGCCGCCAGGGCGACACCCGCCACTGGGTTTACCGCAAGCACATCTACTCGAGCAAGGCCGGAAATACCGGGTTCTGGATCGACGGGAAGCACATCCACGGACCCAAGCCGCAGCCGCCCTGGGAGGTGCGGGGAGGCAGAAGCTCGACCCAGGGGCCGCGTCGAGGCCAGCGCAACGCGCCCGACTCGGGCTTCCCGATCTGCTAGCGATCGGCCGAGACGTATCGGTCGAACGCGGAGCCACTGTCAGATAACCGACAGCTCAGCCGGTCTCGGCCTCGAGCCGCTCGATTGCCGTCCTCACGCCGGCAGGGATCGGGGCCACCCGCCTGACATTGTAGTCGTAAGAGACGACGACCCCATCGCCCTCGGCCGCCACCGCCCCCTCGCGCTCTGAAACCAGCAGATAGGCCATGGTGAAGCGGTCTTCGTTCACCTGGGTGGCGCGGGTGCCGATGAGGGCCGTGTCGGGGTAGAAGAGGGGCCGCCGAAACCGGCAGCTGGTCGAGTGCAGGATCGCACCGATCTTGTCGCGGTCGTACGATTCGATGAAGCCGCAGCGCTCGAGGTAGCGGATGCGGGCGGACTCGAAGAAGCGGAAGAACACGGCGTTGTTGACGTGGCCGTACGCATCCATCTCGCCCCACTGCACGGGGGCGCGAACGATCACCGGGAACTTGGCGAGCAGCTTTTCGCTCAGGACTCGGGCTCCGCTTGAACGGTTCTGAACTGCGGCCTCAGGGAGATTCTGGAGAGCAGGGGGCGCCAGCGCTCGCGCCCTTGATACTTACGCGACGCGATCTCTCAACGCCTCCTACTTGCGCTTGCGCCGCTTGTGCAGCTGCTTGCGCTTCTTCCGTCCGATCTTTCTACGACCTGACTTCTTGAGCTTTGGCCTCTTGCGACCCATGTGTCCTTCAGGCTTGTGGAGAGTGCTTCACTTCAACGTCCGCGCCGCGGCCAGCGAATATACACGCAACCGCTTACCAGGCAACGGCGAGGGGGTTAAGAGATAAGGAACGGGTTCAAGACCGAGGCTGGGGCGCACTCTGCGTGCGCCTGGGGCTGATGGATGATGCGTTTGGGACTGAACGTGCTGTAACCACTGAATCGCGGACGGCCGTCGGCTTGATCGGCGCCGCGCCGGATAGGCATCTTGGCGGTGGACGCTCGAACAGAATCGATCCTCTAACGCGCAGTCACCGCAACAATGCCAAGGCCGTCTGCAGCTGCTGCACCGCCAAGGGTCGCCGCCCTCGGGCTGGCGGCGCTGACGACCCTCGTCCCGGCCTGTGCTCCCCGCCGCGCCGCCGGGCCTGGGCTCGCCGCCGCGCTCGAGTGCGCGGTGTTTTCCGCCCCCTCGGATAGCCCCGACACGCTGCTGATCGCCTTGCCCGAGCGCGTCGATCCCGTCCATGCGCCCACCCCGGCCAACTACTCGGAGGCGGTGCTGTTTCGCCACCTCTACGAGACGCTGGTGCGGCTGGACTGCGAAGGGCGAGTCCAGCCGGCGCTGGCTGGATCGTGGCGTGCCGAGGAGGGCGGCCGCGTCTGGCGCTTCGAGATGCGCCGCGACGCGCGCTTCTGGGACGGCCTGCCGCTGACGGCGGCCGATGTGCTGGCGGCCTGGAGCGGTGCGGACGCCGGTGCGACGCTCGCCGCCGCGGGAATTGACTCGGTGCGTGTTGAGAGTGACCGGGTACTTGACGTCCACCTGGCCCAGGCCCAATCCACTGCGCCCGGCGTTCTGGCGCGGCCCGAGCTTGCGGTGGCGCTCGAGACGCCGCGCACGCCGTGGCGGCTGGGGTCAGGGCCCTACCGCATCGGATCGATCTCGACCGGGCCGCCGGAAACGGTGGCTCTGGCGCTTGTTCCTGTCGCGACGGAATCCGACGCCGCACCCGTACTCACCTTTCGGTCGGCAGTGGGCCGAGATGCGCGGGATCAGCTGGAGGAAGGGATCGACCTGGTCGTGACATCCGACCCCGCCGTGATCGACTACGGGGCCGAGCGATCGGGTTACAAGACCCTTCCGCTGCCGTGGGATCGTGCCTATCTGCTGCTCTCCACCACCCGCGTCCGTGAGTTGCGCGCGGGTGAGGACTGGGGCGAACGGCTGGCCGATGCGCTCCCCTCAGAGCTGACCTCCGCCCTGGCGCGCGATGCGGTCCGCGGCGACGCGCGCGGCCATCGGCCGCCCGGCTGGTGGCACGAGGCGGCCAGCTGCCGGAGCGCGGACGCCCGCTTCGGTTTGCCGCTGGTGCCGGCGGCCGCCTATCGTACCTCGGGTACTCCGCGCATCGTCTACCGTGAAAGCGACGTCGTCGCTCGGGACCTGGCGGAGCGCATCGTGGCGCTGGCGTCGGCGGGCCCGACGTCGCCGTCGGCGCGCGCCCTGGCGATGGTGGTTCCGCGTCTTTTCGATGGTGGAAGACTGCTGGCTGTGGGGTTGGGCGAGCAAGACTTTGAGGCCACGCTGCGTGTGGGCGACGACTTCGCGTACGTGCTCGGCACGCCCCGGCGTGCGTTCGACCGTTGCCACGAGCTGAGCGAGTTGTCGCGTCGGGCGGAGTGGCTCGCCGCCGGCCAGATCGATCTGGCTCGCGCGGTCATCCCGCTCGTGGACACGCGCCGCTACATCATCGCGCGCCCGGAGCGGCTGGCGCTGTCGCTGGATTGGGGTGCGATGATCTACGTCCCGCTCGCCGCGGCGGCCCGGAGGTAAGGCGGTCATGACCTTTCGCGCGCGACTTCGACTGGCGTCGGTGCTGATCGCACTGGCGCCGGTCATCGGGTTCGCGCTGATCGTGCGCTATGAGATGACCCGGCGTCTGACCGGTCAGTACCAGGGCCGCGTCGCGTCGCGGGTCGCCGTCATCGAGCAGGACCTGCGCGCCGAGAGCGAGGGCGTCGCCGCAGCGCTGTCCGCGTTGAGCGCTGCGCTGCGCGACGACAACCGCTTTCGCCGGGCCGCGGTGGACGGTGTCGTGGCGGAGCGGCCGTATCTGCTCGATTATGCCGCGACGGCGATGCGGCTCACCGGCCTGGCGATGCTGCAGGTCCAGGATGAGAGGGGTCGGATCCTCAGTTCCGGCCATTTCCGCATGGAGTACGATCGCCTGGAGCCGCGGCTACCCGAGCTTCTGGCACAACCCCGGGACGAGCTGGCTCTGGTTCAAGCTCGCACGCCCGAGTCGCCCTTCTTGGCCCTGGCGCGGGTCGACTCGTTTCAGATGGGGGGTCGGCGCTTCTACCTGGTCGGCGGCATTTCCGCCGAGCGTCGCTTTCTGGCGGATCTGGCACGTGAGCCCGAGTTGACGGTGGCCCTGGTGTATCCGGGGGGCACCGTGACCTCGGGGGCCGGAGAGTCGCCTGGCGCGCCGGCGATTGGCGCGGCGAGCGCCGGACCGGGGGAAGGGGATGAAGACGTGGTCGCCTGGCTCGACGTTCCCTTCGTCGATGCCGAGCGCGGCACGATCGAGCCGGCGCGCATTCGGGTCACCCATTCCCTCGCCGAGCTGCAGGCGCTCCGCCGCAACATCGACCTCTGGATCCTGCTCGCCGTGGTGTCGACGCTTGTGGTCGCCATCCTGCTGGCCAACTGGCTGTCGACGCGCATCAGCCGCCCGCTGGTCGAGCTGGCACGCAAGACCTCACGCATCGACCTCGATCGCCTCGATATCGACTTCGGCAGCCGGCGCCGCGACGAGATCGGGGCGCTCTCCCGGCTGCTCGGCTCGATGACGGATCGTCTGCGGGCCAGCGCCGGCCGCATCAAGGACGCCGAGCGCCGGGCCACGCTCGGCGAGCTGGCCCGGCAGGTGAATCACGACATCAAGAACGGGCTGATGCCCATCCGCAACGTCTTTCGCCATCTCGCCCAGGTGGCGAAAGAACAGCCGGATCAGCTGGCTAACGTCCTTGAGGAGCGGCGGGCGACCCTCGACGCGGGCATCTCCTACCTCGAGAACCTCGCCTCGAACTATGCGCGACTCTACCCGAAGCTCGATCGGCACCCCTGCGATCTGAACGATGTGGTGCGACAAGTCGTGGGCGCCGCCGCGTCCCCAGGCGCCGGCGAGCTGCGCATCGATCTGAGCGCGGAGGACCCGGTGGTGATGGGCGACGCCGTGGTGCTGCGGCGGATCGTAGAGAACCTGTTGGACAACGCCGTGGACAGCCTGGGCGGTCAGTCGGGGACGGTCACCGTCTCGACGCGCCTGCAGGCGACCCCCGCCGGGCCGCCGCGCGTCCATCTCGCGGTAACCGACAGCGGCAGAGGGATGAGCGAGGGGGAGCGGGAGCGCGCCTTCGACGACTTTTTCACGACCAAAGAGCACGGTACGGGTCTGGGGCTCTCCATCGTTCGCCGGCTGGTGACCGACCTGGGCGGGTCGATCCGAGCCGAGAGCGTCGTGGGGAAGGGAAGCCGTTTCACCGTGGAGCTACCGACGGCGGCTCGGGGCTCCGACAATGCGGTTTCCGTCGATAGCGCGAAGGACGCGGGTCAGGAGCGGGGCCCGGAACGGCGTCACGGCGCGCCGGGAGGGGTGCGATGACCCTGGTGCTGGTCGTGGATGACGTTCGGGCGATGGCGGAACAGTATGCCTACGATTTGAAGCGAGTCGGCGGCTACGACACGCTGATCGCACCCGGGGGTAAGCAGGCGCTGGATCTCATGGCCAGCGAAGCGGTGGACTGCGTGATCCTTGACCTGGAGATGCCGGGCGTCGATGGCTTCGAGGTCCTGCGCACGCTCAAAGAGCGCGGGGACGAGCGGCCGGTGATCGTCTATACGGGCACCGGCAGCTACGATCGCTGCGTCCAAGCCGTGCGCCTGGGCGCCTACAGCTTCATCGATAAAGCCGAGTCGATGGAGCGCGTCGTTCGCGAGGTCGAGAACGCCCTCGAGCACGTGCGGTTGGTGGCGGAGGTTCAGTCGCTGCGGCGCGATCTGGGCACCGATACACCGATCATCGGTTCCAGTCCGGCGATCCAACAGTTGAAGCAGGCGATCGCCCGCGTCGCCCCGATCCCCAGCCCGGTTCTTATCGTCGGTGAGAGCGGGTCGGGCAAAGAGTTGGTAGCGCGAGAGGTCCATCGTCTGGGCTCGAGCCCCGAAAAGCCCTTCATCGCCATCAACAGCGCGGCGCTGCCCGAGAACTTGATCGAAAGCGAGCTTTTCGGTCACGAGCGCGGAGCGTTCACCGGCGCCAACCGGACGCGCAAGGGCGCATTCGAGCTGGCCGCCGGCGGCACCCTCTTCCTCGACGAGGTCGGCGAGCTGCCGCCACCGGCGCAGGCCAAGCTGCTGCGCGTTCTGGAAGAGACGCAGCTCACCCGCCTGGGCGGTGAACGGGCGATCAAGGTCAACGCCCGGGTCGTGGCGGCGACCCATCGCGATCTGAACCGGGAGGTCGAAGAGAAACGGTTTCGCGACGATCTCTTCTTCCGTCTCAACGTGCACGTGCTGCAGGTGCCGGCGCTGCGGGACCGACTCTCCGACGTTCCCGAGCTGGTCGAGCATTTCCTGGCGAGCACCTGCTCGCGGTTCGGCATCCGCAAGAAGCGGATCGAGCCCCAGGCGCTGGAACTGTTGATGACGCACGAATGGCGGCGCAACAACGTCCGCGAGCTTCGCAACATCGTCGAACGGATGATCCTCGCCGCCGAGGGATCGGAAATCGGCGCCCGCCACGTGCCGGCTGAGGTGCGGGGCGGGGACGACCGCACGCCGGTGCCGAGCGGCCGGGGCGGGACGCTCCAGGAGTTGAAGGCCGAAGCCGAGCGGCGGATCATCGTCGCCGCGCTCGAGCGCAATGAGTGGCATATCACCCGCACGGCCAAAGAACTCGGGCTCGCCGACCACGCCAGCCTCTTGAAGATCATGCGGAGGTTGAAGCTCAAGCGCGGCTGAGGGTCCCTTCGAGATCAGGGACACACGGCCCTGCCCGCCCGTGTCCAACGGGACACAAGGCGCCGCGCTCGAGAGTGTCCGAACGCACACAAACGACCGGGCGCAGGCCGGCCCGAGATTTCCTCTTCCTCCCGTAAGCCACTGTCAAGAATGATGTTATAGCCTCCGGGCCCGAGCGGCCGCCATCCGGTATCCCGTCTGCCTCCTCACTGCGCGACGCGAGAAACTCACACCGGGCGCGCCCATCGAGGCGCTCCAACCCAGAGGAGGCACACCATGTTGAAAGAGCTGAAGTTTCGTGGCGAGGTGATCTTCAGCGCCGCCGCCTTCACGATCCTGTTCCTGTCGCTGGCCATGATGGGCTGTGGTGGGGACGACGGCACGGAGGTAGCGGTCGGCCGGCAGGGGGCCGAGGCGCGGCGGTCCACCGAGGTAGCGCTGCCGCCGCCGCTGCCGATCGAGACGCCGGTAACCGAGTCGGTCGAGACGCAGGTCAGCGAGCCCGAGCCCCCGCGGGAGGTCACCTACGAGGAAGCCGAGGCCGCGTTCCTCGATCGTCGCTACGACGAAGCGGTGGAGCTGTTCAGGCTTTACACCGAGCGTCGCGACAGCAACCCCTGGGGCTTCTATATGCTCGGGCTGTCGGCGTGGAAATCCGGCCAGCCTGAAAACGCCGAGGCCGCGTTCGAGGCGGCGCTGGAGCTTGACCCCCAGCATACGAAGAGCTGGCTGAATCTGAGCCGCGTCTTGCTGGACACCCAGCGGCCGGAGGAAGCGCTGGAGAAGATCGACGAGGCACTGACCCTCGACCCCGAGTCGGGTGTGGCTCTGCGCTTGAAGGGTCGGGCGTATCATCAGCTCGGGCGGCTGGAGGAAGCGATCGAAGCTTACCACCAGGCGATTCTGAGCGACGATCGCGATGTCTGGTCGATGAACAATCTGGGGCTGATCCTGATCGAGCAGGAGAGCTTCTCCGAGGCGCTGCGGCCGCTGGCGCGAGCGGTGGAGCTGCAGGGTGAAGTGGCGATCTTCCACAACAACCTGGGCGTCGCCCTGGAGCGCACCGGCCATTATCGGGCGGCGGAGGAAGCGTACCGGACGGCGTTCGAGGTCGACGAATCGCACCAGAAAGCCCAGGTCAGTCTGACCCGGGTGGAGGGGCTGGAGGAGGATCCTGGCCTCGAGCCGATCGACCTGGGCGTTCTCGCCGAGAGCTTTGTCGAAGAGGTGAAGGGTTGGAGGGAGGCGGTCGCCTTCCAGGTGGAGGTTGACACACCGGTGGGCGAGGCGATCATCGAGGCTGTTCGAAGCGACTCGGCAAGCGTTCAGGACGGGCAGACCGGTGAGAGCGGGCCGCCGGACGTGGAGCGACCGGAGAGCGGGAGCGAGGGGTCGAAGGGTCGCTAGGATTTCGTTTGCGAGCGTTCGCCACGCCGTGAACGCCAGGACGGGGGAAGGCGCGAGTGCGGTCGCCGTAGGGCGGCCGCGCTCGTGTTTGTTATAGAGCACAGTAGGTGGCCCGTCCTACGCGCTCCTTGCCATCAGCCTGCCGCCGTGGCAATATGTAAACCTCTCGGGGAGGGTTGAGGATCTTGGCAGCACGGTACCACTGCTGAGGTCCCAAGACATGAGACGAGTCCCGCCGTCCCACCGGCGGAGCGGCCCCAGGCTCCAGCCGCCCGCCAAAACGCCCGTCCCGATGTCGATTCCGGACGGTGATCACCCGGCGGACAACCCGTACGAGCGCGGGTGCTAAAAACGTATGTTTGCTCTCGCGACGTGACTCCGAGACGCGCTGGATCGTCTATCTAGCGTCCGGGAGTGCAACCCGTCACCTGCCAGGAGAAAGCCCAGGCGCTTGAGAGCTCGATTAGGCTTCAGGAAAACCCGCTCCACTTCGACGGCGTCGAAGGGGAGTCCGCCTGGCTGGCGACAGAGGCTGGCGGGGCGTGGCGGCTTTTCCATCGTCGAGTTGCTCCTCTCCGTGATCGTGATCTCGGTGGGCGTCGTCGGGTTCGCCAGCGCCGTGGGCCTGGCGTCGCTGGAGCTCTGGTTTGGTCAGCGCGATACGAACATCTCGATGGTGGTGGGTGACCAGCTGGAGGAGTTGAAAGCCATCGGTCATGACGCCGCGACTTCGGGAAGCCGTAGCGAGGGCGACCTCCAGCTCAACTGGCAGACCATCGGAAGCGATCCGAAGAAAGTCGTGCTGGTTGTGGACTATCTCGCCCACGACGGCGCGGCGCGGGCGGACACCTTCGTGACTTACCTCTGGCCCTGATCAACCGCACTTTTCTCCCATCCCAGCTGTCCAGCTAATACGACCTCCAGCTCTCATCCTCACCGTCCCGAGTAATCTTGAAGCTCGGCTGACAGTCGGCTGTTTCACAGTTAGATTGGGCGCGCCCCGCACGCGGCTTGGACGTGATGTGGCCCATGACCCGTCGATAACCCGACACGAACCGAATCGATGCGACGAATCAGCCCCGAGAACAAACCAAGAAGGCGAAAGCGCGGTCCCTACAGCTCGTGGAGCGCGCGCCGCGGCCTGCGCCTCGGCTGCAGCTGTGTCGCCCTGCTGTGCCTGTGGCCCGGGGCTGCCCCAGCGCCGGGACAGCAGACAGGTGACGTGATTTTCTTTCACCCCGACGGGATGGGTGTGAACCAGTGGGGCGCGGTTCGCATCCGCTTCGTCGGACCGGATGGGCGGCTCGAATGGGACCNNTGGCTGTCTACACCGGCCACATGAAGAACGCGCTGACGGCCACCTCACAGGGCGGTGCCACGGTGCACGCCTTCGGAGTGAAGGTCGAAGCCGACAGTTACGGTATGGACGGGGGACGGCCTATGGCCGCGCGCTCCGGCCAGCGGGTCAGCATCATGCGCGAGGCGCAGGCGGCGGGCCGCGCCGTCGCGCTGATCAATAGTGGCACCATCACCGAGCCCGGCAGCGGTGTCTTCGTGGCCAGCGTGCCGCGCCGCACCGACCACGCCGAGATCGCGCGCCTCATCATCGAGACGCGACCCGAGGTGATTCTCGGGGGAGGGGAGCGTTACTTCCTGCCCCGAGGGTCAACCGGCGCCCATGGAGAAGGCGTGCGCCCTGACGGGCTCGACCTGATCGAGCGCGCGCGGGGCCTCGGCTACACCGTCGTCTTCACCCGCGACGAGTTGCTGGCGGTGCCGGACACGACCCGGCGGCTGCTCGGCCTCTTCGCCGCCAACCATACGTTCAACGCCGCTTCGGAAGAGCAGCTCCGACGCGCGGGTCTGGCGCTGTACGAGCCGAGCGCGCCGAGCGTGGCCGAGATGATGGAGGCGGCGCTCAAGATCTTGGCGCGCCGGCCCGAGGGCTTTCTGTTGGTGGCTGAGGAAGAGGGCACCGACAACTTCGCCAACGCCAACAACGCCAGGGGCACGCTCGAGGCGGGGCGACGAGCGGACGAGGCGATCGGCGTCGCCCGCCGCTACCTGGAACGCAACCCTCGCACGCTGTTCATCATGGCGTCCGACAGCGACGCCGGCGGTATGCAGGTCGTGGGCCCTCCGCCGGGTGGGCGCTTCCGTGCGTTCCGTCCGGTTC
>JABAOF010001061.1_pt1 | contig 10738 bp, 13 predicted proteins | sample 7062171 | NCBI WGS metagenome assembly JABAOF01 (sample SAMN14538628, study PRJNA623070) | marine sediment metagenome | biome: marine biome [ENVO:00000428]; feature: marine pelagic biome [ENVO:01000023]; material: deep marine sediment [ENVO:00002113] | place: India: Gulf of Khambhat ... | reverse complement strand
TGACAGCCCTTGAGATAGGCGTGTTATCGCAGGCTGCTCGGAGGCCCAGGGCAAAAATAAAATTTAATCTGGACGTTGCGAAGGAGTCGATACAACAAAAGACGATTGACTACGACGGCACGGGCGATACGCACTATGATTTGGCAAGCGCTCTGCAGAAAAGTATGCGGGGCAGCGACCCTGATGCCACGGTCTATTGGCTCGCCCGGATGTTGGCGGGCGGCGAAGATACGCGTTTTATTGCCCGGCGGATTGCGGTTTGCGCGGCCGAGGACGTGGGAAATGCCGACCCAATGGCGACGGTTTTGGCTGCGGCAGCCGTTCAGATATCTGAGTTTGTGGGTTTGCCGGAAGCCCAACTGGCACTGGCGCAGGCGGCGTTATATGTTGCTTGTGCGCCAAAATCGAATGCTGCAGCTTCTGCTATCTGGCAAGCGATGGCCGATGTAAAAGAGCAGCCGACTAAACCGGTGCCGAAGCATCTTAAGGATAGTCACTATGCGGCTGCAAAGAAATTGGGTTTCGGTGCTGACTACAAGTATCCGCATAATTTTAAGGATGGCTTTGTGCTGCAGGAATACCTTCCGGCGGCGATGAGGAAAAAATACTATATACCGAAAGACAGCGGATGTGAAAAAAATATTAAGCGTTATTTACAAAAGCTGCAAAGCTTGATACAAAGTAGTAAACTTGATGCTGGGGGGTAATCAAGGCCGTAAAGAGGAGTAGCTAAATGGACAAGGGTGAGTTGCGCCACAAGTTACAGAATTGCTTACTTGCCATACCCTCGGAGCAAAGGGACGAAAAAAGCCGAAAAGCATGCCAGAATTTGGTTTCGACATCTCAATTTCAAAGTGCATCGACGGTTATGATGTATTTGTCCCTGCCGCACGAGGTCGACACTTCCGAGGCTATACTTCACGCCTGGCAGCTCGGCAAAACAGTAGTGGTGCCGAAGATTTCCTGGCAGCAAAGGCATATGATAGCGGTGCAGATAAACTCGTTGGAAACGGGTTTTTCAACGGGAGCTTCCGGTCTGCGAAATCCGATAGCAGGCCTGCCAATGCCGTTTGAAGAGATTGATTTGGTGGTTACACCGGCGGTAGGATTCGATAGAAAAGGCAATCGGCTTGGCCGAGGCAGCTCCTATTACGACAGGTTTTTCGCTAACGAGGAACTTAAGGCTGCCAGATGCGGCTTTGCTTTTGCAGAGCAGATTGTTGAGTCGATACCGGTGACAGAGCTTGATGAGCCGGTAGATTTTTTAGTGACTGATGAGGGTGTAATATATTTTAATGGGCCCCGCAAGGCGGCAGCCCAATGACCGGAAAGGAGAATAAAAATGGCTCGTTATCCTCGCAGCGCGCAAGGTAGGCGAAGAAACAGAACACAAAGCTGGGTATATACCATTTTGATTTTGCTTATTACTGCCGTAATAATTGCTTTTATTTATGGCTCTAATCCTTTCGGCAGAGATGAGGATAAAGGCGAAACTGTTGAGGTTCCATCCGAGGCCGATGTGCCGGAAACGACCGAAACAGGATTGTATTCGGTTACCGAGCCGGAGCCACGTTTGGAGCCGGAGCCGGAGGCAGAGCCGGAGCCAGAGTTGGTGCCAGAGTCACCGCCGGAGCCGGTGCCTGTACTGGAACCGAATTTGCCAAAAATTGAGCTGGAGCCGGTTGTTGAACCTAATCCCGAGGCGGCCGAGCTAATTGCCGAAGCCATGGCGCTGCTTGGCGAAAAGCCCAGCAGGATTATAGACGCACGTGAGAGGTTAAATGAGGCCCTACGAATGCCCATGAGCGGCCAACAGCGGGCATTTGTGAAGGACCAGCTCTCCGAGCTTGCTGATCAATGGCTGTTTAGCAGACGATTTTTCCCCCAGGACAGGCTTTGTGAGAGTGTGCAGGTCAAGCCAGGTGAGCAACTTAGAAGAATCGGCGAGCGGTTTAAGGTGCCCTACGAGATTATTATGAAGATTAACAATATCAGCCGCCCCGAAGGCCTGAGAGCGGGAGAGAGGATAAAGGTCATTAACGGCCCGTTCCATGCGAAGGTATATCGTTCGATGTTTACGATGGATTTGTATCTTCAGAACACTTTCGTTCGAAGTTTTCCTGTGGGTCTGGGCAAGCCTGATATGGAAACACCGACAGGACTTTGGCGTGTCAAAGAGGGGGGAAAGCTGGTGAAGCCTGTCTGGACGGATCCAATTAGTGGTAAAACATATTACCCTGAAGACCCGGATTACCCTTTGGGCTCGAGATGGATAGGGCTGGACGGTATTGAGGGCGGGGCCGAAGGCAGGACCGGCTTTGCCATTCACGGCACAAAGGACCCGGAGCAAATAGGGACCGCAGAGTCGCAAGGGTGTATCCGCCTGCATAACGGCGATGTGGTACTTCTTTATAATTTGCTGGCGCCGATTCATTCCTTGGTCAGGGTCGAAGAATAAAAAAAGGGATGTTTTTCGGCTGTATCGATGAATCGGTAGACGACCTCTTTATCTTTTGTTTCTGCGCGTTGAGCGTGTTTCGTTCCCAGAATACGCCATCCTGATATCCTTGAATTGCTGTATCAAGCTCGGCTAAGTGGAGACGTTTGGCGGCGAGCAGGCAGTATTCTTTTTCGATTTCAACTCCGAGGAATCTGCGATTAAGCTTTTTGGCAGCCGCGAGACTGCTTCCGACGCCCATAAAAGGGTCAAAAACAAAGTCGTTTTCATTTGTGCTTGCCAGAATAAGTTTCGCTAATAGTTTTTCCGGTTTCTGTGTAGGGTGGTCGGTGTTCTCCGGCATCGACCAGAAGGGCACTGTAATATCGTTCCACAAATTTGACGGATGTGTCAGGCGGAATTGGCCGGCAGATGAAGCCTGCCAGTCTTTTGGTGCACCATTGGTATCAGTGTAAGGTGCCAGGACTCTGCGCTTGAGCTTTACGTCAGTTACATTGAACACATAATCATCTGAAACAGTGGCGAACCAAATATCTTCCGAAGCATTCTTCCAGTTTCTTTTTGCGCCCCTGCCTTTGTCTCTCTCCCAGGTGATGCGGTTTCTCACCTTCAAGTGCTTTTCTAAAACAAGGTGGACTGTTGTTGATGAATGCCATTCAGAGCATACATAGACCGACGCGGTACTCTTAAGTGTCGGCAGCAACTTAATCAGCAGGTTCTCAAACCACTCGGCGTATTTTGCGATGCTCGTTTTCCTGAAGGTGGTCGAGTCGAAGGTCTTGGTAAGATTATAAGGCGGGTCCAATATCAGTAAATCAGCGAAGCTATTCGGCAAAAAACCAAGTACCTGGAAAATGTCCTGGTTTACTATTTTGTTTTCGATAGTGTTTATATATGCAGCTTTGGAAATGTGAATCAGATTCTTGCTGTAAAATTCTTTTTCTGCCGGGCTGAGCGTTATCGTCCGATTTCTGCGTGCGCGAGCTTTGTCCATATGTCCCCCACAATTTCCCCTTTAAGTGGTATCATTTCTTCGCTATTGGATAATTCTTTCCGCCCAGAGAACAACGGTCTCTGCTAATCTTACGGCCTCTTTGTATTCTTCTTCATCGACAGACTCAAAGTCGCCAGGGTAACGGCTTGTAACAGCATAGTCGGTAAGGCTCGCTGCATCTTCTATTTCCTCTGGTACAATGACCTCTTGCGGCAAAAGATCCAAGAGCGTTCTGATGTTATGAGTTTTTGGAGGGGGAACGCTCTGAGCAATCAGTATTGCTTTCAGCGCCTTTTCTGCCGCTTGTTGAGCATGAAAACAGAGTCCTTCGAATAAAACCTTGGAAGGCCGTCTCGCGCGAGCAAGCTCTAAATCGCTGAAGGCATAACGTAGCCAGTCAGCCGGGCTGCCTGGAAAATGACCTTCATGGGGCATATATTTCTCTTCCTTCTTGTAGTATAGTTCGATAAATCAAGCCGATATTATCTTTATGCTTTTCTAAGGCACTTGGTGTTGCCACCAAAATATCAAAAGGAACCCCTAACCCTCTAATTTGCCGATACAATAGTTGTGCAGTCCGTCGGCAATGAGTACCTTCGGGCATCACTACCAGGACATCAATGTCGCTCTCTTGATCCGCTTTGTCTCGGGCAGATGAACCAAAAAGGATTATCTTTAGCGGATGTACAACTTCGACGATTTTTTGCACAAGTGATTCAATCGCTTTAGAATCAGGCAGCATATCTAATCTCGCTTTTTTACCTTGTTTTATAAAAGTAACTAACACCGTGAGACACAGACCACAAATCACGAGCTTATGCTGATTCTTTTTTGGCTCTCTTTTTTGCTGTGAACAATTCTGCCTTTCTCTCGATGATGTCGCCGGTAATTACATATTTTGCGGGTTTGGGCTCTTCGGGCAGCTGGTACATTAAATCAACCATCAGCTCCTCGGTAATCGAACGCAATGCTCTGGCGCCAGTGTCGCGCTCGAGGGCTTTTTGGGCCAGCGCATGTAAGGCATCGTCCGTAAATTTAAGCTCGGCATTTTCCATCTCGAAGAATTTTTGATACTGCTTGCACAGGGCATTTTTCGGCTTGGTTAGTATGTCTATAAGCGCATCTTCATCGAGAGCGCCGAGGGTGGTAATTACCGGGAGTCTGCCCACCATTTCAGGAATCATTCCATACTCGATGATATCTTCCGGTATGACCTGTCCGATTATGTCGCTGTACTCTGTTTTTTCGTCGGTTCTGCCGGACAGTTCCGAATTGAAGCCTATCATTTTTCTGCCGATTCGCTTCTTGACGATATTTTCCAGACCCACAAAAGTTCCGCCGCATATAAAAAGTATCTGCGTCGTGTCGATTTGTATGTAGGATTGTTCCGGATGCTTTCTTCCGCCCTGCGGGGGGATGTTGGCAGTAGTTCCTTCGAGCATCTTTAACAAAGCCTGCTGGACGCCTTCTCCGGAGACGTCGCGGGTGATTGAAACATTCTGATACGTTTTGCCGACCTTGTCTATTTCATCGATATAGACGATGCCTCGCTGTGCGGCTTCTATGTCATAGTCAGCGGCCTGCAGCAGGCGCAGCAGGAAATTTTCAACATCTTCGCCGACGTACCCGGCCTCGGTAACAGTGGTTGCATCGCATATTGCGAACGGCACTTCCAATTTACGGGCAAGGGTGCGGGCAAGCAGCGTTTTACCTGAGCCGGTCGGGCCAATCAAAAGAACGTTGGATTTGTCTATCTCAATATCGCTGTCGTTACTATCGCTGTGCAGAAGCCGTTTATAGTGATTATGCACCGCAACTGAAAGATATCTTTTGGCGTGTTCCTGCCCGATTACGTATTGGTCCAGATATTCTTTTATTTCTTTAGGCTTGGGCATTTCTTTGAGACTAACACTGCTGCTGGTTTGTTTGCGGTTCTGCCGGATGATGTTGTGGCACAGCTCGACGCATTCCGGACAGATAAAGACCTTGTTAGGGCCCTCTATGAGCGTATCAGCCTGGGTCGCCGACCTGCCACAAAAGCTGCAGATTGCCTTAGGTTTTTTCGTGTTTGTTCGTTTGGCCATTATTATCTTCCTCTTCTCAGATTATATCTTGTCTTTTCCCACTTTGTATATTGTAAGGCCTCACAGCTATTTATGCAAGTTATTTAGCGACCTGAGTTGTTTCTTTCGCGTAAGGCTCAGCTATTACTTCTTTGTTTGAGACGCGCAAGAGGCTTTGACAAATTCAGCGCCTCTGCGTAGAGCTTCGGCGTTGACCGGCAATGTTTTATGATACCTTTTGGCAAGGACATCGGGCAGAGCCTGCGCCGCTGCATCGGGGGTAAGATGACCTCGCTTTTGTAAATACGCGCCAAGGGCTACCATGTTGGCACTTTTATGACTGCCCAATTCAACGGCTAATTCGTCGGCCGGCACCGTAATTATCTCGATTGAATCATCCAGTTGCGGCTCGGTGTCGATCAGGGAGCTATTCATTATTAACAGTCCACCGGTTTTAAGACGGGGTGCGAATTTGTTCAGCGAGGCCTTGTTCATTACAATCAGCGAATCGGGCTTGCCGACCACGGGGCAGGCGATAGGCTCATCTGCGAGAACAACCATACAATTGGCGGTACCACCCCGAACCTCGGCGCCGTAGGAGGGCATATAGGTTACCTCGAGGCCTTGCTCCATCGCCGTCTGGGCCAGCAATTTGCCGGTTAGCATAATTCCCTGTCCGCCGAAGCCGGCGATGACAACTTCTTCGTAAAAGTCATTTGCCGTCATTTTCAACCTTTTAAGCGTCCCAGCGGGAAAACTTTTGTCATTTCCTTTTCGATCCACTCCATCGCCTTGGCTGGGGTCATTCGCCAGTAAGTAGGGCAGGGGCTTAGCAGCTCAACAAGCGAGAGGCCTTGGGCGCTGTCCGCTTGCAGCTCGAACGCATGTTTGATAGCTTTTTTGGTTTTGCGGACGCCGGCTGCGCCGCTGAGCGCGCAGCGCTCAACATAAATTGCGCCCGGCAATAGTGCCAATAATTCGGATATTTGCAGCGGAAAACCCTCACCGGCGGCCTCTCGGCCCTGCGGCGTTGTTGCTGTTACCTGACCGAGAACGGTCGTCGGCGCCATCTGGCCGCCCGTCATTCCGAAGATGGCGTTGTTGATGAAAATAACTGTTATTTGTTCACCTCTGTGAGCGGCATGGATAATCTCGGCAGTTCCAATCGCTGCCAGGTCGCCGTCTCCTTGATATGAGAATATTATTTTATCCGGATTGGTCCTTTTCATACCCGTAGCGACAGCCGGCGCTCTGCCGTGCGCGACCTCGACCATATCTACATCAAGGTAATTATACGCTAACACCGCGCATCCTACGGGTGCTATGCCGATGGTGCGGTCGCGAATGTCCAGCTCATCGATCGTCTCGGCTATCAGTCGATGAGCAATCCCGTGGCCGCATCCGGGACAATAATGCGTTGGGCAATCCTTATAAGTAGGTGTTCGCGTAAATACTGCTTCCATTTTCTCAGATTCTTGCCGGTATAGATAATTGTTTGATTTTGTCCAGAATCTCGTCGACGGTTGGCACGCCGCCGCCGGGTCGGCCGTAAAATAATACCGGTGCTTTTCCAGCCACGGCCAGTTTTACGTCTTCAACCATCTGGCCGTTGCTCATTTCCACGGTTAGAAAGATGCGAAATTCTTCAGCGGCCTTGCTGATTTGCTCTGTGGGAAACGGCCACAGGGTGATAGGGCGTATCCAGCCGGCCTTGATTCCTTCTTCTCTTGCCCTGGTTACCGCACTGCGGACGATTCTTGCTGCGACGCCGTAAGCAACCACTACGATTTCGGCATCGTCAAGGGCGTATTCTTCACAGAGCACTTCATTTTTTTGCACCTGCTCATACTTGGCCTGCAGCTTATAGTTGTGTTTTTCCAGCGTTCCCTCAGGGAGCCATAGAGAACGGACAATGTTTTGCTCTCTGCCTTTGGCCCCGGTCAGGGCCCAATCTTTGGGAGGTAGCTCCCTGCCTGGTTGTTTCTCCAGGACTATCGGCTCCATCATCTGGCCCAGGATGCCATCGGCCAAAACGACAACGGTCATTTGATACTGGTCAGCCAAGTCGAACGCCAGTGGCATACAATCGACCAGCTCCTGTACGCTCGATGGGCCGAACACAATGGTTCGATAGTCACCATGTCCGCCGCCGCGAGTGGCCTGGAAGTAATCAGATTGTGATGGTGCGATGTTACCCAGGCCCGGCCCGCCTCGCATTACATTGACCACCACCGCCGGCAGCTCAGCTCCCGCCAGATAGCTTATACCCTCCTGCATCAGACTGATGCCGGGACTGGATGAGCTTGTCATAGTCCTTTTGCCCGTGGCTGAAGCTCCAAATACCATATTGATTGCGGCCAATTCGCTCTCACTCTGCACGAAGACGCGGCCTTCCTCCGGCATTCTTCTGGACATATAGGCGGCGATTTCGTTTTGCGGCGTAATTGGATAGCCGAAATAGGCCTCGCAGCCGGCAATGATGGCCGCCTCGGCAAGGGCCTCATTGCCACACATTAGAACCCGTTCATCCACACTTGTTCCTTTTTGTTATTCCCGCCCCGCATCGCGGTACGGGGTAAACTCCAGCGGGAATCTATGGTAATATTATCCCCCTTTTATCCTTTTTTAAGATAAATTTTCAACTTCTTGACAAAATTCTGGGCTGTTTCTAACAAATCTTTTGCTTCTTGCTCATTAACTGTAAAACCTACACCGTAATCCCCAACCAGTCTTTTATCATAGGCATCATTAAGTGCTTTTCCCAAGTTTCTCTCAAAAATTTTTGTTTTTACAAAATGCTCTCCAAACAGACTTATTACGCCTTTGTGAGAGGAAGCACTCAAATTTTTAGTAAGAAGCACGGCTTCTGCCAAGAAGAACATCGCATAATAACATCGTGAAACACAGGAATCATAATCTTCGATGTTCAGGGCCTGTTCGGCTGTGATTAGAAATTTCTCAGATTTCTTTATCAAATCCCGTATTTCTTTCAAGCTATCACCCCCTCTTTTTTCACATTGAGCATAAATGGAGAATTGTAATTCTCAAAGAGATGTTCGGGAACTGCTATGACTGAAATAAGTTCACCTTCTTCAAGAAGTATGTCGAATAGAAGGTCGCTCAAGCTTTCTCTGACTTCAAAAGGATTTAGGGACTGGTCAACGAGTACAAGCACATCAATATCTGAATACCTCGTAGCCTCACCCCTTACATAAGAACCGTATAATATGACCTTTTTGATATTATCCCCATATATCTTTATCAGATGTGCTTTTATTCGATTTATCAAGGATTTTACCCTTTCGTCCATTTTTCCTCATCTTTTAATAACCGAACTACTTCATTTACCTCGTTAGATGCTTGCTATTTAACGGCGCTTATGCCTTTTCTTTAACGAGATTTGGCTTACCCTTTTTGCCTGGCTTGGCAACTATGTCGACTTTATCGCTCTGGTCCCGATATACCTCGATTATGGCCTCCGGACAGATGATGGCACACAAGCAGCAGCCTGTGCAATCGGTGTTGGCTGCCCGGGCCGGGAAGTAACCGTTCTTGTTGGATTTCTTAGAGATGACGATGCTGCTCTTCGGGCATACTACCATACACAGACCGCAGCCTTTGCACCGTTCGGTATCGATGATTATTTTGCCAGCCATTTTTCGTATTGCGTTCGGCGTATCAAGCACCACGCGTAATATTCGATAAGTCAAAGCAATCGCATTCTAACAAGGCTGGATGTTTCTGTAAAGTGAAAAGGCGATGAATTTGTCTCTCGTGAATCCTGTGATAAATAATCCGGATATTCGCCCTTGGCATCCGAACACAATTCGAGTATAGTATCTTTAAAGAGTTGATTTCAATGTGGTTGTGTGGGGAATCTTAATTTTTGGAGGTCTAATTTAATGCAGGACGAAATCTTTGCAAAAAGGCTAAAAAACTGGAAATCAGAGGGCAAGCTGACCGCTTTTAACCTCGCCTGTGTTGCTGAAGCGCTTGATACGGTTAAGAAATTGAGCGACCAGAACATCGGCGGCGAAACGGTCGAAAAAAGGCTCGGCGAGTACAAAAGCTGGGACCCCGACATCCTCAAGGTCGACAAGGACGTTGAGAACGGCTATTGGAAGCGCCTCGAAGAATCGGGCACACCCTTTACGTTTCTCTCCGAAGAGGCCGGCGAAGTTGAGATAAACCCCGAAGCAAAAGCAAAAAAGCACTTTGTCGTCTGCGACCCTTTTGACGGCAGCTACCTTTTCAAGCACGGAATACCTGCCTTCTGGTATAGTTCATTGGCCTTTTTTGACGCTGATTTGAAACCTGTATGCTGCGCCGTTGGTGACTGTTTCCCGCGGGTAATCGCCTTCGCAAACGAGCAGGGGTCTTTTATTGCCGAGCTCAATGGAGACCATTTGCTTCACAGGGTGAAGTTGGACAAACAGTATCGTGAGTCTATGGGCCGGCCCGATGTTACCAAAATGGCAGGTGCCAGTATCGAATCATACGCTATGAAGCCCGCGAAATTCCTTATGCCGCTGGTGGATGAGTATCGCGATTTGTTAAAACCGTTCAAATTTATCAATCCCAACGGCGGCCCGTACGGGTTTGTTGATGTCGCCGAGGGTAAAATAGACTGCTATTTCGCTCGCCGGCAGCCCTTCGTTGACGTATTCTCGGGAATTTATATCGCCCAGCAGGCCGGCGCGGTCGTGACCGATTTCGAAGGCAATGACGTTGAGTTCGTCGCCGATGAAGAGACCGTCTGGGATGTGGTCGCCACAACTAATCAGACCCTGCACGAGCAGGTCCTTTCCGCGATAGCTGACTGCAGAGAGAAAATGGGTGTATCATGATTTTAAGTTTGAGGGAACAACAAGATGGCAGATGAAGTTATAAAGCTGCAAAGTTTAAGAAAAGAAGATGTTCCTGCCGACCTTCGGGCAGAGACGTATTTTGACTTTAATACCCATCCATTCGAACACCAGGAGCTTCTTGAGCAGACTGATTCTGTTTATGCGGCAATACTCGGTATCGACGAATACGCTACAAATTGGCTCGCTGATACAATCGCTGAAAGGCGTTCGGCTGCAAGGGCCTTCAATAACAAAACGCCAAAGCTGGCCCACACTATCGGTAATTTCGAAGTGCTGCTCGAAGACGGTGCGGTCTTTGAACCGGCCCGGGTTATCGGAAGGGAAAAGGACGACCTATCGTATAGTATCTATGTCG
>JABAOF010023752.1_pt2 | contig 10740 bp, 5 predicted proteins | sample 7062171 | NCBI WGS metagenome assembly JABAOF01 (sample SAMN14538628, study PRJNA623070) | marine sediment metagenome | biome: marine biome [ENVO:00000428]; feature: marine pelagic biome [ENVO:01000023]; material: deep marine sediment [ENVO:00002113] | place: India: Gulf of Khambhat ... | reverse complement strand
TGTCGGTCAGGTACTGGTATTCTCCGAGCTTCTGCCTTACCATGCTGTCGCTTTCTCCCCAAGGTTCAATCCAGGAGTAGACGAATTCTGTATCGCCAAATGAAAACATAGTTGGCAGAGAAAGATTACCAACGAGGTCTTGTCTGCTTCCGCCGATCTCCGAATCATAGGAATCGTAGGACACTTGCGGGTGAGTGCGTGAGTGGGAGGCCACTTCGAGATAGCCTTGGCCAAGCAAACGTTGAATCTGATTCCAATCAGGACTCGAACTTGTCATCACCGCGCCTGTATAATGCATGTGCCTTGCCACGAGCATCGCATTCATATCCTCGAAGGATTGAGTTGTGCTGCCGTACCAATCGTCCGCAGTAACCGTCACCACCGCTTTGCGGTTATCGTAGTAATCAGCGATGCCAACATAAACAGGCTCCGTGGGCTCTTCAGCTCCAGAAGTAGACAACATCATCCCTAGAACAAGTACCATAGAAGCCATCTGAACCAGNNCTTAATCATTCCGAATCACACATTCATGGCAGATGTACGCACGTGATTCTGGTTTTCAAATAGAATCAACATCGTCGGTTTGTTTGCAGAACGAGGAAAAGCGTCGGCTGATTGGGTTCGTTTTCGATCTGTGCGCGCGATTCTTTCTCTATTCCGATTTCAAATGGCTTCCTATAAGGGATTGAATAAACATCCGGAAGATACCTTCATCAGGAGATGTGAAGCCAAAGCGGGGGCCAACGAATATTGAGGTGCCCTCCCCGAAATCATGTGCAAAAATTGTTGCCAGCTGGTCGTTTGCTCGATAAGCATAGATGATTGATTCCGCTTTGGCAAGAGCCCCCGTGGGTGTGGACCAGTCAGCCGTCGTGTAAAAGGCGTATCCACGGTCCAGCGATAGTTCTTGCGTAATTTGTGTCGCTTCCTCGGTAAACATCGTCTGCCATCTTTCCCGCTTCGGTGCTTCGGAGAAGTCGGTAGCTCCAAACCATGAGGATATTCCGGTCAGATTTGATGTTCCTCCTCCTAGATAATATGGGCTAAGTCCCGAGACCACGACGGTCAATCCATTTCGGACGGCCGTTTCGAGAACCGTCCTTTCCGTGTCGTCGAGTGGACGTGAAAAGTCCGCGAATACTACGATATCGAGTCCGGAAAGATCCACATTCGAGATCGTTGTGGTGTCATCGAATGACTCGGCTGATCCTCCGAGCAACGGGATTGTGTACTGCCATGGAGCATGGGATTCCCACTGGGTCGTGCCAAAAATTGCCGCTTTGAACCACACTTCGGTTTGAATGAGGAAAAGTCCGTAGATCGTCCTTCTCTCTTGAACCAAGACAAACTCGGAAGGCACATTTGTCCATAAGGAACCTGGATAAATGGACTTGTAGTACAACCGAATCGCCTCCAGCGAAGTCACTGCTGTGCTTTCTATCAGGACGTATCTCACCCCTTTTTCTTGAGCTTCTCTCAGAATAAAATCGAAGTCTCCTCTTTCTGGAAGTTCAAAGACTGCACCGTCATAATACTTGGCCAGCAGATCCGGGTGAGCTGTGAAGACACCATCCTTACTACCAATAGAATTCAAGTAGTCCGCTGCTTCTGCAAAAGGACGGGCTGAGGTCATATCAAAATATTCGAAAGTGAGAACGTATGCTGGTACATAGGACGCAACCGCCAACAATAGAATACCAAGAATGCCCATGGCTCTCACCGAAAAGAGCGCGCGTGCGCGAATCTTGCGTCGCCACACTCTACGTCTTCTGAAGCTTCTTCTGAGACGCGTTTTCGATTGTGACAACCCATTGTTTCTCCTCAAGTCTCTTACGATCGAAGAGAACTTTCTCACTCCGGCTGCAACAATAACATTGAAGGGAATCGCGGTCGAGAAGAAAAATCGCGCAGGGTCAGACCATTTGTATGCCAACACAGGTAGGTCAAAGAACTTCGTCCAAGATGCCACGTAAGATGCGAAAATCAGATCCGCGATCAGTATGAAGTAAACAATCCAGAGATCACGTCTCTGGAAAGTGAACGCGATGCCGATCGGAAGGAAAACAAGGCCGAGCAACGAGAATAAGGCTGGGAACTCAATCATCAGCCTCCATAGGCCGAAGAGCAATGCTGCTGGAATCTTCAGGAAAAGAGATCCCGAGCTTGTCCCGGTTAGTCCGTCCTCGGTGCGCGCAGCGCGTTCACTGAACCATTCAACATATATTGTGTAGCTGTACAAAGGATTTCCGAAGTGGCTAGCAGAATACACGAGCCAAGGAGCCATTGCCAAAATGACGGCGACTGCAAAGATGCTCAATTTCACAAGCAGGGGCGATTTTCGTTTTTCCATCACGAAGAGATAGATAAAGAAAGCTGGTGGGATGACTACTATCATTTCTTCTCTGCAGAGGATGATGAGGCCGGCGATAATGCCAGCTGAAAACGTGGCAACCAGACTTTTTCTAGAAGAGCGTGTTCTGACTGAAAAATGAACAATTAGAATGAACGCTAGAATCAAGGTGACAGAAAGCGTCTCCCTTAATACCCACGCGGACAGATCGGTTAGCATCACATTCAGCGTCACTAGTAACGCGGCAGCCAAGCCAGTTTCTGAATCAAAAAGTCGCTTTCCAAGCAAGAACATGAGAATGGGGATGATACTACCAAAGAACTGCGGGATCAGAACTGACGACTCGAAACTCGCACCTGATACAGTATAGATCACAACCAGAAGAGATTGGAACAAGGGACCCCTTCTTTCAAAAGTCCCCAGGCCTTGAAGAACTTGAGATGAGTGAAACACGTAGGCAACGCCGTCAGAACTAATCGCTGTTAGATGTGTGTGTGCTTCCATCCTCAAGAAAGCTCCTCCTGCTACAATAGCTGCAAGAAGAGCCCATTCAATGCCAACGAACTGTCCGAGAATCTTTACTCTCTGCACGTGTTCACTTCCACGTCTGGAACTCTCATAATTCCAACATGCTTTCACATATGGAAACGAATTGCGTAGCCAGTTTATCCCAGCTGTATTTTTCTCTAACAAGCTTTTGGCCAGCTCTAGCCATTTTTCCAGATAGCTGTCTGTTTTCCAACAAGATGCATGTCTTCTCCGCGAGGTCCTTGGGGTTTCCGGCTTGATACAATAGACCCGTTTGCCAGGGCTCGACTACTTCTCTCAGAGCTGGCAGGTTAGAGGCTACTATCGGCTTTTCACATGCCCAATATTCAAAACCTTTGAGCGTGACGCGAATTCTTGCGGAACTAATGTCAGGTAGTGTGACCAAACCCACATCGCAAGCTGATATGAATGTTGGAACCTCTTCAAATGGGATCCAACCTGAAAAGAAGAAGTGCTTTGCCAGTCCTTCTCTTCTGGCTTTCTCTTTCATGTAGGGTATAGATGCGCCGTTGCCTATGAGCCAGAACTTTGTGTCAGGATGCGCTTCTATGACGTCTACGGCCGCGTCTACTATTATTTCTGGCTGGTCCTGGGGGTCGATTACTCCGTGATGCATGACCACATTTTCGAATCCATCGGCGTATTTCTCTCGTAATACTCTTGCTTCTTTCTTCCGTGGTCGGAAGATATCCGTCCTGACACCATCGTAGACAACATCTACGTGCTCCTGTTTGGCGCCCCTTTGAACGAGGGTTTTTTTCATGGCGTTGCTTATAGTGATGATTTTGTCTGATTCTCGTATGACTTTGTTTTCTATCTTCTCTCCGGATCGCTGAAGTAGAGGGGCCCAAGCGGTTTGGTCATACGATGAGAGGTATTCGAATATCAAATCGGTCATGTCGATTACAGTGATGCTATGTGAGAGTTTTCTGGCCAGTAAGGCGGCCGATCCTGCGATTGAATTGTGGGCGATCACTAGATCAGGTCTCAACTTCAGGGCTTCACGAATAACCTTGCAGATGTTGACAGGATGATGAAGAAGGTACTTTCTCATTTTGTGTTCATCAAGTCTACTCACATTGTTGAGCGGAAACGCTTTGCTGCACCTCAGAATCTGAAGGACTTCTCTAGTATCAACAGCAAAAGACGCTGCAACTGAAACTTCATGTCCTCTCTTTGCAAGGACGTCAATGATACTACTGATTCGCGGAGTTCCGCCCCCACTTATAGGCACCAACTGTTCAAATACGGTAACAAGGACACGCATACAGTGATTACCTCATCTCTCAGGCATAATATTCAGCACCATACAAACCGACATTGTTCCCTGGTCACCAAAATATTCGTTCGCCAACGCGCGCGCTCTTGTACCTTCACTCTCCACTGCGGGTGGAAATCAGGAAAAAGTCCGTTTCAGTAGCCTTCTGAACATATGCGAGGCCACAGGTTTCAGAATAATCTTTTCGTAGGCGTCAGGGAGAGCAATTCTTATCCCGCGAAGAAGAAGTCTTTGCAGTCTTCTCCCTTTTTTCTTTGTCTCATAAAATCTTCGAACAGCTATTTGAATCGCTAGCCCTTTGGGATAGATATTTCTTTCTCTAGAAATCTTCAACAGCTGACAGACTGCCTGGCTAAACTCTTCATCTATTATCTTCTTTATCTTTGTTCTATTGACATAGTTGGCCATGTAATTGCCCAACACTGCTCCTGAGTTTGAAACGAAATCAGGTATGCAGATGATTCCTCTTTTGAAGAGAACTTGTTCAGCTTGGTCGGTGAGTGGTATGTTGGCGCCTGGACAGATTACTTTGGCTTTTATCTTGTGTGCGTTCGTCGAATTGATGAGGTACGATCCTGCGCATGGAAGCAGTATATCGACAGGCAGCTCAAACAGGTGATCCCGAGGCATTCTTCGACAGTCGTGATATGCTTTTACCAGATCGTCTCCATATTTGTCTCTGCAGCTAATGAGTCTATCTGTCTCAAGACCTTTTGGGTTGTGAATTGTACCGTTGCATGTTGAGACAGCCACTATCTTGGCTCCATTTTCCGAAAAAATCCGCGCTACTGAGCTTCCGATTTTGCCAAATCCTTGGATGGCCACAGAGGCATTTTCAAGTTTAGTAGCTTGCCTTGCTGAATTGACTATTGTCCAGCCGGTATATTCAGACCCATGCCCGGATTTTACGCTGACGGAGCTACTTCTCCGTTCTTTGGCAGCGTTCATGAGCCAATTAATATCTTCTTCTGACGTTCCCATATCAGTTCCTGGGATAAAGTATCCATTCTCGATGAACCGACTCAAAGCTTTGCCGAACTCTGCGATGATTAGTTTTTTCTTTTCTCTTGATAGAATACCATTGGTCTTGATGCCTGCTTTGGCTCCGCCCGATGGAATTCCCAAGAAACCATATTTTAGAGTCATGTTTCTCGCTAGTTTTCTAACCTCATCTAGTGTGACTGATGGTGACACCCTGACTCCGCCGCAACTCTTGTTCTCAATCGTTGAATCTATCACCAGATATCCCGTGAAATCAAGCCTTTCTCTGTGGAACCCATAAACAAGCTCTGGTAGCATTTTTTCAACTCTTCTGTCAATGGATATCAAAGGTTCAAGCGGGTACTTCCTTCATATGCGTGTCCTTAAAGGGAGACTTTTAAACAGTGATATGGAAGTTACCGAGTTGCCGCGCCACACCGCTTTCCCGAGCTGTGACTATTCCAGGACACTTGCGGTCCGTGTTGAGACGTTGAAAGCGCGCGTGGGTTAGTGCCAGAGCTTCCTACGCCGTGTTGGATTCCTTGTATTGCTCATCAAAGAATAGTCGATGCCAAAGTTCGAAAGTTAAAAGTGCACAGAGCTCTTTTCCATAATCTTTCTTGCTACTCATGTGGGTCTTGACCATTTCGCGAACGTAGCTCTCGTTGAAATAGCCTCTGTTCAGGGTCTTCTCATCCAAGAGAATATTCTCGAAGAACTTTCGAAGCCTCGTATCTCTTCTTATCCATTCATCGTAATCAGTATAACCTATCGTGTCCGGAATCGATATCCTTCCTCTTGTGACAGTTCTTAATTTGCGAATGAACGCTTTGTAACTTGATTTGACCAGTTTGCCGATTTCGTGGAGAAAGAAAGGAGCGGATGGCGCAAAGCCGGTTCGCTGATAGGGAATCTTCGCGAGATTGGGAGACAGTTTCTTGATGAATTCGTAGTAGATCCTATGCTGAAATCTCAACTCTGGTGGGATTTTAAGAATCAGGTCGACGAAATCGTTGTCATATCCTGGCACTCGGTCCTCCACATAACTTCGACGAGCTGGACTGGTACTTGTCCTCGTCCAGTTCCTCCAAAAAATATAATCCGCTTTGTTTCCGGGATGCCTTGCTTTGACTTCTCTTAGAGCTTTCTTTAAAGATTGTTTGGGCAAATCTTTTATTATTTTGTAGTACGAATCCGAGAAAAGCGAATCCATGTCCTTAACCCCTTCTTTTCTAAGTTTCTGGAAGATTAGACTCGCTAGGATTGAGTCATCACGGGCTTTCAAGATCTTTCGATGAATTCTCACGTTGCTGATATCAGTCCAGCCCCCCAGAAGTATATCCATTCCAAGACCGTGAAATACGATGTCAACGTCTTCAGCCATTTGGCGGAGCAAACCTATCCACTGGAAATGGCGACAATTGCTCATTCCATCAGTGAGACGAACCCCCAATTCTGCATCATCCGCAAGGAAATTTTGCTCAAGTGCGAAGAACCGGTGTGTTGTTCCCAAACTCTCTGCAACTTTTTCTGCGATTTTTGCTTCGTCTCCCCTTTTGACTCCATAAGTAAAAGTGTGAATGGGATTGTGATGTTTCGCCATCATAGCAACGATTGCTCTGCTATCTAAACCACCACTAAGATTCACTCCCATACGATGATTTCCTTTCATTCGTCTTTTTATGTCTTCTCGAAAGACACGAACAAGATTTTCAACGTAATACTCTTTCGAGTAGTTACAATCCTCTTTGAAATCAAGATCCCAATATTTCCTTGTTGACCACTGCCCATTTGACCAGATCATGATCGATGCAGGTGGCAATACTTTGATTCCTTCGAAGAAAGTATTATCGTTCAAGATCATTTCGAAGGCAAAGAAGTCGGCAACAGCCTCATGACATACCATTTTTTGAAAGGATTTGTCCTCTAGAATCGCTTTGACCTCTGAAGCGAAGAGGTATCTTTCGCCGTTTTGAGCGTAGTAAAAAGGTCTTAGACGAAATCTGTCATTCGCAACTATCATTTTTCGATTTTCGGTATCAAAAATAACTATAACAAATGATCCATTAAGGTTCTTGACGAAATCTTCTCCACATTCCTCATAGAGGTGAAGACAGAAATCAGCGTCATTCCCAATCTCCAACTTGTGTCCTTTTAGTTCTAGATTTGTCCTTTGCTCATCATAATCATAAACTTCGCCATCCATGAAAATGCCCAGCGATCTATCCTCGTTAAATATTGGCTGGGCTTCAGGGTTAAGAATGCCTAAGTGAGCCCTTCCTATGGCAAATAATGGCCCCACGTAGGAATCCATCAGATACCAATTTTCGTACTTGATCGAGTCAAGCATAGACTCCAAGAGTTGCTTTCCCTCTTTGTCGTTGACAATTCCAACTATCCCTGGCATCTGCTGTACCAACTCATTCTTAGGTGCATGGAGCAATCCTAGCGATTGACATCTTCCTCAGAGTAGCATCCGTTCACTGTCAGGCCCATCAACTTGCGGCTGCTTGTCAAAAATAAGTACGAGCCTAAGAGGAGGTTCGATTGGACATTTTGAACACAGTTGGTACGCCATTTGTATAGATGCTATGCGCGCGCAGCGACTCAGGGGCTTTTCGGTTCGATCATTATCATAGCGTAGCCACTGGACAAACCGAATCCTGAACCCTCGATCAGGGCTCCACCCCACGGGCTCTGGACTGTGAATGTGATAGTTGCCTGTCCATTGGAATCTGTAGTCACTGTAACAGAAAGCCCACCTTGATCTTCATATATTAGTGTCGGTTCCTTCCCAACGGGGCCTGCCCAGATGGACACTTCAACGATTATGGTTACGCCAGACTGAGAAACGGTTTGGTTGCGGGCATCCTTGAGCTGAACTGTGATATGTGAAGTACCTCCTTCTCTCCAGATTGTGTCTGGTTCCGCCATCAACTCGATGCTGGATGCGCGGGAGTCAGCAGAGATTCTCCTGTTATCAACTCGGAAATCGTCGTGGTAAACAGTTTTAGCTGAATTCTGAGCGCCATCTATATACACGTATGGAGCAACCCTAGCGATGTCTCCGACTTCGCTGAAATCGCCAGTTATTTGACATTTGAGCGCACCATCAATCCAAAGAGTGGCATTGCCATTTGTGGTTGCGCTCAGATAGAGTTCCATGGAATACCATGTACCTGAAGTTACAGCGTCCAAAGTGTAGTTCAGTGGGAATCCTGTAACTTCGACCATCCAATAAATGTTTCCAGATAGGTTGTAGATTCCTGCTGACGCTATCCATGTCCCATCGTCCTGAGCAACCCGCAACGTGTTGATTTCTGTATTACTGTTGTCTGGCAACCCTTCAAACCTAACGTAACTCCTCTGATATATCTCTGTAACACCATGAACTGTCTTTATGACCCTTGCAGAACTTCCATGGGAACCATCGGTTGTGAAATTTGCTGAGCGGACACCTCGATAGGCATAAGTTGATGTCACGTTTACCCATGCCTCAGTCGGACCACTCACTTGAGCCTTGCTCCATCTGGAAAAGTCACCGCTCTCAAATCCGTCTTCCCACGACTCAAAACTAATCGATGGACGGTCGACTCTGTAGGTTTCTGGGATTTTTTCTGTTGCGATGACGATGTCATCCGCGTACGTGTAGCCTGCTGGGTCATTTTCGCTTGTGTAGCGTTGGACAACAGCTCGAGGTCCGTCTGGTGCATTTGGATCCCAATATTGTGGATCAGTGTAGAAATCGCCACTTCCAATTCTTTCATATAATTGGAAATCGTTGTACCACGCTCGAACTATTCCGTGGCCTTCGTCAGATTCTTTCCAATAAACTTGAAAGTGCGTCCAAGTTCCCTCTACAGGTGAGATTGAACTTTCGGCGTAGTCTCTGTATTCATCCGGTATAGTGGTTCCACTAAGACTGAAACGCACCTTGCCTGTAGCGGTTATCATAAACCGCATTCTCCATTCGTTATCGCGTCCCCCCCACATGTATTTGAAGCCTCCAACTGTGTCTTTCACCTCAAGCATATTGGTGAAGTAACCCGCAGGAAAATAGTGCCACCAACTAAGGTAGACCTCGGTGGGTAAATCATACTCTCTGATGCTGCATTCCGTGTATGGGTATGAATCTATTCTAACGTAATCAACAAGTGTTTCAAACTTAACCGATTTACTTCCGGTTCTTGCAACGTCAGACACGGTCTTGACTTGTGAATAACCAGGCTCCTGCCTGACTCGATCCCACGGTGGCTGTAGAACTCCTGACTCGGCACCATACTCAAGAACTATGTCTTCTGGTCCAAAATCGAAAATGGCGTGTGCCTTTGGGACAAAAATTGAAGGCGCAAAGAGCACAATCACAGCTAGCAAGATGACTGGCAGAAATCTGCAAAACGAGGGTGTGTGCGCCATACTATCATTCTCCGAAGTTGTGTAGGTGTACTTTCTAACGCTAAGAGGATTGTCAGAAGCTGTATTTTATGTTTTGTATAAGTAAGTTATGGAAGAAAGTTTGATTTCCCTGTGGAATTTGCTCGAAGGTAAATGGATATGTATTGTCTCCAGCGCGTTATCTAGAATCTTTCATCTGGCTTGCAATTTCAGATATGACGGTTTTTCTCTTTCCAGAAACTGAAACTAGGATTTCATTAACGACCTCTATATCAAACGTAACGTTTCCCAAGTGCTTCATCACAAGACTCTTTAATGACTCCAAAGCTTGTTGGTTTGGTCTTTTCTGACACACAATCTTTAAAACAATATTGTTCAATTTTTTCTGGATAACTTGATATTGAACTATCCCGTATTTTGTTATCCATTCTGAATCCTTCAAGGCGTAACGAAAGTATCCTCCGTAGATGACATTTCCATCTGGCAGTCTAATCAAATCATCCATTCGACCTGTGATCGAATTCATCAATGGAAGGTTTCTGCCGCAAGAACAAGACTCTTCGCTTTTTGTACCCAAGTCTTCAGTATCATATCTGATAAAGGGCATTCCGTAATTCTCCAGACAGGTTACAACGATCCGGCCTTTCTCACCCTCGGACACAGGACTATCGCCTTCTATATCGAGAAATTCCAGGTGCACTCTCTCGATCGGAATATGCAAGCCCGTATGGTCTTCGCATTCAAAACCCAACGAATTAACCTCTGTACAACCATACTGATCGAAAACCTCACAATGAAATGCTTCCTCGATTATTTCTCTTTGGAAGCCGAGAAGTGGTTCAGCTGTCGTTGAAATTCCCTTGGGGGTAAATCTCAAATCGACACCTTTCTGAGTGATGAAATCAGCTACAAGACAGATTGGTGAAGTGTACCCGCTTATAAACACAGGTTTCGTAGCATTCAATCTATCGATGATTTCAACGATCCTTCTTTGACCAAGATACCACGCACCTATGAAAACACATCTCGTAAGCAGTCTTGTTACACTACTTTTCAAAGTGGCATATGTTGAAGCTGCCAGCGGCCTACCCCAGATGAGTGCCCTTTTTTCACCAATCGGGTAGCCACACCACTCCCGTCCTCGATAGAGGCATGCTTGCGCTGAACTCAGTTCGTTTTTGTCTTC
>JABAOF010000753.1_pt1 | contig 10740 bp, 10 predicted proteins | sample 7062171 | NCBI WGS metagenome assembly JABAOF01 (sample SAMN14538628, study PRJNA623070) | marine sediment metagenome | biome: marine biome [ENVO:00000428]; feature: marine pelagic biome [ENVO:01000023]; material: deep marine sediment [ENVO:00002113] | place: India: Gulf of Khambhat ... | reverse complement strand
CCGGCTTCCGGCGCGTCTTCCTTCCGCTCGAGTACGGTTGTCACGCCCGGTGAATTGTCGCCGTTGATCCAGGTCGAGCGGTAGGAGTCCTACTTGACGAGATCGTCGCTCAGGTCGGTCGGTGGTGCGGCCGGGCCGGGCAGGCCCGCGCTACCGGCCAGACCGCGATCGACGGTCACAACGGCCCATATCTTGCGTAGTGTCGACAGGTCGGCCCCAGGGAAATTGTGCTTGTGGAGCCACCGGTTGTCGCGTGCGTCGTAGACCAGCGGCTCCTGGACGCCTTCGATCGAGGCGGCAGGGGCGCCGAACACGACGCACTGGTATTGAGGCCACGGCGCGACCCAGAGCCGGTCGGCTTGACTGTAATCGTATTCGAGGAGCGTGTCGCGGATCGGCCGGTCGAGTTCCTTCACGTCACTGCCGACCAGCACCGCCGGCTTACCCTCGTTTGTCCAGAACCAAACAGCGCCGAGATACTCGGTCGCTGCGCGATAGCCTGCTGATCCCAGATCGCGCCGTATTTCCCTGAGTCTGAAGTTGGATGACTTGTAGCCGTAGAGTCCGTAGATCGAGTCGCGCTTGAGAATCACGAGCAGCGAGTCACCAATCGGGTGTAGTGTATTGATCGGTATGCCCTCGACGCCCACATAGTCGTAGTCGGTCGACACCCAGTCGGACGCCGTTCGTGCGACGCCTGGCTTCGACCACCTGAGTGCGTGCGGTACGGCCGGGTAGTCCTCGTCCTGATAGCCGGCGATGAACAGGTGGTTGCGGTAGACACCGAGCGTCCGCGGTGTCGCGTGCGCGTCGGTTCCGCCCGACAGATCGAGTGCCGGCACGATCTCGCCGTTCGTACCGCCGACTTCGTAGTAGGCGAGCGCCCTGCTCGCGTCCGTGGCGCACATGAACATCGCGTTGTCGAAATTGACCACGCACATCCCGACGATCGCGCTGATGCCTTCCGACCACCGTTTCGCTGCCGGTGCGCCCGAATCGCTGAACGTCTTGCCTGTCAACGGGGTCGTAGACCAGTCCCACTCGTAGACGAGGTACTCCTGGTCGGACGTGTCCCAGCCGATGAAGACGACCTTGACGCCGAGGCCCATTGCGGCGATCACCGCATCGGCATCGGTGAGTGTCGGCCCGGCCAGCAGGTTCGGGCGTAGCGAGAGCCGACCGGCACCAGCCGGGACCACATTCGTCGCGGCGACCAGATCGGTCGGCTGCAGCACGCTCGAACGCTGCGCCGTTTCGTCGACACCGCCGAGGAGGCCGGGCGCCCGCAGAAACTTCAGCGTCACTCGAGTTCTCCTTCGCCGTGCAACAGCTTCAGGTACATCACGAGCACTTCCAGGGCGTCTGCAGCAAGTTGCTCGTAGACAGGCGCCTCTTGCGGGCGACCGTCTTTCCTCAACAGGTAAGCAGTCAGCCGATGCTTGATTGGATGGGTCCAGCGATCCGGCAAATCGACGACCTGGCTGAAGGTACCGGACTCGCTGAGTTGAGCGGGCCCGCGTGTGTAGGTCAGAGCGACGTCAACAGTACCGCTCGCGCCCCATTCGTCGCCGACTTCGTGCAGTGTCGTACCGCGCTGGAACGCTCGCGGCGAGGGCTGTGCGCCCTGCGCGAGTTCTTCTACGAGAAAGAGCTGTGCGCCGTCTATCTCGAGCTTACGCAGCCGGAACGGCGTGATCGCGCCGGCGTTCGTCAGGTCGAGTGTGCGCCCGGAGCTGCCACTCGAGCTGGTCAGCGTGTCCTTCGTGCCATAGTAATACGGCACATAGGCGACGAGTTGCGTGTAAAGCTCGTTCACGAACTCGTTGACCCTGCCAATAATCTCTTCGGTGTCCTGCACGAAGAGATCGCCGTCGAGCGCGATGTCCTGAGCGGTTGCCGCGTCTACTATATTCTGGACCGTCTTCGCCATTACCAGACCTCCTTGACCCGACTGATCCCGACCTTGCCGACAAGACCACGGAAGAAACTCTCGCGTGCTGCAGCCGCGTTCGCCGTCCAGCGTTCGGCTTCACCGGTCTTTCGGTGCTGTTCGAGCACTTCACAGGCGGCCCAGTGCAGGTACGGCTCGGCGGAATCGGGCAACAGGAAGATGTCGGTCACGGCATCGAGTGCCGGCGGTACCGGCACGTACCAGAGTTCGATCTCGTCCTCTTCACGCCAATCGACCATCGGGTCGACCAGGTACATCGTCCGGTTGAGAACGTAAGCAGCCGGTCGGCGTGGCGGCTGGTACCGCAGGTTGTAATCGACTATGGCCGCTTCGACCTCGCCGCGTGTACCGCGATAGACCGTCATGCCGAGGATACGCTTGAACTCCGGGAGCTGGATGCCCTCTTGGAACCTGACGGTCAGCGGCTCGTCGGTCGCTATGTAGGCGCTCTTCGTCGTGTAGTTGTACTTGACGGCGTACCCCACTTGGTTACCCTCGGGTCGGACGCCTTTGGTCAGCTTGAGGTCGTCCTGGGTCTCGACTGTGCCCTGGATGATCTCGTAGTGCGAGGTCGTCGTGGGTACCGTCGTCCACGGATCGGCTGAGTCGATCGTCAGGCTGTTAGCGGTATTCGATACGATCCGCCTGACCTGATCGGCGCCCGTCCCGAAGTCGATGCGGACGTACTTACCGATATAGGCGTTCACGGTCCACGACTTCGATATATCAACCAATGTGGTCGAGGTCGCCGAACTCGGTACACCTTCATCGACTTCGGAAGCCTTACTGATCTCGATGAGGTCGCCGGTCGGTGACGTGTCGATCGCCGGGCTCGTGCCTGACAGCGTGCCGGGGAAGTCCTCGAACGTGGTGGCCTTGACGAGTATGCCGAGCCGCTGGGCCATGAACTTCGGGTCGTAGGCCATTGCGTCGTTGAACAGCTCTTTCTGCAGGATGTTCATACGGCGCAGGACCGGCCCGTGCGGCTGAGACATACGCTGCCACGTCGGGTGCTCGTAGCGCGCCGAATCGATGATGTTCTGGACGGTGAGCGACATCTACTCCTCCTCGGGAGTTTCCTCCTCCGTCTGAGGCTCGTTCGGGCTCCAGAGTTCGATCATCTTGATGAGCACAGGTTTCGGGGTCCGCGGCTTGAACTGGATACCGAGTTCGGTGCAGACCGCTTCAAGCTGGGCGACCTTCATCTCGGTCACGCCTTTCAAGGACCCGACCGCTTTGATGAACGCGGCGTCCAGCAGCGTTTTGCGTTCGTCGACCACACGCGGGCCGTGCGCCGATTCCTTGTAGGGGCCGACGACCTTGGGCCCGAAATGCAGGCGTCCCTCTTCCGCGAGCTGCTTCTGCTCCTGGTACACCTCTTCTCCGATTACCTTTGGCCCGAAGTGACTCATTGCTCTTCCTCCTTGTTCCAGCGTGTCCCGAACCGTTCAGCCCAGCCGTCGAACGCATGGCTGGTCCTGGCCCGGCAAATGGCTGGATATTCGTCCGTGGCGAAGTCCTCGACATGCGCTCTGAACGCTTTGTCGGCCTCTTCCCGGGCTACCTCGCCGGTTGCGTGGCGCTCCAACTCGCGGAGCTCTCGGTTGAACTGGTGACGGAAACGCCAGTCGCGTTCCCTGAACTCGGCCACGTCGCGCAGGTCGGGCATACGGCCTTCCACGCGGAAGACGGGGCGCCAGCCCTCCATGACGTGCCTGACCCACAGGATCACGCCCTTGTGACGCAACTCGGCGGGTTTCTTCTCCTCACGCTCTATGACGATCTCGGCCAGGCGCCGGCGTGCGGCGTCCGGGTCGTACCAGATGCCGATCTCGTAGCAGAGTCCGCGGTCCTCAGGACCGGCGACCCACATACAGTCGGCGCGCGGGTGGATGGCCCGGAGCCCATCGAGTACACTCTTCGAGACTGCCGGGCCTTCACCCAAGAACTTCGTAGACACTAGCTCGGTCGAGTGACTGCGGTTCTGCCATACAGGTAGAGCGGCTCGAAGTGCAATGTGACCGCAAGGCCATCGACGGTCTCGCCGCCGGCAGTGGTCACGACCACCTGGACCTCCGATCCGCCCTTGATTCGCTCGGCCGATACGCCCGTGATCGCGGTTTGAGCGCCAGCGGCTAGCGCTGTGTCCGTACCGAGGTCGGTCCCGTCATCCTGGACGTTCACGTCCGGCGTGCCCGCAATCGCACGCGCAAAGGCGTACGCGCTTGCGAGGTACCAATCCGTGTTGTCCGGTAGGCGAACGGAACCCGCCTCGAAATCAGTCTGCGAGGCAGGGATCTGTGGTCCGTACGGGACGTAGAGGATGAGCGTACTCACGCCCTGGTTCTTCTCGACCTTATAGTCCTTGATGCTCATGTTGTCTCCTTGGCGGAGCTAGCCTGCCACAAGGGGTTGACTAACCGTGTCTGTTAAGGGTGGGCGGGGGGTTAGCCCGCCCACCGGGTTATGTGGCTTACGCCACGGCTTCGTTGAGGTTGTCGATACGCGCGTTCCTCTGCGGCGACGTGCAGAACGTCTGCATGAACCATCTGCCGTAGGCCCAGAACTCGTCCTTACGACCGGTCGAGTCCGTCACCTGCTTGAAGATCGCGCCGGTCTCGTCTGCCCACTCCCAACCGACGTTGTGAAGTCGCTGCAGCGTGTCGCGGTCCAACAGGAACAGCGTGCCCTCGGGCGCCTGCCGCGCAGCGCGCAACTGGATGACCTTGTCACCCAAGCTGACGTTCAGGTCCCTCACGCCACCGGTATAACTGCGCGGGTCGTTGAACGACCTGTCGGCCCGGAGCTGTGAGAAGAAGTTGCGGAGCACGCCGCGTGTGGTAATCGCCGCGTCGGGATCGCCACCGCCGTACTGGATCGCCTCATCGTTCGCGTACATGAGCAGCGTTTCGGTAAGGTTCTCGAAGTACGGGGAGGCAGACCCGTCGATCACTTGGGCGTTGTACGGGTCGTAGGCTGACCGCGTAACGCCGAAGTAGCTGGCGAGGATGTTCCCGTCGTCGATATGGCCCAGTAGACCCATCACTTCCTGATCGACGCTTGAAATCTGGCCGGAGTGCCCGGCGGCGTCGCCGCGGATGATGTAGTCGTCGTTGGCCGCGTCGCTCGGCATGTCGTCGAAGGTCACGATCTGTGTGGATCTGTCGATTGAATTCACGAAGATACACTTGACCGCACCCGACTCGTTGTGCTCGGTCGTCGCACCGGCACCGGCGAACAGGCGGTAGGACCCACCAACGCGGAACAGCTGTGCGGCGTTGGTGATGCCGCCTACGCCGTATGCGCTGTCGACACCAAGGGTTTCGTCCGGCGACGCGTCGTTCACGCGAGCGATATGGCCCGCGCCGAACCCGAAGAGCTGCCGGTCTACGTCGTTACGGATCGCACGCTCAAGCCTTCGGAGCTCGGCGTCGGCCCAGTTGATGAACGCAGCCTTACCGCGCGTCATCTGCTGCATGACGTGTTTGGTCATCTGCACGGTCCCGTACAGAGACTTCAGGTATATCTGCGCTTTCTGGAACTTGGGATCGCGGGCTTCGGGGATGTACCCGCTCTCCTTACGTGCGCCGACGCCCTCGGGGTCCGCGTAGATGTCACTGACCTCGACGTACTTACCGAAGTCGGATTCCCTGACGCGGCTGTTCTGGTTGAACCAGCTCAGTAGGTCGGACTTGTCGATAACCTGGTTGGTAATCGGGTCCTGGTACCAAATTTTGAGGGCATTGTCGGCAGCAGAGAGATCAAAGGTTGCCATCTGCTACTCGTACCTCCACACAAGCCGCCCATCCCTTTGACCCCCTCTGAGGCTTGCAGTTATGTGACTGTCTTTTTCAGGCGCTCCATCACCTGATCGAGTGTTTCGCCCTTTCTCGGACCTCCACGAGCGATCTGGCCCGTGGCACTCCGCGGTTTCTTCGCGGATTCGTCGTGTCGCTTGGCCCTGGTCTCGAACCTCTTGCGCGTCTTCTCGGCCTTCTTCTGCGGCGGCTCTTTGACCGCTGTTTTCGGCTCTTCGCGCTTGGTCTTGTAGGGCTCTATCAGCCAACCGACCAGACCTTCTACTTCGTCGGGCCGGATCATTTCCATCTTGCCTGCCTGCTCGCGTTGCTGGATCTCCTCTAAGACCTGCTGGCGAGCCAGGTTCATCATTCGTTCGCGGGTCGCGCTGTCGTCGATCGCCGTATGCACAATCTCCTGGAGCTTTGCGTCGACTTTCATGGCTTCTTGCTTGACCGAGTACCGCTCGCGCACCTGTGTCTGCGCGTCACGGAACCGGGACTCGCGCCGGTCTTGGAGTGTGCGCCTTTCAAGTTCCGGCCGCTCCTCGACCTCTTCCATCCGGTCGTGCCAGGCGAGCAGGTCCTTCAGTGCGTGCGGGTTCTCGAGGAAGTGCAACTTGATCTCGTCCATGACAGCCTCGGGAGTGACCCGGAGCTTCTCAATCGCGTGCCTGAGCGGTGCGGCCGCCATGATCGTGTTGCCCTGTATCCAGTCCTCGGCCAACCGTTCCTGGACCTGCTCAAAATCCCTTTCGTTCGCCTCACGGGTCTTGCGGCCCTCGTAGTCGTTCACCAGGGCCCGCATGAACCGCTCGTCTTCAGGCGCGACCTCGATCGCATCGACGCCCTGCTCGCGCAGAGCCTCGGGCAGTTCGATACTGACGAGTTCGGCTTCGTCTTCCTTTTCCTTTTCCTTCTCTTCTTCCTCGGCCGCTGGCTCCTCTTCCTCCTCGGTCTTGGCCTCTACTTCCTCTTCTTTTTCCTTCTTCTCTTCCTCTGGCTCTGTTTCTTCTTCACTCTCGGCCTCGGGTTCGGGCTCGGGTTCCGGTTCGGGTTCTTCTTTCTTCTCGTCGTCGGGCGGTGCGAAGTCGGGAGACTCGTCTTCCACTGGCGCCGGGTCGTCGGGCGGTGTCTCGGCCTCGAACTTCTTGATCGCTTCCCCGATCGGGTCGCTGCTCACTTCGCCGGGGTTCTGGGTAGTGACTTCCTCGTCAGGCATCGTTCGGTGTCCTCATTCCAAGGGTTCTCGCTTGGTGTCGCCGGCGTTCTGGGCGGGCGACTCCTGGCCGGTGACTACGTCGCCGGCTACATCCTGCACCGCTGCGGTATCCGCGATCGTCTGCAGCATCTTGTTCTGGAGCTGTATCTGGTGCGCCTTGCGGTGCATCTGGAAGATCATCTGCACTTGGGGCTCGAGCCGGTACCAATCCGGGCTCGCCTCGATCTCGCGGTGCGCCTCGATGTGCAGTGCGTCGTCGTGTGTCTCGTTCGGCAGAACGGGCACGCCCTTGAGCATCTGCGCGTTCTCCCATTCCGCCATCTCGCGGTCCACGCCGCCGGGCCGGACTGCGCGGTTGAGGTCAGGATAGTTGATGAGATCGAAGAACGCAGCCGCCGCCTCCGGTGTGCCCGGCGGGCCGAACATGCCTTCCGCGTACCAGCGCTCGATACGGAGCTGCCGCTCTTCCCGGCCCTCGGGCAACAGCGCCTCGGGCACGGGCTTGACGTTGACTCTGCCCTGGAACATCTCGGGTGATACGAGCTGGAACCGCGCGCGGTTGTTCTCGCCCGAGACCCGGATCATGCGTTCCGAGTCCCAGCCGTACTGGAGTAGCGGTATCCAGCCGAACTGTACCATCTGCGCGTAGGTACTGGCGGTCCTGATGGCCGTGGGCCCGATGTACCGGTCGTCGTTGAACCGGAGCTCGCGAACGAGCTGGCCCGAAGCGTCACGGTTGGGCGCCCGGCCTTCGGAACCCTCTCTCAGCGAGCCGAGGTCCTGTAGCGTATTGAGCAGTAGCGCCTGGGTCTCCCAAACATCGCTCGACAGGTGCGGTGGGCTCACGGCGTCCAGTGGCTTCACGCCTGGCCCCGCGAACGGCACATTGATGACCTGACCGGGCTGGTTCGTGACCTCGATTTCGCCTGGGCCGACGTGTATCCAGATCGGGTTGGTCATGAGCGCCCGATGCTCGAGGATCTGGCCCCAGCCGCGGTTGTAGCTCTGCTGGATCGGGGTCAGGTCCTCTACCGGCGTCTTACCGACCGGCCGGCCGGGCAGCCCGATGAAGTCGAACGCATGGTACGGCCGGTAGTCGGGGCCCTCCTCGACCGGCTCATCGACCACGACGTGCTCGCCCTCACGGCCGACGATCAGCGTATGACGGCCGTTCTCCATGCCGGGCACATCGTAGCGCGGCCGCTCGTAGGTCTCGTAAGTCCAGACGAACCCTTCGGACGCACTCGACATGGCGTCGGAGGTCGGCCTACGCGGGCTCGCCTGGGCAGCCGCCATCGAGCCTAAGCCGAAGAGGATCTGCGCGATCTCGTCTTCGGTGCCGCTCGGGTGAACGTCAGGCTCGAGTTCGAGCCCGTAGAGTTCGGCGACCTCATCGACGTGCATGACGCCGCGCTGGGCCCACCAACGCTTCTCGCTCTGCGGTACGGGCTCCGTCGAGCTCCTGACCTCGAGCGGCGACAGGATGTCGACGTTCAGTTCGCCTTTGGGCAGTACGAGCGGCTCGCCGGTCTGGATGAGCGCGCCGTCGCCACGGGCCTCAACAAGCGGCACGATCTGCCCAGACTCCGGGTCTTTGCCGTATGGCGCTTCCGGGACCTGTAAAGGCTGGCCGTCGGGGCCCACGATCTGCGCGGGCCCGATCAGGGGCTCGGGCTCACCGGCGGTCGCATCCCAATAGCTCTTGGTGACGCCGCGGCCTGTGGCCACGATCCAGCGGGTCAGGAGATCGTGCTTGTCGAACATGCCGACCGTTTCCCAGAGGTACTTGAAGATCGGGTCCATGACCTCGGCCATGAGCGCGTCTTTCCGATCTGCGCTACCCGGCATGAACGCGACCTGTGGCGGGTTCTCGGTGAGCTTCGCGTGCGTGATCTGGTACCAGTAGCCGATCCAGTTGAAGACGGGCCGCTGGCGCCAGGCACGCTCTTCGTCGGTCATGAACTCCGTGATGTCGACGAACCGGCCCAAGAGATCGATGTAGATGTCCCAGTGCCGACCCGCGACCATCCTGATCGACTTCTCGACGAGCTTGTGCCACGGTCGCCAGTAATCGTCGAGTCCGTGCCAGCGACTATCCCGGAAGAGCTGCGCGATCCGTGCGGGGTCGTCGCCTATCAGCGGGTACTCGCTGGCGCGTTCCCGTAGAACTGTCTCTGACATTTAGTCCTACTTCAGTCCGAGTGACTGCTCTCTACCGACCACCGTGAACGTCGCGGCGCCCGTCTGGTTGACATCCGCTTTGACGCAGAGTGCGAACCACGGCCCGGCCTGCAGGGTCGTGTGCTTGCCGGCGTTGACCTTGATGGCGGTGGTCGGCGGGCTTTCGGCTTCGTAGAAGTCGTCCGGCTGCGTGTACTCGCCGGTCGTTTCGTAGTCCTTGGGCGACACGTAGACCGTGATATTGCCGTCAGCGCCCGAATCGCCGAAGATCCCGATTTCCGCGTAGTGGGAAAACTCCTTACGCAACAGGATCGTGCTCCACTGAGCAGCATCAGCGATCGTCAGGTCCTTGAGCTTCTTGATCGGCTTCATTACTCCTCTACCCTTACTCTGTCGTGAATGGTGTAGACCGTATAACCAAAACCCGCCACGGGTTCACCGGAGATCACCACGGTCGGTGCTATGGCCAGTGCGCCGGCGAGTGCGCTTGGCGGTGCGATAGTCAGTGAACCGTGAACAACGCCCGGATCGACCGCGAGCGCGCCAGCCAGTGCGGCCGGTGGCGTCAACGCAATGTCACCGCCCTCCAATACGGTCGGGTCGATTGCCTTGGCACCGGCAAGTGCGCTGTCCGGTGTGATGCTGAGCGCGCCCAGCACGATCGCGGGATTGATCGCACCGGCACCGGCGAGTGCGGCGGACGGTGTGAGTGTGACCGAGCCCAGGACCACCACGGGCGCAATAGCAGTCGCGCCAGCCAGGGCAGCCGCAGGCGTCGCAGTGACCGAACCGTAAATGATCGTGGGCGCCACAGCATCGGCGCCGGCGATAGCAGCTACCGGAACGAGCACGATCGAGCCGAGTTCGACTACGGGCGCAACCGCACTGGCGTCGGCGATGGCCGCACCGGGCGTCAGGGAAATCGAGCCGAGCAGAACGGTCGGGTCGATCGCACTGGCGCCAGCAAGCGCAGCGGCCGGCGCGACCGCCATCGAGCCAAGTACGACGGTCGGGTCGACGGCGATCGAACCAGCCAGCGCTGCAGGCGGTGTGACTTCCTGATCGCCGGCGAAGACGAGCGGGTCGATCGCCATAGCGCCAGCAAGCGCAGCCGCCGGCGTGATCGACAGGTCTTCCAGAACGGTCGGGTCGATTGCCTTGGCACCCGCCAGGGCGGCTGCCGGCGCGAGACTCAAGCTGCCGAGCACGACGTCGGGATCGAGTGCTACGGCACCGGCAAGTGCGGGATCGGGACTCGCACTCGTCGACCCGTAAACGACCGTGGGATCGACGGCAAAGGCACCGGCAAGTGCGGCTGCTGGCGATGCCGTCAGCGAACCGAACACGACGGTCGGAGCAACAGCATGACCGCCAGCGAGTGCGGCAGACGGCGTGAGACTGATGGAACCCAACTCGACGGCGGGATCAAGCGCGAGTCCACCCGCAAGTGCGGCGCCGGGACTGAGTGTCAGCGAGCCGAGCACGGTAGCGGCAACAGCGGCAATCGAACCGGCGAGTGCGGCGGGCGGCGTTACTATGATACCGGTAGTCGGGAGTTCGGTCGAGAATACGACGATGACGCCTTCGTC
>JABAOF010001794.1_pt1 | contig 10743 bp, 15 predicted proteins | sample 7062171 | NCBI WGS metagenome assembly JABAOF01 (sample SAMN14538628, study PRJNA623070) | marine sediment metagenome | biome: marine biome [ENVO:00000428]; feature: marine pelagic biome [ENVO:01000023]; material: deep marine sediment [ENVO:00002113] | place: India: Gulf of Khambhat ... | reverse complement strand
ATCCAGCGCTTCCCTACGTGCTTAGTAAAAACTCCACAATAACATTTATGTGCTCATGGAACTGGACCAGCTATCAAAGCATAACAGCAGAAGTCGCTGTACACACTGTGCAACAGTTCAAAATATCATCTTCCACCGAAATTCCCTAAAGGCTAAAGCGCAGTCAAACATAATTTCATGTGTGCATTTCTACATCATCTCAAAAAACTGTCCAACTCTCTTCGCCAAAGCCTTCTTATAAGCGAGCTCTGCCGTGACAGCGTCCTGAATCGCTAATCCGGTGGAAACGAAAACTGTTATTTCATCTGAGGAGGTTCTACCCTGCTTCAAACCAGCCACCACCTCGCCAATTTCACCCCAAACATTTTGCTTCGTTACGATTCCCTTTGCTAATGGGACGTTAATCTCGCCGCTGTGAGACGCTTGTTCCCAATCGTCAACAACAAGTTTTGCCCGCGTTAAAATAGCTGGATCCAACTCTTCTTTTCCCGGTGCATCTGCGCCGATGCAGTTGAAGTGCATACCGGAAGCAATCCACTCATCCAAGACGATGGGAGTCTTAGATGGCGTTGTGGTTACAACTATGTCGGCTCCTTCAACGGCTTTTTTAACGCTTTCCACTGAAACCATTTTGGTTGTATCACTGCACATGGGTTTCATTTCAGCCACATATGCATCCCTAGTTTTCTCGGTTCGACTCCAAACTCTAACCTCTTCAAGTTTTCCATAAAGTGAGAGAAGCGCCATCAATTGTGTTCTAGCCTGTGCGCCGGCACCGACAAGACCCACAACTTTGGAGTCTTTTCTAGCGAGGTATTTGGCTGCCACTCCTCCAGCAGCGCCGGTTCTCAGATCAGTGATTTTAGTGCCTCCCATGATCGCTATCGGTGCGCCATTCTTGGGGTCTACTAGGATGATGGTTGCCATGACTGTGGGAAGGTTGTATTTGTTTCGATTTCCTGGGTGAACGTTGACAATTTTGACTGCGGAGACGTCTGGGTGTTTAATGTAGGAGGGCATAACTCTTAGGTCACCGTTATATTTGCAATAAAACAAGTAGAGCTTCGCAGGCATTTGAACGTGACCTAAACCTTTCTCTCTGAACGCTGACTCAACCACTTCCATGACTTCATCTATGGACAAAAGTTGTTGAACATCTTTCTCCGTCAACAACAGTATTTTCATTAACTATCCACTAGCCAATCAGTGTTCCCTCGTTTGGGTCCTTTACAATTCTCTCAAATTCTTCCATCAACCGTTTCGTGACAGGTCCCCGTTTGCCGTTGCCTACAATTCGTTTGTTTATCTCTCTCACTGGCACAACTTCCGCTGCAGTTCCTGTTAAGAAGACTTCGTCTGCGTTAAACAACTCGTTAGGTGTGATGTTTCTCTCCACTACTGTATAGCCTAAATCTTCTGCCAGTTTCATAACTCTGTTTCTTGTTATTCCAGCCAAGGCTCCTGTAGAAACGGGAGGAGTGACAACTTTTCCTTCTTTCACCATGAATATGTTGTCACTGCTGCCTTCGCAAACGAAACCTCTCTTATCTAAATATATCGCCTCATCTACGCCAGCAGTGTTTGCTTCAATTTTAGCTAAGATACTGTTCATATAATTCAATGACTTCACCTCATGAGAAGTTGCGTCCACTGAGTCTCTTTTCACCCAAGAAATCGTGGCTGTCATACCCTTTTCCTTAGCTTCAGCCCCGTAAATTTGTATCATCGGCTCAGTAATGATAATAACTGTTGGTTTGGGACATTTTCTTGGGTCAAGTCCTAGGTCTCCGCGTAACAATCAAACGGATGTAGGCGTTTTTAAGATTGTTTTTCTTGAGTGTTTCCAGCACAGCCTGTGTCATTTCACTCTTTGTTAATGGTATCTGCAACATTATAGTGTGCGTGGATTGGTACAGTCTGTCCAAGTGTTCTTTAAGCTTGAACACGACACCGTTGTAGGCGCGTATTCCTTCGAAAACTCCGTCTCCGTAGAGCAAGCCGTGATCGTAAACAGAAATTTTGGCATCTGATTTTGGATAGAACTTTCCGTTGATGTAAATGAGAAGCTCCTTTTCCACGTTTAATCCTCTCCAAACTCCTTAAGAATATTCCAGCGACTTTTGATATAATTTTTGCATTCTTATCTGAAAAACCTTGGTCTCTCAGACAAGCGTCTCGGAAGCGTTAGAGGTTTAAACGGCATATTTTTAGTTTTCTCCTCCACTTCATCTATGAACTCTTGAAGCTGCAGTTTCCTGATCTCTCTAGTCTTTCTGTCCCTAACTGATAGAGTGCCTGAGTCCATTTCTTTCTGTCCGATCACGAGCACGTAGTTAATCCACTCTGTCTCCGCCTCTCTAACTTTCTTTTGAATCGTTAGAGGACGGTCGTCTAAATCAACTCGTATACAATGCTTCTCAATCTTATCAACTATTTTCTCAGCGTCTTCAATGAATCTGTCGGAGACTGGTATCACCCTCACTTGGGTAGGTGAAAGCCAGAGCGGTAATATCGGAACGTTTCCCTTCTTTTGCTCTCTATAAGCTTTTTCCAGCATAGCATACACGCATCTTTCGATGGCGCCGCTGGGGGAACAGTGCAAAATTAGTGGGTGGCGTTTCTCTCCTTTCTCGTCAACGTAGGTTATGCCATATCTTTCAGCGTTTTCAATGTCAATTTGATCTGTTGACAGTGCAGAAGCCTTGTCCAGATTATCCACGAAATTGAACTCCCATTTTAGCACGAAATAGAAGAATCGTTCCTTCCACATCTCCACTAACACAGGCTTGTTCATCTGCTTTGCCAAGGAAACAATGAAATCCCTGTTTTCTTCGAGAAAGTCTTTGGTAAACCGTATCGCCATCTCATAGTCATCTTTACCTAGCTCTAAGCCTTCTTCCAAAACTTTTCTACACAACTCGAATCTAAGGAAGAACTCTTTTTTCGCTTGATCTAAGTCAGCGCATAAAGCGTGACAGTCTGGCATAGTGAATGCTCTCAGTCTTCTTAGCCCTGCGAGTTCTCCGCTTTTCTCTCTCCTGAAACTGTACTTTGTTAGCTCGTAGATTCTGAAGGGGAGCTGTCGATACGAAAACTGGGCGTCATGAGCAATGAGAAACTGACCGAAACAAGCGCTGAACCTCAAGAAGAACTCTTTTTCACCGGATTCCAACACGTACTGTCGCGCTGGAAACCTGTCAAGATAGTTGGCTAGGCTTGGATGTTGGAAATCGTACATGACCGGTGTCTCTACCTCCATGGCTCCGTACTCTGCTACTTCCTGTGTCACAAACTGTTCCAGCAACGATTTTATTAGACGTCCTTTTGGGTACCATCTAAAATTGCCTGGGTCGCTGCCGGGCTCATAATCAGCGATTTCCAGTCTTCTCATCAGCTTTACGTGAGGTGGGACCTGTTGAACTGCCCTCACCTTCTCAAGTTCATACTTCACAAACTTTTCAAGATTAGCGTGCTTAGAAAAATCGAACTCCTCAACTGGGATCATCTTTCCGTCCGTTTGCATGATGAACCATGAAGGCTTTAACTTCTCTTCCGCTTTCAAAGCCTTTGAGATGATTTCTTTCTCCTCGGCTTCGGTTGACAAAACCACTTTGGACTGTTCAGCTAGGGGATGACCTTTTATGGAGATTGAAAACTGCTTACACCAACCGAAAGGAGTTCGGTGGGTTTCGATTCCAGCCTCTTTTGCGTATTTTTCCATTGCTTTTATGACTTTTAAGGCGTTGACTGGTTTAGCTAGGTTGCTGCTTAAGTGGGCATAGGGGTATATCAGAACTCTGTTAACTTTTAGTTGTTTAAGAGACGTTTTTACTTCTTCAACTGCTTTTCTGGCAACCGCTTCATCGTCTCCTTTTTCAACACAGGTGAACAACACCGCTAACTCTTCGAGTCGCTGTTTCTTTTTGTCAGATTCCTCCGCCATCGCTATCTCTTTTTCTATTGGCGTGTACTCTATGAAGTTGGAGTGCAGTTGAAGTATTCTCAGCCCATATGCCTCCACTTTTCTAACATCTTCTCTTTCCTCGTCTCCTTCTTGAATTCTTTGTAGTGATCTTTACAGAGGTAGACTCTCCCCCTTCCCCTTCCACCTACATTTAACCCAGCTCGACTCACCTTTTCGTTGGAAAGGGAGCGAACTGCCTGTTTGCCGCATCCAACCACGCTGCAATTGACGCCCTTAGCAACTCGACCCAACTATTATCCCTCCAACAGTCTTGTATTAAACGGTTAATCGCTTAAGCCCTTTCTCATAAATTCTAATAGCCCTCTTATAGGTTTCTTCTTTTTCCCCAAACACCTCAGGTCCCAAACCTTCCACAATAAAAGAAGCAGCAGCTGATCCCACGCATGCGCACCACGCTGGATCTTTGCCTTGAACGTGTTCGGCTAGGAAAGCGCCGATAAAAACATCTCCAGCGCCCGTCACGTCTTTAACCACTTTTGACTTGCATGCAGGGATTTCATGGAGTTCTTCATCGAAAAATAATGTGGACCCTTTCATACCCTTAGTTACCACTATTATTTTTGCTCCACATTCATGAATCTTCTGCACAGCCCGACGAAAGTCGGATAATCCTGTTACTGCTTTGATTTCATCAAGCGATGATTTGTATATGTCAATTTGTCGGAGAATCTGTGGGTCTTTCCATTTCCCTAACCGCACATTTCCTTGTTCATCAAATTTTCGCACGAACCCTTGTGGGTCTAAAGAAAGAATAGTCGTTAATCCTCGTAGTTTTTCGATAACACCGTGTGACAACTCGTTTGCGATGGGCGCTACGTGAATGGCTTTGGCTCGCAGAGAATTCGGCACATCTTCTGGATAGATGGGTGGGGCTTGATTCTTCAGTTGGAGTTGTCGCTTGTGTTTTTCATGTTTTAGAAGGAATCTTGTTGTTGAAGCGTCTCTAAAATGCTTCAGTCCAGATAAATCCACTCCATTAGCTTTTAGCCACTCAATATACTCGTTGGGAAAGTCTTCTCCCACCTTAGAGATCACTGAAACCTCTGCGCCTAGTTTTCTCGCTGCAAGTGAAACATAGGTTGGAGCGCCGCCTAGTGTGGGCTTAGAAGTGGCTATTTTCGGCGAGAATATCTGATCAATTGCGAAGTGTCCAACTGTGACTAAATCAAACATGGTAAGAACGTAAGGTATATGAGAGTAGGGTTATAAATCTGTTCTAACATCTACTAAGGTTGAGTGAACACTATTGCCGGTGAAACGCAAGTCACGGGGCAGATCTAAAGGAAGTAAGGGAAAAGGCGCTCCAGTTCAGTGTAGCGGTTGCGGCCAACTGGTTCCCCGCGACAAAGCCAAGAAAACGTCTCGCCGAGTATCCATGGTTGATTCAAGATTATACAAGGAGCTTCGTCAAAAAGGTGCCTATATGCCCAGTCGAATTGAGACAAGATACTACTGTGTTTCTTGCGCTGTGCATCGTGGCGTTGTGAAGGTGCGCGCGCGAAATGAACGGAAAACACGGACTAGGAGAAGGCGATTTAGGCGCTGACCTTTTAAAAGCTAACTTGAGATTTGCGGAAATAAATCACACGTTGAAGCACGGTTAGATTTGTGAGAATTGCGAGAAGGATTATGCTCCACCCTAAAGCATCCAGCCAAATGACACTGAGAAGACTTGCTACTGCCAGTATGATTAAGCGTTCGGCGCGCTCAGCGATACCCACTGTTTCCATTTTTACTCCAGCCGCCTCAGCTCTAGCGCGAACATAACTCACCAGTAGCGAACCGATTAGCGCGGCAAGACCCCAGAATGGGTCGCATAGCTTGCCGAGAATTATGCCGCCTAAAACAACAGCGTCAACATATCGATCTAACAGAGAATCAAGGAAACCACCGAAAGCTGTGGTTTCTCCGTAAATTCTTGCGAGGGCACCGTCTAATGCGTCGCAAAAGCCAGAGGCTAGAAGGAATATTGTAGCTGCTATTAGAAGAGACGGATTGGATAGCGAGTTTCCATATAGTAAAGCTGAGATTATTGCGAATAACACTCCTATGCCACTTACATGATTTGGAGTTAAGCCTACGCTGTGAGCAAGCTTCGCTTCGTAGGATATCCAGAGTTGAAACCTTTCCTTCAGCCTTGTCAGCAACTTGTCTCTATCCTTCCACAACTTTATGATCACAATGTTTATTTAAAAACAATCTCTGTAAAATGAAAACACGGAAGGACTTACATGATCCATACAACTCCGTTAAGAATAAACTCCAAAATGGCAATCGGATTAAAGGTGGATTTACCTGACTCGCCGCCTCTCGTAATGATTATAGGACAAACAGGATTCGTCATGTGCGGTTTCCTCAACATGGAAGCAGCGGAGAAACTGAACGTAGTTGTCGCCACTGTAAGTGGGGTCAAAAACTTTGATGATGTTCTCCAGGCGAAGGTTAAGGCAGTTACGTCCATGGCTGAAAAGAAAGGAATAAAAGTTGGAATGAAAGGAAGAGACGCCGTGAAGCTGTTGCTCTAAGATTTAATAGGCTATCGCAACTCTCACCACGTGCTCTGCCTTTCGTCCACAAACCACACATTTCCCATCTACTTTCTCTTCTATGTCAACGGGCACTCCTAAAACTCGCGCGTCCACCTCTTCCTCCAGTCGATGACCACACTCTGCGCGGCTACACCATAAGACCTCAACGATGCCAGCCCTTTTCCGCAACAGTTGTTTCGCTTCCTCTAAACTTTCAACTCTGTAAATGTGATTTTCCATCCATTGCCGAGCTTTCTGCCACAGGTCTTGTTTGATTTCACTAATGAGTTTCTGAACAACTGGCACAAGCTCGCTCATTTTACACGTTTGTTTCTCCAAAGTGTCCCGTCGAACAATAGTCACTTCGCTTTTTTCTACGTCCCGTGGCCCCACTTCAATACGTATGGGGATACCTCGCAACTCCCAATAATAGAATTTAGAACCTGGAGTCAAATCTGTTCGTAGATCCAATTCGACTTTGATCTCTGCCTTCCTCATTTTTGAGGTAATGTCTTTGCACGCTTTGTTGATGTGTTCCTCTTTTTCTTTGTATAGAATAGGAATGACCACAACATGGATGGGTGCAATATTTGGTGGCAACACTACTCCCTGGTCATCACCGTGGGCGCTCAAAACAGCAACTATAGCTCGCCCCGATATTCCATAGCAGGTCTGCCAAATGTGTTCCTGCGTTCCCTTTTCAGTTTCATAGGTGATGTCAAAAGCCTTAGAGAAATTTTGACCCAAGTTATGCACAGTTCCTATCTGAAGACACCTACCGTCTGGGCATATCATGTCAAATGCCAAGGAATAAAGCGCTCCTGGAAACTTATCCCAGTCTGGTCTCCGTGAGATGATGTAGGGAACACCTAACTCATCAAAGAACCTCTTGTAAACTTCAACGGCCACCTTCACCTGTGCCTCAGCTTCCTTTAGCGTGGCGTGAGAAGTGTGGGCTTCTTTAAAGGTGGCTACCTCTCGCATTCTTATGATGGGGCGTGTAGCCTTAGTTTCATAACGAAATATATTAACAATCTGATAGAATTTTTTTGGCAAATCTGCGTGGGATCGAATCCACAGCTTCAGCATTGGCGCTATAACAGTTTCGCTTGTTGGTCTGAGGGCATACCTTACCTTGAGAGGTGTTGAGCCGCCTCGGGTGACCCAGAAACATTGTTCCTCAAAGCTTCCTACGTGAGCAGACTCTTTAGCCAACGATGTTTCAGGAATCATGAGAGGAAACAACGTTTCGTCATGTCCAGTTGAATCGAGCAGGTCACGCAGGATTTGAAAAACGTTTCTTCGAATCTTAAACCCGTAGGGCATCCAGACTCCGCAGCCCTTGATTGGATATCGGTAGTCCATTATTTTCGCGTCTATCAAGACGTTTCGAAACCAGTTGCCGTATTGTTTGCTCCATTTTTTTCTTTTCACAGTTGGCATTGTGCATCACCGTTTTAGCTTGCAACAACATTTATTTTGGCATCGTTTAGGTATTAGTGATGCCTCAACTAATTGGTTAGGGTATTCATGCTGATACTTCATTCTTTAGAGGATTCGACTTATTTCTGTCTTACCCTTTTGGTGATAATATTATTCCCTCTAACACCATTTCCACAACAGGTACGGCATCGACGATAGTTAGTTCTCCCTCATATGAGCCCAACATCTTTTGCTCCTTATACATACCTGTGCTGTGACCTACAAATGTACCAGAAAAACCATCGGGTGTAACTACACTGCGAAATGAACCTTCAAAGGCACCTTCATCGACTGTTAGTACAAATTTCCCATGATTAACACCATCACCAGTCTCTAGGTTAACGGTTTCGTAGCTCACTAGCCACATTGTGCCCGAGATGTCGCCGGTAACAGTTCCATCCGATTCTGCACCCATGACGTGTTGGACATTACCCTTCGTAATCCAGACTTTACCTAGAGAAATATTTCCTGGGACGAAACTTGCTTCTGCTGTAAACGGAGTCTTTGTTGCTGGTTCAGCTATTGTTGGTGCTACTACAAACAACGCTGATAGAACCGTAACAAACAGCAAGACTTTCTTCAGTTTTTCTCACCTCCTTCTCCTATTTCACAATAACTCGTTATTTCATTTCAGGTTGCATTAATGATTTATGAAGAAATGTTCTATGCATCGCCGTTTGAAGTTGCATTAAAAATTTAAGGCACACACATCATCTTTAGATAAGGAAATGAAGCTCGTCAAGCTAAAAATCTTGGATTCTTTCCTAAAAGAAGCAATTGGCGGAGAATTTACGCTATGCCTCTATGATGAAGCTAACATTCTCCACCTAATCAACAAAGTGGATACTTGCAGAAAAGGAAAATTCTTCATCAAAAACTATCCAGAATATCGGAGCCTACTTCACATGACATGGAATCCTGTTAAGAAAAGATTCTACAGAACCATCGCCATATCGGCTTACACCAAAAACAACAAGTTCTTTGAAGCAAGGAAAAACCCAAGACTCATCTTGCCCGATGGGTTAACCATCTTTCTAGGACTGGGATTATGCAAATCTGAAGGAGAAGAAATTGTTGACTTTGAAACTTTCAAAAAGGAGATACGGAAAAGCTTACTCTGAAGACTTGTTCATTTCAAGTTGCATCAATAATTTAAGAAAAAGTGTTCTATTATCAGTACGATTTGTTCTAAAATGTAGCATTAAATAACATTCGTTCTACCGTATACGTAGTGAAATGAGAATGACTAGTTGGATTAGAGAAGTTATGATGAAAAGGGTCTGGAAGATTACGGTATTTCTTTTGCTTATTATTGTGGCTGGTGCTTCTATTGTTGCTGGGGTGGTTACAATTTTCCCTAAGTCAACTGTTCAAGATTTAAGGGTTGAAGTTTGGACAGATAAGAAAACATATGGAGTAAACGAAAACATAACAATACACCTGAAAATAGTCAACCCTACACTTTCACAGATTATCCTACATTTTAATTCAGCATTTCAATTCGATTACATAATATTTGATCAGGCGAACAATCAACTCTATCAGTGGTCAAGCAACAAACGTTTTGCTCAAATGCTAACTGAAATACGTGTAAGTCCTCTTAATTCCTATGAAAAAACCTTCGATTACACTAGTTATCATCCTCTCTATCCCCTACAACCTGAAACATACACCATCAGAGGAGTTGTAGTTGGCTACTTCTCTGAGAATACGACAGTAAAAATCTCAGGAACTTAATCCCTGAACTTGCAATGTTTCTTTTGGTTCTGTTATGACCCTTCCGCTTTCAATTTTGTCATCTTGAATTGTGATTGTTCATATTGATTTCAAAGACGTAAGGATTTTGTGAAATAAATGTGAGGTATGTAATGATTGAGTTGTCAAAAGAGAAACCTAGAAAGAGAACTAGGATCAAAGGACACTACTTGCAGGTGAGACAACGTTCAACTAGGAAGGGAAAGAAAGGAACAATACTTGGTAAATGGAAATCTGAGAAAAGAGGAAAAAGTCGAGTGTATAGGTGCAAGCTTACAGTAAGTAGGAGACTGCAGAGGTTCTGTGGACACAGGAAAGCAGGTTCCCATTGTCAAAAAGATGGAAATGGCTGTCCACAACTAATAATATCTTATCAATAGCTCTTTGGTTTAAGAATCGTGCAAAGGTTTAGCTTTGCAGTCTCTTTTAAGAAACTCAATTTTACTCCATCTCACTATGTCATTTTAAGTTGCATTAAAAATTTAAGAGAGAAGGTTCTATTTAGATTAGGATTTCCTGTAATTGTGTCATGGTGATTGAATGTGTTTGAAGGTGAAAAGACCATAGTGTTTTGGATTGGTTTGATTATTCTAGGTTTGGCTTCAGTAGGTCTTTTCGGAATATTGTGGATGATTACAATCTGGGATGGATACATAGATCGATTTTACATGCTCAAACAAGCAGTTCCAGTTATTGTGGGTGGAGTAGTTTTCATACTCATAGGACTGTACATGATGAAGTCTGGTGTTAAGAAGAAAGAATAGTAAGGTACTCATGGGTGTTACCATACCTATGTTTTCAGAATTTTAACAGTTATGTAGCATCTTCTACGGGAAAATTGGATAAACCTCTTATTACATAAATATTCAGCGATAAAACAGGAAAAGGGATGCAATAATGAAAAGTTCTAAGAGGGTTTTAGGGATCGTTGCTAGCCCCCACAATTCAGGAAACACAGCAATGCTAGTTAAAGAAGTTTTGAAAGGTGCAGAA
>JABAOF010014183.1_pt2 | contig 10747 bp, 10 predicted proteins | sample 7062171 | NCBI WGS metagenome assembly JABAOF01 (sample SAMN14538628, study PRJNA623070) | marine sediment metagenome | biome: marine biome [ENVO:00000428]; feature: marine pelagic biome [ENVO:01000023]; material: deep marine sediment [ENVO:00002113] | place: India: Gulf of Khambhat ... | reverse complement strand
GCCGATAAAAACATCTTAGAGGAGCTAAACGCGATGGGTAGAAAAGTTTACAATATGGAAAAAACTGTAGCGATTTTAGGATGTGATTACGAGGGTGGAAAGATCATAATCGCGAGGAGCAAAGATCTGGATCTAGATTGCGTTACCCTTGCGAAAGAAGCAGGTAAACTTCTTGGAGGAGGAGGTGGAGGAAAATCTGAATTCGCACAGGCTGGTGGTTCAAGTGAAGAGTTAGAGAAGGTTGTGAATGAAATAAAGAAGAAGCTCAATAAATTACTCTGACATATTAAACCAAACAATTATATGTAACCTTGATTATTACATTTTTAAAATAATGATAGGAGGATATATAAATGACTGAAGCAAATGTGACTCCGCATCAACCATGGCCTCAACCTGGTAACGCAGATGTTGTTCCCGAAGACACTACTACCCCAGTTACCTTGCCTGTTGTGGCAAGAGCACCAGGGGCGTACACTATAAGTAGGTCAGAATATCCAAATGGAGTGGTTATTGTGAACCCAACTTTCAGATCTGACCCCCCTGATAAAACCGTCCGTTGGGAGCTTAGGTCGAGCAGTGGACCTGACGAAACTCTTGGACCAGGTTGGGGAGATGGCGTAGTGGTCCTGTTTCAGGGTTGAGCAGGATTAAAACTATTTTTTTGCAGGGGAGAGAGCAGCCAACTCCTCCTCTATTTTATTAACCTTCTCATCATTTTTCAATTTCTTGAAGATGGCTAGAGCTATATTCAATTTTTCTTCTGCCTTTTCCCTTTCACCCTTGTCCCTGAAAAAAAGAGCATACTCAAAAATAGCATCACCAAGATGATAGGGTATATCGTATTCCCTGCAGATATCAATACTTTTTTGAACGTATTCCTCAGATTTTTCCCAGTTCTTTTGTATCCTGTGCAAAAATGCCAAATGTGTCAGGGAAAAGCTCATTCCCACTTTCTCTTCGATTTTTTCGAAGATTTCTATGGCATTTGAGAGATAGCTCCTGGCTTTCTCCAGTTGGTTGTTCTTGATGTGAACTTCGGCAGCATTGGATAGGGCATACGCCTTTATTCTAATATATCCAGTTTTTTCAGCGAGCTCAATAGCCTTATTGTAACTCTCGATACTTTTATCTAGATCGATGAAGTAATAGGTCGCCCCTAGATTCTGATAGGCCATGGCCAACTCTTCCAGGTCCTTTTCCCTCTCGAAGATTGAGACCGCGTTCTTCAATGCTTCAACGGATTCGTTGTATTTTCCTTGTTGGGCATAGACTCTGCCCATTCCATCGTATGCCTTACCAATGATCCTGCTGTCCCACATGTCCACGGATATGCCCATTGCCTCCCCATAATTCCTTATGGCAATACTGAATTCACCTTTGCGCTCGTAAACCACTCCTAGATGATAATGAACGTTAGACATCGTCCTTTTATCTCCAATTTCTTGACTTATATCATAGGCCATTTCGAGGTTATACACAGCATTATCCCAATCTCCTCTTCTCAGTTGAATCAGGCCGATGTTTCTATAAGCCTCAGCAAGTCTCTTCTTCTCACTCCTCTCTTCACTCAATTTTATCAAACGATTATAGTAATCCAATCCTTCGTCCCATTCTCCTATGGTTCCAGATACTTCACCAAGGCGTGAAAGTATCTCTATCTTCTTCTCTTGGTAATGCAGAGTGTTTGCAATTTTTCTATCGAGTTTATCGATGGCCTCGAGAGCCATTTTATAGAAATCTATAGCCTGGTCCATCGCATAAGTTTTCAGGGCTTTCTCTCCCGCTTCTATGGCGTAGTATACGGTTTTTTCAGCCTCGTTTCCCTGGTGGAAGTGATGGGCAAGGTCGTATAATACAACTGAAATGTTATCAAGATATATCTCCTCCAAAACGTTACCAACCTTTCTATGCAGTAATTGCGCCGCACTTTTGGACATATTCTCAACCATAACCTCAAATATCTTGGGGTGGCTGAATGTGTATGTTTCTTCGCCTCCCTTGAAATCCTCGAGAATGAGTTTAGCTCGAACCAGGTTATCTAAAAACCTGATCAATTTGTCTTCCTCTATACCCATCACATTTTTTAATAGTCTTAAAGTGAAATGCTCCCCAATAATGGAGGCGTATTTGATGACCTCCCTCTCTTCCTGATTTAATATGTCGATCCTCCTAAGAATTATGTCCCTTATCGTGTTGGGTATGGCGATTTTTGATAACTCAACGCTTGATTTCCACTTTCCCTCCTCAGGTTTTATGATACCCTCTTCGAGTAGTGATTTTGAAACACCTTCGATAAAAAACGGATTGCCTTTCGTCTCTGTGTACATCAGATCCACAAAATCATTTGGAATTGGGGAAACATCAAAAAGGGAAATCAGCATTTCCTTTGTATCGTCTTTTGATAACCTTTGTAGAGAGATGGTCTCATATAGGTTCTCTCTCCCCATTCTCCTCAGGGTTTCCAGCAGAGGTAATACCTCGCCCTCTCTCATCTCCAGTTCCTCTATTCTGTAGGCCCCGCAAATCATAACTCTCTCCTGTTTAGTGTTCCTTGCAAGGTAATGCAGGAGATGTAATGAAGCGGTATCAGCCCATTGAAGGTCGTCGATGAACAATATCGTGGGTTTCTTTTTGGAGATATTGATTATGAACTGGGACATGGTTTCAAATACTTTGAACTGTTCCTTTTGATGGTCCACCTCCCAGAAACTCTCCTTGGTTTCTGAAGGTAACTTATCCTCCTTTTCTTCAAGTGGTAGCAGGCTTAAAGGAAGGTTCTTTAGTGTATCTTCCTGCAGTGTCATGATCTCCATCATCTCAGTTTTCAATTGTTCCTTCTCTTTAAAAAATCCCTCCAGCGCTCCCACAAATGGAAGATAGGGGTCTGTTCCCTCTCTATAAAGGCAGTTACCCTTGAGTATTGTTACATCTTGATCCTGGATTTTATCTCCCAATTCCAATACAAGCCTCGTCTTGCCAATCCCAGCTTCACCTTCGATAATAAAAACTTTACCCTCGCCTTTGTTGGCGCTTTCCAAGCCTCCTAAGAGAATTTCTAGCTCTTCGTTTCTACCGACCATTTTCGAGAAATGGGCCACTATGTATTCCTCCTCGTTTTATGCCTGAATACTGGCAAAACAATTAACTAAAGCGTAATTCATCATATATATTTTGCGGTGGTGGGGGAATGGATAACCTTTTTCCAGAAAGGGGAATACACAATAAATCATAAATGTCTAATTTTTTGGGTGGGAGTAGGGGGAAGGTGGAGGATAATTAGGATAAAAGGGGGTAATAGATGGTCAATAAAATCTATTTATTAGGGAGGGAGGAGGGGGATTTGGATGGGGGGTAACGTTTACTTATTATGGTGTAAGAGGGAAGATTGGAGAGTAAAAAGGAGCCTATACAAAATAACTTTCAAGAGATTTCATTCAAAACCCTTATGTACCCCTTTTTATCTTTATACTACACAATGAAAGAACCTGATAAACCATTACCTGTTCCGCCCTATCAAGATACTCCTGCACCTCCTCCCCAGCAACCTCCAGCTCAGATTCCTCTTCCCTCACCTGAAGATGAGATGAGGCTTCAGAAGGAGATAGAGGAGCTCAAAAGGAAGATAAGCAGGTTTTTTACGGTCTACGAGATAAGAGTGGGAATGGATGCTGTTGCTTTTCACTTAAGGATAAATGAGCAAACCTTGGAGGAGAATTTCGAGCTTCTGAGAAATCTTCTAAGACCTGACTACATCCCAGTGCTCTCATATGAGGGAGGGGAGCATATACTCTACGTTACGAGAAAGCCGAAGATGAAGTACAAGGGAATTCAGGTGAATTTTATCCTTCTTATAATCACTATAATGACAACCACGATAGCAGGCGCAAGTCTTTGGGTCTCGTACGATGCCGTTCGAGCAGGCCAATCCATATCTGATATTGATGTCTTAGGGGCCATATTCAGTCCGATTAATCTGCTTTTTGGCGCGCTGTTCTTCTCTTTACCCCTTTTGGCGATTCTCGGAACACATGAGACTTCTCATTACCTCATGGCAAAGAGGCACGGAGTTGCAGCCTCACTGCCTTTCTTCATTCCAATGATCCCGCCTTTAGGAACTCTTGGTGCAGTGATCAGCATGAGGGAACCAATACCGAATAAAAAAGCGCTCATGGATATCGGCGCAGCAGGACCAATTGGTGGTTTGATCGTTGCCATTCCTGTTACCATTGTCGGCCTTATTCTCACGGACATCTATAATGTATCAGCACAGTCTAGTGAGCCTGGGGGGCTTTTACTCTACAATCCTTTGCTCCTCATAGGATTGAGCCAGGCTTTTCCAATAGAGGCTGACCTCTTGGCCCATCCAACTTTCTTTGCAGGTTGGGTTGGGATCCTGGTGACCGCACTAAATCTATTGCCTGCTGGTCAATTGGATGGAGGGCATATAGTTCGTGCGCTTTTTGGCGAGAGAACGAGATACATTGGCATGGCAACCGTGATAATAATGCTTTTCCTGGGATTTGTATTCGGATACTATGGCTATGTTTTCCTCATTGTGATAGTCATGGTTTTAGGTGGTGGGCTGAGCCATCCTCCCCCGTTAAATGATGTAACGAAATTGGATAAAAGAAGGGTTATGGTTGGCGTGTTGGCTTTGGTCATTTTTGTGGTCAGCTTTCACCCAGCGCCTTTTCAATACGCTGAGATACCTGATTACGGCTTTGAGTTGAGCTCTGAGGTGAATGAAACAACCATCAGCCCAGGTGGTTTTGTGGAGTTCAATGTGACAGTTAGGAATGTAGGCTCTGTTAGAAACGATGCTTTTATTAACGCCACCATGGATCAAACGAGAATAGATGAAGGGTGGAACGTTACGTTCGCCTTTAAAGAGGAGGATCCGATTTACAATATAACAGATATAGAGCCGCTAGATCTTTCTTTAGAAGTTAACAAGTCAACTTCCCTTAGAGTAAAGGTTACTTCCTCTTCATCTGCTTCTCTTGGAGAGAACATCACAGTCAATATAAATTTGAGATGGACCTATTGGGAAGGTACCGACGTGGGGGACATAAGAGAAAGGGAAGGTCTCACCTCTGAGGAAATCCTAGTGAGGGTTGAGTGATTATCTTTTCTCTTCTCTAACCCTCTTTATGGGTAACGGTATCTTCATTCTTTAAAGGATTTACACTTAGTATAGATATTTTTTTATATTCTTAATTCATTATATACTATAGAAATAATGTCGAGGAAGAAGATTTAAAAATTGGTGATTGAAAATGGAATACGAAAGGCATACTGAAGAAAAAAAAGCCGTGGCGATCTTTTTATGTTTGCTAATAATTGGTTTTGCATTTCTTCTTTCAGTTCATCGTGACCCGGAAACCGGGCAAATTGCAATAAATGCAATGGTTATAGCCCTAGGGCTCCTTGTAGGGGTTCTTGTGTATCTTGCCTTGACATTCAGAGGGAGAGAACATTTATTTTTAAGAATGCGGTTCTGTGTGAGTTGCGGAAGGAGCATTCCTTTTGATGCTGTGATCTGTCCATATTGCAGGTACGATTATGAAAAAAATTTTGATAAATAATGATTTTATTATTTTAAGAAAATCATGGGAATTAGGCTGTTTTCTCCAATAAAACTGAATTTATAGGTATAAAACTATAAATATAAGTAAACCCATACCCTATAAAAGATTTACGGGATGCATGATTGGTGGGATGCATAGATTTCGGTTAGCGATGATTGTTTAAGTGCAGGCTCCGCTAACAATCAAAATTCGCTTGCCAGATCTTGCAATGCTTTTCATGGTTTCCGTTTAATAAATATGAAAATAGGAGGTCCTTGATATGAAATCGATAGTTCAGGAAGCTTTGTCGAGAAATGTAAATATGCAGAAATTGCAGGAAAATAAACCCGACTCTCCATCCTTCAATCCAGAGGTGGATGCTGAGCTGGAGCAAATGCTTCGTAAACTGAAGACGAACATAAAAATCATAGGCTGTGGTGGTGGTGGCTCCAATACTATAAACAGATTGGCTGAAGAGGGTATTGTTGGTGCGGAGCTAATCGCTGCAAACACTGATGCACAACATCTTTTATCCATTCAAGCGCCACGCAAGATTCTGCTGGGAAAAAGAGCCACTCGTGGTTTAGGGGCTGGAGCCTTGCCACAAGTGGGTGAAGAGGCCGCGAGAGAGGCAGAGGAAGAGATAAGAACCGCAATTACAGGTTCTCATATAGTGTTCTTGGCCTGCGGTCTCGGAGGTGGAACTGGAACAGGAGGAACATCCGTAATAGGCGGCATAGCAAAGGATGTTGGCGCTTTGACCATTGCCTTCGCAACCGTCCCTTTTAAAGGAGAAGGACATCTCAGAATGGAGAACGCCAAATACGGCCTAGACAAGCTGAGGGATGTGGTTGATACAGTTGTTGTGATCCCGAACGATAAGCTCCTGGAACTCGTGCCCAGATTGTCTTTGAATGCAGCTTTTAAAGTGGCGGATGAGATTCTGATGCGCTCCATCAAAGGACTTGCAGAGATAATCACAAAGCCTGGACTTGTCAACCTCGACTTCAACGATTTGAAGACCATCATGAAGAGCGCGGGTGTGGCTATGATAGGCCTAGGAGAGTCTAGCTCCGAGGGAGAGGATAGGGCTTTAGATGCTGTGAATGAAGCTCTGAACTCACCTCTTTTAGAACTGGACATCAGCAATGCAACAGGTGTTCTAGTCAATGTAACAGGCGGAAGGGATATGACCGTCAGCGAGGCGGAGAGAGTTGCTGAGGAAGTTCATGCACGAGTAAATCCAAACGCAAGGATCATCTGGGGCGCGGCAATAGATCCAACATTGGAGAATACAGTCAGAGTGATGCTCGTCGTGACTGGAGTGAAGTCCAAACAGGTCTTGGGCAAAAAGCAGTTCTTTGAGGGAATGGAAAACGTTGGTATTGAATTCGTGAGGTAAGGGAATCCATAGAATTTATGGAAGGAAACCTATACCTGGGAATGAATTCTTTCCCCGAAAGGCAAAACCAAGAACTTAACATAGTTTGGAAGTTGTTAAACCTAGGAGAGGTACTTGAACTCCATATAGTTAGATTTATATACTAATACTCCCTTATTAACGAAAATGGCAAGAATCGTTAATAAAGAATTGGGATTATGTTTTTATTAACGGAGATGATAATATAAAGTTTTCAAGGGATCGTGCTGGTAGATATAAGAGACAAAAAGAGGGGTATAAAACTTTTGCTCCAAAATCCTTACCCCCTAATCCGCCTCTCGAATTGGACAGTAAATTATTGAAATTATTGTCAAAAGCGGACCAGGCGCTGGGCCGACTTGATGGTGTAGCTGAAGTTCTTCCAAATCCGGACCTTTTTGTGATGATGTACATAAAGAAAGAGGCCATATTATCCTCACAAATTGAAGGTACTCAAGCATCATTGATAGAAGTATTGGAATTTGAAGCCAAAACCCTTGATCCTCATAAATCTAGTGATGTAAAGGAAGTAGTAAATTATATAAAAGCAATCAAATATGGTTTGGAGAGGATAAATCGCGATAAAAATGTTACTATATCAATGATAAAGAAAATCCATTATTATCTTCTTAAAGACACGAGAGGGGGAAAAAGAGATCCTGGAAGACTAAGAACTGCCCAGAATTGGATTGGCCCACCAGGTTGTGATATCTCAGATGCATTGTTCATCCCACCAAATACAAATGATATGAAAATCGCATTGAAAGATCTTGAGGAATTTATGAAAAAAGAAGTTGATTTACCACCATTGATTAAAGCTGGATTGATACATTCTCAATTTGAAACCATTCACCCATTCTTAGATGGCAATGGAAGAATAGGTAGACTTCTTATAACACTTTCATTGACCCAAAGTGGCCATCTGTCCAGACCACTTCTTTTCCCTTCCTATTATTTTAAACAAAATCGGACTGAGTATTATGAAAGGTTGCAGGCTGTTCGAGATAAAGGAGAATGGGAGTCATGGTTGGGTTTCTTCTTAAACGGGATGTTCAAGTCATCAATAGATGCAATAAATACCTCTATTAAAATCTTAAAATTAAGAAAAGAACAACAAGAATTAATAACAGGTAAATTGGGTAAAAAGAGTGGCTCAGCCCTAAAATTATTCGATGAACTCTTTAATAGACCCCTTGTTACAATAAATTCCATTGGAGAGATAACGAACCTTTCTTACCCAAATGCAAACCGTTTAGCATCAATATTTGAAGAATTGAAAATTTTAAAAGAGATTACAGGCCAAAAACGAAACAGAATATATGAGTTTGTAAAATACATGGATATATTGAATGAAGGTATCTAAATCTCTCGATATATATTACCAAAATACTTTATACCACATCAAAAGAATCTGAGCCTTGACCAATCCCTAGCCTGAGGTTATCATCATCTTCTACAACCAATGTAATTGTTCCTAGGCCTTCGTATGTTAGGGTTGTAGTATCAATAATGTCCACGGGTTTGACCTCGGGTGAAGGAAAAGGGTCAGGGTTTGGTGGGTTGTTTAGATATGTAATGGTAACAACCTGAGAACCATAAGTAAATGTTAAGGTTTCATCATCACTTCCTGGATCTGTAATATGTGATGTGATTTCGAAGGATTGCCCTATCAGGTGAGCATTCAAATCAACTTCCCAAGGCTCTATATGATTCCAATGATCACTGTCCCTTTTCTTGGATTGCTGGACGTTGAAGGTATGATGAATCTTCTCCACAGTGCCGTTCTTGAATTTAATGTAAATCCAAACGGGATTTCCCCCAATATTTGGTGGATCTTCAGGAGTGTAGATCACGGTAGCGTTATATGTTTTTGTCATGTTGAGAATAACAGGAATCCAGGCCATCTGATCGTTTGGTGAGCCAGGCATGCGTTCGATTGAGATGTAGCCTATGGGATTTCCCTCCTCGTACAGTGTCATACTCACATTGTTATACTTCCTGCCTGCAACCCTTAATCCGATTTCGACATCCATAATCGCGGATTCGATGGTTGCGATGGGAGCGATGTTGTTTATAGTTACATTGGTCGTGACAGTAGTTGAGTCACCATCATCATCTGATACTGTTAAGGTGACTATGAAGACTCCATCGTCGCCGAATTGGCATGTTGCATCTTCTGTGATATTTCTAGGGTTGAGTGTGGGGCTCGGAAACGGGTCAGGCCCTAAACCATCGTTGTAATATATCGTTGTTTTATCACCCCAAGGCGCATATCCCCAGCTCCATGTGAATATCAAGTCATCTGAACCTGGATCGGTGGCATGACCGGATAAAGTCACGCTCTCGAATTCGTTGATTGTAACTTTCCTAAGGGCATAGACGATGGGAACGACATTGTTAACCGTAATATTGCAGGTGCCGGTATCATTAAGGCCAGTATCATCAGTGACTCTTAAGGTAACTTTAAATATTCCATTGTCGCCATAAATGTGGGTCGTCTTTCCATCGAATGCTCCATCCGGTGCACTACCAGGATTTTCCTGATAATCATAGATTCCATCGCTTTCGAAATCCCATTCGTAGGATTCGATTTTTGTTTCAAAACTCGTTCCTTTATTTTTGCCTTCAATACCCGCATTGAAAATCGATTGGATTTCGGAAAGAGTTAAGGCGCGGTTGAATATTTCCAATTCATCTATCAGACCATGGAAGGGTTGATTGAATATCGAAGAGGGAGCATGGTTTCCGATTCCTATTCCTGGATTATATGACGGATTTAAATCTTTAAATGGCCTGATACTTGTGGTGGTTTCCACAGCCAAAGCACCGTCAATATATATTCTCATTTTGTTTGTTGCATCATCCAGAGTGGTTGCAACAAATACGAATTGATCTTTTGGTATAGGAGTCTCAAGATTTACCCCGTTAGAGAGGGATTCTACATGAAATCTTATGGTTCCCCCTTGCTCAACAGAGAGATAATAGGGATCGAGACCACCTCGATCGTCGCCTCTGAATATTATCTGTGCATGTCCTTTGGATGGACCTGCATATGACTTGATATAAAGCCAGGCATCTATAGTTAAGGAATCGGTTATCTTCAGATTCTCTGAATCAGCCACGCCGACCCTATCATTTACTCCATCAAAGCTGAAGGCCTGATCGACTTTTCCTGTATCGTATGTTGTACCGCCAATTAATGTCCCGTGATTACCGTCAGCAATATCGCTGGCATTCCCATCTCCTGGCCACCAACTTACTAGGTCGGAAGGAGGTATAACACCTCCTGTTGTGCCACCAGTGGAGTTGCTACCGTCCAATATAACTACATCACCTTCGTTTACGGTTTGGTTGGGGCCTGCGTTGGCAATGGGTGGGATTCCGAGTATTCCAATTGCATATAGTTTATAGTCATGACAGCCAACATAAATCGTACCATCGGACCCAATTGCTGGTGACGATTGTACATATTTACCGGCAGTAAAATTCCATTTCTCAGTACCGTCAGGTTTGATTGCATACAATTTATTGTCCTGAGATCCAACATAAATAGTACCATCAAAACCTATTGCAGGTGAGGAAAACACATGATTAGAAGTTTTGAAATTCCATTTTTCAGTTCCATCAGGATTAATTGCATATAGTTTATCATCAAAAGAGCCAATATAAATAGTTCCATCTGAACCTATTGCTGGTGATGATTCTACTTCGTCATCAGTCACGAAGTTCCATTTCTCAGAACCATCCGGATTAATTG
>JABAOF010004206.1_pt1 | contig 10749 bp, 8 predicted proteins | sample 7062171 | NCBI WGS metagenome assembly JABAOF01 (sample SAMN14538628, study PRJNA623070) | marine sediment metagenome | biome: marine biome [ENVO:00000428]; feature: marine pelagic biome [ENVO:01000023]; material: deep marine sediment [ENVO:00002113] | place: India: Gulf of Khambhat ... | reverse complement strand
ACCGACAGCGCTTGACTTTTCCTTCCTCCTGGGTTATTGTATTATCGTAACTGCCTACTGAACTACTTCCTATCTAGGCACCATTTCTTTACCATGCTTAAAATAACTTCTCTTTTGATGGGTTTGGCAATATAATCATCCATGCCGGCGTTAAGGCATTTTTCCCGGTCACCCTTCATACTTTGCGCAGTCACTGCAATGATGGGAATATGAGGAGAATTTTGAACTTCATTTTTCATCTGCTCTTCTTTTTCCCGGATGATCCGGGCTGCCTCCAGGCCGTTCATCTTAGGCATTTGAATATCCATTAGAATCAAATCGAATTTGTCCGGTTCCGATGTATAGGCTTTTATGGCTTGTTCACCGTTAGAGACTATACTCACTTCATATCCGGCCTTTATTAACATAAAACGTGCCAGCTTCTGGTTGATAGGATTGTCTTCGGCCAGGAGGATATGAATAGATGGTTTGGTTTGCTCATGGATGATGGGGACCGGTTTGAGGATGGAACGATTTAGCGGCGAGGAAGATTTCTTCGATTTATTCATCCAGGCGGTAAAATGAAAAATACTTCCTTTGCCCAGTTCACTCTCAACCCAGACATCACCTCCCATAAGCTTTGCTATCTGTTTGGATATGGACAATCCCAGGCCGGAACCTCCGTATTCACGGGTAGTGGAACCGTCTGCCTGCTGAAATACATCAAAAATTGACCCCAGTTTGTCTCCCGGTATGCCGATGCCTGTATCCCGAACTTTGATGTGAAATTTGAGCCTCTCTTTTTCTTCTTCCTCCACATCAAGGGAAAGTTCGATTTCACCTTCCCTGGTGAACTTGACAGCATTTCCCAACAGGTTGGCCAGTACCTGGCGATACCTCCCGGCATCCCCTGTAACAAAAGCTGGGACATTATCGCTGATTCGACAGATCATTTCCACCGGTTTACCGCCGAGCCTGGGGGTAACGATTTCAAAAACATCAGAGACAATCACTTGAGGCTCAAAATCGCTGGGAATGATGGATAATTCCCCGGCCTCAATCCTGGAAAAATCAAGTATATCGTTCAGCAGTGCAGTTAACTCTTCTCCGCTGCGACTGATGGTGCTGGCATAATCCAACTGCTCCCGGTTCAAAACGGTGTCCATCAGCATATCAGTGAAACCGATAATGCCATTAAGTGGTGTTCGGATTTCGTGGCTCATACGGGCCAGGAACTCGCTCTTGGCCTGGTTGGCTGCATTGGCTTCCTCCCGTTCCTTACGTGCGATTTCAACGGCTCTTTGCAGCTTCTGTGATTGTTTAAGGACTTCTTCATTGGCTTTACCCAGTTGCCGGTTGGATTCCACCAGTTGATACGTTCGTTCAACCACAAGCTTTTCCAACTCCATTTTCCGTTTGGTTAAACGCTTTATACGTAAACGATAAATACCGAATGCTAAAAATACTGCTGCCAGGACACACATCACGTAGAACCACCAGGTTTGATAAAAAAAGGATTCCTGGTAAAAAGAAACAGAAGCACCGGTTTCATTCCATATGCCATCATTGTTGCAGGCCTTGACACGGAAGGTATAATTTCCCGGGGGGAGTTTGGTGTAATAGGCGATTCTCCGGGTGCCCACATCTTGCCATTCCTTATCGAAACCTTCCAGTTTGTATTTGAATCGTACCTTTTTCGGGGTCAGAAAACTCAAACCCGTATATTGAATCTCAAACCGTTCAATATTTGGAGATAAAACCAGTTTCTCCCCATTTTCATTTAATGAGAAAGGAGGCTGAATTTTTTTGTTGTCCACAATGATTCCCTCGATCACTACCGGGGGTGGAAGCGTATTGATTTTAATGTTGTCAGGTTCCACCATAACCAACCCTTTGATGGTGGGAAACCACAACTTTCCATCACGACTTTTGCACCCGGCCGCCTGATAACCTCCATTACATTCCCTGCTTATCATGTCATCTTTTTCATTATACGACATGCAGTCAATTGTACTCCTTTTCCCATCCAAAAAATCGTTGAGTTCCTTTTTGCTGACCCGGAAAATTCCTTTATTGCAACTCATCCAAAAATTCCCGGTCCCATCTTCAAGTACCTGGAATACAGTGTTATCAAAGAGGCCGTCTTTGGTGGTGACATTTGCGAATTTTTCATCTTTCATGCGGCTCAGCCCCCCGTAAGTACCGAGCCACAAGCTTCCTTCTCTATCTTCATAGATGCACGCTATCATGTTATCAGCCAAACCATCCGTGGTTGTATATGCAGTGAACGTTAATTTTTTATTTCCATTTTTAGAATCCCGTCGATCCAGGCGGTTCAAACCAACCTCTGTTCCAATCCACAGGGTCTCTCCTCTAGCTTCGTAAATGGTACTTATAATGTTACTGGATAAACCATGTTTTGTTGTATATAGGGTAAAAGTGAATGTTCCGTCTCCATTTTTCGCATCGCGGCGATCCAGGCGGTACAAGCCTTCTTCTGTTCCGATCCAGAGGGTTCCCTTTCGATCTTCATAGATAGCCCATATAAAACTATTGGATAACTTCTCTTTTTTAGTATATGCAATGAATTTGCCCTCCTTGAAGCGGTCCAGTCCGTAACCGTTTGTTCCGATCCACAGGCTCCCTTTTCGATCTTCATAGATGGCCCATATAAAGTCATTGGATAACCCCTCTTTTGTGGTATATGTGGTGAATTTGCCTTCCTTGAAGCGGTTCAGACCACCGCCGTAGGTCCCGATCCACATGCTCCCTTCCCGATCTTCATATACAGCCATTACCATGTCATTGGCTAACCCCTGTTTTTTAGTGAAGTTGGTGAACTTTCCATTCTTCAGGCGGTTCAATCCACCACTGTCCGTTCCGATCCACAAGCTTCCTTCCGGGTCTTCATAGATGGAAGTTACAATGTCGCTGGATAAGCCGTGTTTCGTTGTATATCCAGTAAAAATGAAATTTCCATTTTTCATTTCCAGGCGGTACAGTCCGCTGCTGTCTGTCCCCACCCACAGGATTCCCCTTCGATCTTCATAGATGGATAATATATAGTTACTGGTCAAACCCTCTTTAGTTTTGGTTGTATAGGCGGTGAATTTGCCCTCCTTGAAGTGGTTCAGACCACCACCGTAGGTCCCGATCCACAGGCTTCCTTCTCGATCTTCATAGATGGATAATATATAGTCATTGGACAAACCCTCTTTTGTTTTAGTTGAATATGTGGTGAATTTGCCATCCCTGAAGCGGTTCAGTCCGCCGCCGTAGGTCCCGATCCACAGGTTTCCATTCCGATCTTCATGAATGGAGCTTATTCGATCATAGGCCAAACCTTGTTTTGTTGTATGCATTGTATATGCAGTGAATGTTCCATCTTTAATACTCATTCGGTTCAGTCCGCCTTCGGTTCCGATCCACAAGTCCCCTTCATGAGCTTCATAGATAGAATATATATAATCATTGGATAAACCTTGTTTTTTAGAATACGTGATAAATGCCCCATCCTTCTTTCTCAAGCAGGTTAAACCGCCGCCATAGGTGCCGATCCAAAGATTCCCCTCCCGGTCTTCGCAGAGTGCGGTGATCCAAATATTTGCCAGTTGATCCACGTTACTTTTATCGTAAATCTCGAAATGAACCCCGTCGAAGCGCACCAGGCCCTCCTGGGTTCCCAGCCAGAGGTAACCTTCCCTGCACTGGATGATGGCAGTTACCGTGTTTTGTGGCAATCCATCCTCGAGCCCCCAGGAATCCAAGATATACTGGGTTATTTCCTTATCCGGATCTAAAGAATATGCAAATGGAGAAAGGGCAAAAAGGCCCAAAAGAAAAATGATTAAATAGCTAAGCTTATTGCTCATCTTTCAAAAGTCAGTTCTATAATTTTTCTCCTAATTTCTCAAAGACACTCTAAATTAAAACCAATAATATGTAGCACAAATTAAAAAAAAAATCAAATTTTCTTTATTTTTCGTATTAAAAAAATCTTCTTTTCATTAGAACTAAGTTCACTTCGCTCACAAATTATTCCACTACTCCATCACTCCAGGATTAAAATTGCCGGATAATTCTTTCTGGGTTTTGACTTTTTCTGAAGTGTCCATTATAATAGTTTCTTCATAGATTGAAAAATTGAGGAACTGCAGTGAAATTTGTAATGTGTAATTGTAATTTGTACCAGGAGAATTGATGAGAATCCGGATTAATGAGACAGAACTTGAGATTTTCAGCGGCGCACGGGTCAACGATGCGCTGCTAAAATATTCAAAAGATCAGTATCGCGCTGTGGTCCGGGGAGAAAAACAAGTCACAGATCAGTGGAATCACCCACTGGAACTGGAAGGAGAATTATCCCAAGACCAACAATTATATGTCATTCATAATCCCGTAATCCCCAATAAATAGGAGGCAGGAAAAGGTATGAAAATAAAAATGAAAAAAACCTCATTAACCCTGTGGATAGTGACCATTTTTATTTTGATCGGATTGATATGGTCCTGTAATGGAACAAGCTCGGAACAAGGCCAGCTGGAAGCAGAGGCCCGGATCATCATTTTTCATGTTAATGATATGCATGCCAAAATTGACAATTTCGCCAAAATCGCCTGGGTTGTTGCACAGGAAAAGAAAACGAATACCAACGCCGATGTGTTTTTCTTTAATGCCGGAGATAATTTCAGCGGCAACCCTATCGTGGACCAGTACGAACCTAAAGGCGAACCGGTGCGGCAATTGATGAACCGGATGGGATTCAATGCCATGACCCTGGGAAACCATGAATTTGATTACGGCCAGGAGATTTTGAAAAATTTTATAGAAAAAGCAACATTTCCGGTTCTATGTGCCAATATAAAAGTAAAAGAAGACTCCTTCCCCCAAACCCGTCCGTTTACCATACTTAAGACCGGGAAAGGGATAAAAATAGCTGTATTGGGGCTCATCGAGGTGAGCAAAGACACCGGGATACCCAGTACCCATCCCCAAAACCTGGAGGGCCTGACATTCCTGGATCCCGTTGAAACGGCGCTTAAATATCGCTATTTAAAAAAAGAGGCCGATGTGTTTATTGCCCTGACTCACCTGGGATATGAAACGGATGTAAAGCTGGCCAAGGAGATGGGAGAACTGGACGTGATTATTGGAGGTGACAGTCATACCTTGGTTAAAAATCCCGAGGAAACCAATGGTGTATTGATCACTCAGGCGGGCGGCAGTGCCAAATACCAGGGCCGAATTGAGCTCGTCCTGGAATATGGCCGGGTGATTAAAAAAAGCGGTAAAGTGATCGATGTCGCCTCCATTAAAAATGAAATCCCTGAACTCAAAGAGAAAATCGCAAAATTTAACGACAATCCCGTTCTCAACCAGGTCATTGCCACACTCCCTCGACCGGTAAAAGGAAAACTGGAACTGGGGAACCTGGTTACCGATGCCAGCCGAAACATCCACCACCTGGATATTATGTTTCACAATACCGGCGGCATCCGTTCCAATCAACTGGAAAAAACCGTAAAACTTAAAGATATTTACAGCCTCCATCCCTTTAGCAACCAGGTGATTCAATTTGAAATGACCCCGGATGAAATCCGCAGCCTGATTACTTATGATTACCAGAAGGCGAAGATGCTGGATTTGAGAGTTTCCGGGGTGGAGTATGTGGTAACCGCATCCCCTGGTCACAACGTAAAAGCAATCCGTTTGCAGGACCGGAAAGGGCGTTTACTGGATGAAAATAAAACCTACAAGGTGGGAATGAACAGTTACATTGCCGCGACTTATAAGTTTAATCACCGGGATGCGGGTAAGTCGTTGATGGTTACACTTGCTGATACCATGGTCCGGTACCTTAAAGAAGGTAAAGATGTGTGCAGCGGTATCGATAGGCGCCGGACCTTTGAAACCATTGCAGCGGATGAGCAAATGACACGAGTCGGGGAAACCCAGGTGGAGATTTCCTGTGGTGACGATCCGTTTGCCGGTTCTTCCCCGGCGGGTAACCTGGTTACCGATGCACTTCGTGATGCGACGGGTGCGGATATTGCCACCTATCCCAGTAAGCAGCAGCGGCCCGGTTTGATCATCCCGACAAACACGCCCCTGTACAAAGAGTTTATTGGTAAATTATACAATTTCAGCCATAAAAACAAAGCAATTATTGGCCAGATCAACGGCAGTGATTTGAAACAATTCCTATTAAAAAGAAGTAAGTACAAAAACAATTCTGATTTACAGGTATCCGGGATGACCTATACTATTCACCTGGATTCAAAGGGAAAGGTGACTTCAGTGGACTGCTATTTGCGCAGCGGTGAGGAAATTAACGATACTACTGTTTATAAGGTATCCTTTAACGATTACGAATTTAATAAGTATTACAATCTTGATACAAAGGTGCATGAGCGCACGGTTAGTAGTAAAACCGTGGAGCAAATAGTGATTGATTATATTAAAGAGAAACGAATCATTACCGATTCCATCAACGAAGAACGCATTAAAATAAAAAGAAATAAAAAGGTGAATCAATAATGGCACAGTTATATTTTCGATATTCGACAATGAATGCGGGTAAATCTACCGAGGTTTTAAAGATCGCGCATAATTACGAGGAGCAGAATAAACGTGTTTTGCTCTTTACACCATCCATCGATGATCGCTTCGGAAGGGGGAAAATTACTTCCAGGATGGGATTTCAGCGGGATGCGATTATCATTAATTCCCAGACGGATTTGTTTGAAATAGCAAAAGAAAAGCATCCTGATTGCGTATTGGTAGATGAGGGACAATTTTTAACGCGTGGACAGGTCATTGTCCTGACACAGATCGTTGATCAGTTGAATATACCGGTAATTGTTTACGGTTTAAAAAACGATTACCGTAATCGATTTTTTGAAGGCAGTGAGGCACTGCTGCTGTTCGCAGATAAGATCGAAGAGATCAAAGCGGTATGCTGGCACTGTCACAAAAAAGCCACCATGTTGATCAAATACAAGGACGGTAAGCCGGTAAATGAGGGGCCGCAAATTGAAATCGGCGGAAATGATACGTATGTGTCGGTGTGCCGCAAATGCTATTCCCAACGTGTTACGTTGAAATAGTAAGAATAAGAGATGCTGCGAGAATTCTTGACTCTTTTTTTAAAAAGTGATACATTGGGGTATGGATATGGATACAGCAGATAGGAAATCATTGATAATTGGAGTTGCCGGCGGCAGCGGCGCCGGCAAAACCACTGTTGCCAATGAAATTATCAAGAAATTGGGGAATATCGAAGCTGTTGTGATTCCCCATGTCAATCAATATCTTACTACTGTGAAACCCATGCATACTGCTTTTGTGGAGCCCAGCCGCCGATATGCAGATATTATTATACCCGAAGGTCATCGCGCGGTGTCTACCGAAATGGTGGCCAATATGATCCTGCAGGCGTTGACAGAACGAAATCTGGTTTCGTCAGATAACAATAGTAAAAGTGAATAGACAAATGATTAATGAAAAACGTAAAGCTATAACCATTCATAAGTGGAGTATGTGATGAGTGAGAATGAAAACAAAGCTGAAAAAAAATTTATCAGTGCCCAGGAACTGTTGGAAGATTCTGTTCGCCTGGGTATTAAAATCCTGGAAAGCGGTTTCACGCCTCATTTTATCGTTGGTATCTGGAGGGGAGGTACACCTGTAGGCATTGCCGTCCAGGAACTGCTTGATTATTTTGGTGTCAAAACCGACCATATTGCCATTCGTACCTCTTACTATACCGGGATTAACCAGAGGGGAGAAGAAATCCGGGTTCACGGTCTGGGGTATATCGTAGACCATGCCAATCACGAGGATACCTTGCTGATTGTGGATGATGTCTATGACAGTGGCTTGAGTGTCCAGGCCGTACTGGCTAATTTAAAGGAAAGAGCGCGAAAGAATACACCCCATGATATCCGTATCGCCACCGTCTATTACAAACCCGCTAACAATAAAACGCAGCGGGCACCGGACTATTACCTGTATGAAACGGATAAATGGTTGGTGTTTCCCCACGAATTGAATGGGTTAACACCGGAAGAAATTTTAAGTTTTAAACCTCGCGTTTCAAAATTGATTGAAGGAATTAAAGAAAATGAAAATAAATAGAGAGTTTATTGAAAAAATTCCCAAAACCGATCTCCATCTTCACCTGGATGGGTCTATACGCTTATCCACCCTTATCGAACTGGCCCAGGAGATCAATATTCACCTACCGGCTTACACTGAAAAAGAGTTGAAGCAAAAGGTGTTTAAAGATAGATATGACAGCCTTGAGGATTACCTGGAGGGATTTAAATACACCAGTGCGGTGCTCCAGGGTGAGTCTTCCCTGGAGCGGGTGGCTTATGAACTGGCTGTGGATAATATTAAAGAAGGGGTGCGGTATATCGAAGTGAGGTTTGCCCCCCAATTGCACCAGCACAATGATATGGGAATTATTAATGTCATGGAAGCAGTAAACCGGGGATTATCACGGGCCCAACAGGAATTCAATTCCGGTGAAATGAAGCAAACCGGGAAAGAGGTCCCCTTTCACTATGGAATTATCGTCACTGCCATGCGCATGTTTGATTATGGTTATTCCGAATATTTTGATTCGCTGTTGAATGTGCACCGGCATTCGGTGCGTAAATGGATTTATTCCCTGGCCTCCCAGGAGCTGGTTAAGGCATCGATAGAAGCCAGGGACCGGTATAAGATTCCTATCGTAGGATTTGACCTGGCAGGAAAGGAAAAGGGCTATCCGGCCGTAGATCACAAATACGCCTATGCCCTGGCCCATAAAAATTTTTTGAAAAAAACCGTCCATGCCGGTGAAGCCTTTGGACCGGAATCGATTTTCCAGGCTATCACAGAACTGAATGCCGACCGCATCGGCCATGGTGTTCACCTGTTTAATGCCGATATGATCCGGGACGAAGAAATTGAAGATAAACAAGCCTATGTGGAAAACCTGGCCCAATATATCGGCGACCGGCGCATCACACTGGAAGTCTGCCTGACTTCCAATTTGCAAACCAATCCTGATATTACCGATTTGAAACAGCACTCCTTTTGTAAAATGCGAAAATATGGCCTTTCCGTAACCCTATGTACCGACAATCGCACCGTCTCCAATACGACGGTCACGGATGAAATACTAAAAGCCGTGGAAACCTTCGATATTAAGGTCAAACAATTAAAAGATATCATTGCTTACGGGTTTAAACGGAGCTTTTTCCCCGGCACCTATATGGAAAAACGCAAATATGTGCGCCAGGTGCTCAATGCCTTTGAAAAAATTGAAAAACAATTTAAATAAGAAGTAAGAAGTAAGAAGTAAGAAGTAAAAAGTAGGCAGGTGACTATGAATGTAATGACAGTGATCAGAGGTGTTCTGGGTGTTTTATTGGTTATTGGTATAGCGTTCCTATTTTCCAACAACAAGCGAAAGGTAAATTGGCGGCTGGTAATCACCGGCCTGGGATTCCAGTTATTTTTTGCCATCTTTATCATTCACGGTGAAGCCCTTCGCAGAGCATTTTTTCCCCTGGGGCTGCCCAAGATGCTTATCGATTGGCTGGGAGGCGCGGTCATCAAACTCCTGGTATTTATTGCCGAAGGCTCGAAATTTGTTTTCGGTGCATTGGGAGTCAACCCCGGGGGCGAAGGCAGTATGGGGTTCTTTTTTGCTTTCCAGGTACTTCCCACCATTATCTTTTTTGCTTCTCTTACAGCGGTATTGTATTATACCGGTATTTTACAGATGGTGGTGAAAGGCATGGCGTGGCTTATGGCGCGGCTGATGGGCACCAGCGGTGCCGAATCCCTCTCCAACACCGCCAACGTTTTTATCGGTCAAACCGAAGCACCCATACTAATTCGTCCTTATATCGCCAGTATGACCCGGTCTGAAATACTCACCATTATGATCGGCGGCATGGCTACAGTGGCAGGAGGTGTGATGGCCAGTTACATTCAAATGCTGGGAACCGCAATGGCAGCAGCCAAAAACATCGCTTTGCAGGCAGCCCAACTCCAATTTGCCGTGCATTTGATTACGGCAAGTGTGATGGCAGCACCCGCTTCCCTGGTGATTTCCAAAATCCTCTACCCGGAAACCGAAGAACCCAAAACCAAAGGCACAGTGAAAGTAGAAGTTGAAAAAGGAGCCTCCAATGTGATCGAAGCCGCTGCCAACGGTGCCGCAGACGGTCTAAAACTGGCCCTCAACGTTGGCGGTATGTTGATTGTTTTTATCGCCTTCATCTACCTGTTTAATTTCCTGTTGGGTGAAGCCGGAAGCCTCCTGGGGGTAAACGAATACCTGCAAGCCAAATTCGGTCACCCGCTTTCCATGCAGCTTATACTGGGTCTTATACTGCAATACATTGCCATCGGCATCGGTGTACCGGCCCAGGATGCCTTAAATTTCGGCAGCCTTTTCGGTACCAAAGTCGTGTTGAATGAATTTGTCGCCTATATCGGGCTGGCAGACCTGATTAAACAAGGTGCCATGACAGCAAAAGGGATAACAATGGCTACTTTTGCCCTGTGCGGCTTTGCCAATTTTTCCTCCATCGCTATCCAGTTGGGAGGTATCGCACCCATGGCCCCAAACCGTAAAAAAGATATCGCCGCACTGGGATTGAAAGCCGTACTGGGCGGTTCCCTGGTCACCCTCCTCACCGCCACCCTCGCCGGAGTTCTTATTTGGTAAAAATGCCTCCAGCGGCCAGGGGGGCTCTTTTCGAGAAAACT
>JABAOF010001945.1_pt1 | contig 10749 bp, 6 predicted proteins | sample 7062171 | NCBI WGS metagenome assembly JABAOF01 (sample SAMN14538628, study PRJNA623070) | marine sediment metagenome | biome: marine biome [ENVO:00000428]; feature: marine pelagic biome [ENVO:01000023]; material: deep marine sediment [ENVO:00002113] | place: India: Gulf of Khambhat ... | reverse complement strand
ATTTCAGCAAGGTTTTTTAAACCGTATGATGTAACTTTATAAAACCGTTTTCTTCTGCCGCCTCGCTCAGGAGTTTCACTGCCTAAAAAAGACTCAACGCATCCTTTTTTTTCAAGACGATCAAGGGATATGAAAATAGCACCGAACGCCCAGGTTTTGCCGGTGATTTCTTTTAATTTTTCCCTGATCAGGAAAGTATAGGCATTTTCTTCTAATCGCAGGATGCAGTTGAGCAGCAGTTCTTCTGTTCGGGATAATAATTTCATGATGCACTCATTTTAATCCATTTCCTACATTATAGGAAATGGAAGCAAAAAAGTCAATGGAATTCATAATTTATTTTTTCAACCATGTCGGAATTTATTGAAAATGGTGAATAAGAAGAAAACCTGAACAGCGGCAGGATGTCAGTTTTTGGGTAGGAATCGATTTTTTTTATGATTCGGCTGTTTTTGTGGCCTTCCCCCTTCTTTAAGCTATTGAACAACCTGCTCTGCATGTTATATCCTTATCTCTGGACTTTAGATTCGAGAGTCTTAAAAAATGGTGGAGGATTTGTGGCCAGCACCAGGAGGAAATTCCTGCAGTCAATACCGTTGAATAAAAACATAATGCGCCGGGCCAGCCGATTTTCTGCTCTCTTCCTCTTTTATTTCATCCTGGTGTCAAACCTCCTCCTCTCTTTGGACTTAAATAAAGAATTGGATGAGTACCTCTTCAGAACCTGGACGGTTCAATCGGGCCTGCCCATCAATTCCATAACCGCGCTCACCCAAACAGAGGATGGCTATATTTGGGTTGGAACTGGCGCCGGCTTGGCCAGGTTTGATGGGACTCGATTCACAATTTTTACAAAACAAGATTCTCCTCTGACAAGCGACAGGATTACGAGCTTGTACGAGGATAGCAACAAGGTGCTGTGGATAGGGACCGATGGCGGCGGCCTATATTCCTGCGAGAAAGGTCTTTGGAAAAACTACACTACAAATGATGGATTGTCTAACGAACACGTGCGGACGATAACCGGCGATTGGAAGGGCGATCTCTGGGTGGGAACAGACTATGGACTGAACCGTATCAGCCGGGACAGCATCCATGTCTATACCGAAGAGGATGGGCTGTATGACAACATCATAACAGATCTCTGCCTGGATAATTGGGGAACACTGTGGATAGGTACTCTGCGCGGCGGACTGGCCCGGTTCAATGAAGGAGTGATCGCTGTTTATGATTACGAGGACGGACTCTTGAACTCATCGGTCCTGTCACTGGCCGCTGACCGCTGGGGGAATATCTGGATCGGCACTCTGGAAGGCCTGTTTTTTTTGAGGAGCGGAGATGAGATCATCCGTTCCATATTTGGAACAAATTATACGCCCTTTACATTCCTGGTGGAAGATGACCAGGGGAGCCTCTGGATGGCGACCATGGCCGACGGACTGAAGCGGAAGACCGGGGATACTCTAACAGGTTTGTCAACAGATCAAGGTCTGCCGGATGACTTTATCCGCTGCCTTTTGGTCGACCGGGATAAGAATCTCTGGATTGGGACGGATACAGGGGGCCTCATCCAGCTCATAGACCCCCTGGTGAGGAATATCACCAGAGATGACGGAATCCCCGGGAATGCTGTTTCAGCAGTGATGCAGGACCGCCAGGGATTTCTCTGGGTCGGGACCAGAAACAGCGGTCTCTGCAGGATGAAAGAGGGCCGAGTCGTTGAAACCTTCGATGTCCAAACAGGGATTTCCTCCAACAAAGTCAGGATTCTTTTCGAGGACAGTGACGGAAATCTCTGGATCGGGACAGAGGACAGCGGGCTCGACATTTTGCAAAAGGGACGGTGGAATAGGATAAACTCAGGGAGCGGGTTGAGTTCGAATCATGTGACGGCTTTTCTTCAGGACAGAAAGGGAACCATCTGGATCGGAACAGACAAAGGGCTGAACAGATCCCGGGATGAAAAGATTGATTCTCCTGCAGCCTTTACCGGCCTGGATGGATACCGGGTACGGGCTTTGCTAGAGACGCACGATGGTCTGCTTTTGGCCGGGACGAGCCAGGGGCTTTTTAAATTCTCTGAAAAGGCAGTCGAAAAAATAGAACTCACCCCAGCTGATTCCGAGCCGGAAATCGTCTCCCTGTATGAGGATGCAGAAGGAGTCCTCTGGATAGGGACAAACGGGGATGGCTTGTTGCACCGGGATGAAGGAAAAACGACGGCCTTCACCACCGCAGAAGGATTGAGGGACAATTATATCTATTCTTTAACAGAAGACGGATTCGGAAACCTGTGGATGAGCACCAACAGGGGTGTCATGCGGATAAGCCTGAAGGCGCTGAATGGTTATGCCTCTGGGAAAATCCGGTTTCTCGCACCTACTTTTTATGACGAAGCTGAGGGCATGGCCAGTTCCCAGTGCAGCGGAGAAGGTCAACCTTCGGTCTGGAAAGACGGTACTGGCAGGCTTTATTATCCGACTGGAAAAGGAATCTCCGTATTCGATCCGGCAAAGATTGGTATCCAGGCAGTCCCTCCCAGTACAGCCATCGAAGCCGTGCTGTGTGACGGCAAGCGGGTCGAGAGCGATGGCGCTCCTTGCTTTCCCCATGGGTCCCAGTCTTTGGAGTTTCATTTCACCGCTCTTGACTTTCGAGCTCCTGAAAAAATCCGTTTCAAGTACAGATTGGAAGGATATGACGAAGAATTCGTCTATCTTCCCCTGGATGCAGAACGTGTTGTCAGGTATGTGAACCTGCCGCCGGGTGAATACCGCTTCACGGTACAAGCGGCGAGCAACGACGGAATCTGGGATGAACACGGCGCTTTTTTTGCGTTTGAGGTTCTTCAGTCTTTTTTTCAAAAACCAGCGTTTACTTTCCTTGTTGTCCTGATCATCCTCTCCGCTGCCGGAACCGTTCTCCTCATCAATCATCAGAGAAGGCAGAGAAAGCGCCGCGACAAATACAAAACAATCCCGATCAGTCCGAAAAGGATCGAGGATGTCATCGCCAAGCTCCTTCATCTTATGGATGAAGAAAGGCTTTTTCTCGATCCAGACCTGACACTCAACAAACTCTCTAGCAGGCTGAGGATTCATTACAATCACCTGTCCCGTATCATCAACGAGCGTTTCGGTCTGAGCTACAACGATTTCATCAATAAATACCGGATCGAAGAAGCCAGGCAGAAACTGACCGCTCCCGAGGAGAAAAAGAGCACGATCCTGGATATCGCCTACAGTACAGGATTCTACTCCAAATCCGTGTTCAATGCGGCCTTTAAGAAATTCACGGGCATGACACCGACGGAATACCGCAAGAAACACCTCTAGAAGGAAATCTAAAAATGGGAAAAGTCTTTATTCTCAGTAAGTGATTAACACTTCTATTCTATTCATCGAAGAAGATGGTGTCATTGCGAGTGAAGCGCGGCAATCTCATCTAATGAATGTCAATGCGAGGAATGGAGTGACGTGGCAATCTCTTACGAAAAATCTAATTATTTTTTGTGAGATTGCTTCACTCCGCTCGCAATGACAATGGCGTGAGATTGCCGCGCTTTGCCCTCAATGACACGAGTGAAATGTTACTGAATTATTGAGCAATTAAACCAGGCTCCTTTTTAAACAAAATAGCCCGTTACCTTTTTTCAAAGGTCCATGGTGTCAGCCACCTTTATTCCTTTTTCGCTTGGAGCGTACGGAATTTCAATTTCGGACGACAGCCTCGGTCGAATGGAATAGGTTAAAGCCTACATAATCAAAATGAACCTTAATAATAACTAAAGGAGGAAGAACGAAAAATGAAAAGAACCAAGATCATCATCTCACTGTTTGTTTTCCTGAGCCTTATGGTTTCGACGGCTCTCCTGGCTGCGCCTGAGGAAAAACTCGACAAGACTTTCAGTAAGAAAGATGAAATCCGCTTCAAACTTGTTCTGGGTGACTGCCATTTGAAAAAGAGTAGTGACGGCCGCATTCATGTTCATCTGGTCTACTCCTATGAGCCCGACATGTCTTATGAGCCCAGGATGGAAGAAAGAAGGGGCACGCTCTATCTGGAAGAAAAGATGCATGGAAATAATCCCAAAGGTTACTCCCGATGGACGGTTGAAGTCCCCGACGACATCGAGATAGACTTTAAGTCCGCCACAGGCAACCTGGTTGTCGAGGGTTTAAATATCGAAATCGACGGCAGCACCGGAACGGGCGATATCGATCTCATTCAGGTCGAAGGAGAATACGACCTCAGTACTGGAACCGGGAATATCGAGCTCAGCCAGGTCAAAGGGGAATACGACCTCAGCTCCGGGACTGGAAATGTTTATGCCTATGACTCCGAAGGCGAGTTTGAGCTCAGCTCGGGCACTGGAAACGTAAAGATCAAGAATTGTAAAGGCAATTTCGAAACCAGCAGCGGCACCGGCGACGTGAGCGCAGAGGGACTCACCATTGATTTGGATGGAGAATTCAGCTCGGGCACAAGCGATGTGGAGGTGTCTTTTCCGGATGGTACGGATTTCGAACTCAGGATCAGCTCAGGAACCGACGATGCCATCCTCAACATGGACGGCAAACAGATTAAAGGCTATTTTGAATTCACCTGCCAAGAACGCCGAGGGCGTATTGTCTGTCCGGTCAAGTTTGACATAGAAGAGGAATATGGGAAGAATGACCAGACATACCTCCGGAAATCCTTCACCCAGGGAAAAGACGTCCCCAAGGTCTACATCAAGACCGGAACCGGAACCGCTAGACTTAAAAAGTAAAAAAATCAGACATCCCTGACAAGAAAAATTCATCCGGCAGGTGAGAAAAGCTTTCCCTGTCTCAAGAGCCTTTTTCTATTTGTTCAAGTGGAAAAGCGGAGAAAATATCCCTGCTCAAGTTCATCCCACTCAAAATAAAATAGTCAAGACTGAAAAAAGAGATTCAACACCTTATAGGATCATTTCTTTTTATGAAAATCTGAAAATATTGAATAGTGTCATTCGATTCTGAAATGCGTTAAATTGTGGATGAAAATGAACCAGGCTTTTAAATTTATCGTAAATAATAATACTGAAACTGAAAATAAAAAAATATATGAGAAAGAGAGGTATCCATAACAGAAAACAAGGAAAATAAAAGCCTCCTAATCTTCGTTCAGATACTCAAGTCGGCACAGAAAGTCCAAATCCCTGATGTTGTTTAATCCAGTTTGCCTTTGTAATGGAAACGGTCGCCCGGGTCATGTGCCCAACCAAATTTCACCTTTGGGTATTTTTCCCTAAACGTTTCAATCACTTTTTCGCTTGGTGTGTCCAATGCCATATGGAGAAATACCACTTTCGGCTTGAGGATCGATATTGCCTGATCAATATAATCAGAGACATCTCTCCTGGCTGAAAGCAAAAGAAAGGCCACATCGACATCGCATGTCCGACTTCCCTTGGCCATATTTTCGAGATGTTTTTTATTGATTTCCAGAGGAGCCCCGAGAGGTCCGGAATAATAAAAAGTGAATCCATCTGCCCTGATCAAATAGTTCAGCCATCCAGCGCCTTCATCCTGCTCTTCCGCATAGGCAATGGCCGTATCCTGAATGACAATATCCCCCTGGCCCCCAAGGCGGATTGTGTTCCTGTTTCCCTGAAGCGCGACTTTTTTGAAATAAATGTAGGTGATATTTTTCAAAGAATCCTCGATGGCATGGATAAACTCCTTTTCATAAGCCCCAGCATGATAGGCAGGGTAGACGGCAAAAATGTTTTGATCGGCCAGCTCTGAAGCCGATATGAATCCATTGGCCAGCAACGGCTCATCTGGCCTTTTGCTGTGCTCTTCATTATTGAAGACAAAGAGGTGATTCTTTGTTTTTACTACCCATCCAAAAGATGCAAGTTTCCAGATATAGGATTCTCCCTTAGAGAGGGGTTCACTGAGATAACGGGAATGGCCGAAATTCTTCTCTGTTTCTCCAGATTTGCCGCCAGCCGCGTATATATATTCGGCGACTTTTTGGTTCCCGTGTATTTCTGCATAATCCAGGGCCGTTTTCCCAAATTTATCCTGAACGTGAATGTCGATCTTATTTTCAATGAGGAGCCCTGCGATATTCCCGTATCCATGTATGGCCGCGAAGTGAAGCATGGTTCGCTTCGTTGTTTTGTCTCTCGTGCTGTTGTCTGCCCCTTTTTCGATTAAAAGCTTGACGGCTTCATCTTTTCCTCTTTGCACTGCTGTCAACAAAGGTGTACTTCCATCGATCGCAGTCGTGTTGAATTCGGCTCCACTTTTTAAAAGCAAGACAGCCACTTTTCCGGCCTCCCTGTCCCCGCTTCTGACAGCGTAATGCAGCGCTGTTGCTCCAAATTTATCCACAGTATTCAGGTTGATCCCCTTTTCGACAAGGACCTCGGCTGCTTCAAACCTGCCGGAGGAAGCCGCCTGGTGTAAGGGCGTCCATCCGAGAGAGGTTATGACAGCATTGATATCAGCTCCCGCCTTGAGAAGCTTTCGGATGATGTTTGTGTTTCCACCGTTCACCGCACGGTGAAGAGGATATCCTGAACTTGACTGGATATTGACGTCTGCCCCTTTGGACAGCAAAAGATCGACCATCTCTTCATCTCCTCTTGCAGAAGCAATATGGAGCGGCGTGTAGGGGAAATCCTTGTGTCCGTTGATATCGGCTCCCTTTTCCAGCAATAACTTTGCGGCTTCCATATGACTTCCGTCCGCAGCGTAATGAAGAGCCGTTCTTCTCCATTTGTTCACAGCCTGGATATCAGCTCCTTTATCCAGGAGAAAAGCGATTACCTGGATGTGTCCATTGGACGCCGCCACAATTAACGGAGTGCTTTTGCTGGCATTCAATGCCTCGATCTGCGCAGGGTCTCCTTCTAAAATGCCTTTAACGGTTACCAGATCCCCCTTCCTCGCCGCTGTATGAATGTCCTGCCCAATCAGGTTAACGGCCAGGATAACCATGATAAAAACGAGAGTGAGAATCGATTTTTTTTTGATCATTGTTTAATCTCCTTGGATGGAATCTTTTTTCACGAACGCTCCAGGTTTTACAGCGATGACTTTTTTCACTGCAAAGCTCTGAGTGTCCAGAAATATTTCTCAAGAGGAAATAATAAGAGATGATCTTCAAAGAATCCTAACACCTTATAAGGTGATGAATCTTTTTTGGAAATGAATTTGAATAGAGGCGAGTCAATGATTGCTGATTAATTGGCTGTTCGGTTTTAAGGGCTGTTTTTAAATTCTGTAGGGGTTTTTCCTGTGTGCCGTTTAAATGCCCGGTTAAAGCTGTTCAGAGTATTGAAACCGACATCATAAGCGATGGCAAGGATTTTTGTTTGTTTTTCATTGTCGGCAGCCAGCATTTCTTTTGACTCTTCGATCCTGTAGCCGTTGATCAGCTCGTAAAAATTCTTTTTAAATTTTTCGTTGATCACCTGAGAAAGATGATGGACAGGAAGAGACAGTTTTCTGGACAAAGTCTGGATAGACAGGGAGCTATCTCTGTAGATCTTTTCTTTCTCCAAAAGAAAAAGCAGCTTCTGTTTGTACTGCTCGGCCAGTTCTTCCTGGAGTCTTGTTTTCCGGTACTTGTTATTTTTTCTTTGTGCCCGTTTGTTCATCTGGACCGCGAGCAAACTGGCTCCAGCAAAAATAACAAGGAGAAGAGTGATCTTGAAATAGATTGTCTGAAAAAACAAGGGTATGACCTGGAAGGATAAAAAATCTCCTTCTGTATTCCATATCCCGTGATTGTTGCTGGCAGTGGCATGGAAGGAATAACGGCCTGGAGTCAGATCAGTGAAGGTGGCAATCTTATTCTGTGTCGGAGGCACTAAGGTCCAGTCATTCTCCAGGCCATCCAACCTGTACTTGGCTTGAATGTTTTCCTGGCCCTTGAAGGTTATGACCTTAAAATGGATTTCCAGATGAGAACGGCTTTTTATTTTAAGGGGCCTCTCCTCTCCCTTATCCCTTTTCCTTGTCTGACCGTTTAGTATGATTTTGTGGATATGAACTCCGGGCGGGATGCGATTAACTGGAACTGACTCAGGGTTGACTTCGGCAATTCCATTTTTGGTGGCGAACAGAAGGTTGCCCTCGTGCGTCTTTATACCGGTGAGTTCTGTATGATTCAGCCCATCAGATAGTCCGAAGATTACACAATCGATCTTATCTATTTTTTTATCTGCCAGGGAATTCAACTCATCCAATTGAACTCTCATTATCCTCTGGTAAGTTGTCAGCCAGAGATTGCGCAAGTTGTCCTGAAGAATCTGAAAAACATAGTTAATCAACAGCCCTTCATCTTCAGTTATCTTGACAGTATCAAAGGTGTCGGGATGAACGCGGATCAATCCATTTTCAGAAGTGCCGCACCAGATCATACCTGAATCATCTTCGAATAGAGAATGAACAGGGATATCTTTCAATAGCCATCTCATGTTTTGCTTTTTTGCAACCCCGTTCGGAAGGAAAATGACACCACTTGTACTTCCCATCCATAGATTCTTCCGCCTGTCCTCTATGATGGAAAAGACCATCTTCCCAGGATATTCTTTCGAAGTGAGGAATCGGCTGTATCTGCCGTTATCATAAAATCCCAATTCCTTGACATACCGTCCCACCCAAAGTCGGCCGCGGCTGTCGCTGAAAAGGGTGGTGATAGTCCCTGTAACAGGCCCATCCTCTGCTATGTAAGGTTGCATTTTTCCGTTTTCATACACATATAGCCCTTTGTACTCCGTGCCGAAAAGGAGGCGGCCCTGCCTGTCTTCCTCTATGATGAACATTATATTATCGAAGATGTCCTTTTCAAGTTGGATCCTTTCAAAATGACCGTCTTTGAATCGATAGAGGTCACCGTAGCGTGTACCGGCCCAAATGCGTCCTTTTGAATCTTCTAAGAGAGAGGTGAAGTGATTGGATGCTGCAGTGTTGGAAACAGAGTATGTGGTAAACACTGTCTCCTTCAGGCATTTGAGGCCTGAGGTACGAGTACCGACCCAGATAGTGCCTTCTTTATCCTCGAAGAGAGCCAAAACATCCACATTCTTCAGGTGATTCTCGACTCGGATCTGGCCGTTGGAAGCTGGATAGATGCGGTCAAGCCCGAGATCAGTCCCTACCCATATGATACCCCTTTTGTCTTCTATAGCAGCCTGGATTTGGTCAGATGAGAGTCCGTTATCGGACGAATACTTCAGCTTCACTATAGCCTGTGCTGATGAGGGATTCCGGACCTCATAGAGTCCTTTGTCTGTTCCGATCCAGTAGTGTCCTCCTGGACCTTCGGAAATGGAGAGAATGCGACAGGCGCGAAAAAGCTTTTCCAATTCCCTGGCTTGTGAAGTTCTCTTGGGAAAGATCCAAAGGCCTTTTCGGTCACTGCCTATCCATAAGGTGTCGTGCGAGTCGCTAAACACGGCCGAAATATCCGTTCTTGACAGATATTCCGGAAGGCTGATGGCGATAAATCCATCGTCTTCCGGGAAGAGGAGAAGCCTGTCACCGGACATTTCGGTTTCTGAGGCATCAGGAAGTGAGACATTAACATCTTCTCTCGCCACATATGCGAAGCGTTTGTCGCTGTATTTCCAAAAACCTTTGTTGGAGATGATCCACAGTCCTCCTGACCGAACCTGATGAAGATAAAATTCGTTGTCGTCAGGGTAGGGCTCGAGCGGAAAAATTTCAAACTCCAGACCATCGAACCGCAGGACATCTTGTCCTGTCGATATCCATAAGTATCCATCCTCTGTCTGGATAACGGATTTTATGTAATCCGTTTGCAAGCTGTTTGACGTATTCCACTCTTCAATTGTAAATGAAAAATCAGATGATGAGTTATCTGCAGCCGCAGCATTCGGCACACAGCCCAAAATGAATATATTCAAGATCAGGAAAATGGAAAACAGCTGAAGTCTGTACATATTTTTTATTCTAAAGGACAATAGAGAGGAAATGCAATACTCCCTCATTTGATACAAGCGTTTGATTTTTCAATAATTAATTGGCCACTCGCTCCACAGGTAAAATAAAGAACCGGTCATTAACAAGCTTTTCCGGATGCCTGTGCCCTTAAAGCGATCGGAAAATGAATCACCAAGACAGACTGGGAAAATGTTGGAGTGATCCCTCATATAGAAGTCAAAGCATCCGAAGCTCTTGAAGCTGCGATAAAAGATGCAAAGAAACGAAAATAGAGAAAATCCGCTGAATCGAATAAATCTTCCCTTTGAAACTCGATTCTTAAAGTGCTCCTGGTTGAAATTCCGGCGATTCTACAGTCAAGAAATCTCTCAGTTTATCCAGCGTGTTTGACTCATATGCTCTCTTGATGAGTTCGAAAGCTGTCACGCCAGGTGTGCCACTAATTACCCCTGTTCTTGCATCCAATTCAGCAACTTACAACGTATTTGTAATTTTGGTTTTGTGAATCAGATTAAGTTATATTAAGTCATTTTAAGCTGAATTTAGTCTGATTTTACTGNNGCTGGCTGGGTTGAAGAGCCAGTAATTTCTTTTTTCTTCATCTAAGAATCCGAGTTCGATCTTGCAGTTCAATGATCCGAATCCTGCCAGGCATATCAGATTTCCGTTTTAGTCAGGAATTATTTAATTTATTTTGTAGAGTGGATTACTCATACAGGTTCAATTATATATACATAATTGTGTCCCCACATCCCGTTGATGCCTACCCCAAGAGATTAGTTTACATAATCGCAGTGTTTCG
>JABAOF010013113.1_pt3 | contig 10750 bp, 13 predicted proteins | sample 7062171 | NCBI WGS metagenome assembly JABAOF01 (sample SAMN14538628, study PRJNA623070) | marine sediment metagenome | biome: marine biome [ENVO:00000428]; feature: marine pelagic biome [ENVO:01000023]; material: deep marine sediment [ENVO:00002113] | place: India: Gulf of Khambhat ... | reverse complement strand
AGGAAGCTGTTTTTCCACATCTCTGTAGCCGAAGCCATTCATGTAAATGACTTCACCGTCCTTGACAACTCCCACAGCCATTCCCGGCACTCCCCATTCAGCTATAACCTTTTCGGCAAACGTTGGGAAACCTTTTGATAAATGCAGAGCTTTTTTTACAGATATTTTTTTCATTTTTTCTCACCTTTCCAAAGTAAAGTCACAGACAGTAAACTCATTTTATTTAAGTATACACCATTAAACTTCTTATGTATTGAATGTATAGTAGGTGTTTTTATGGATGCCAGAGAATTCGAATACAGGTGCACCTGCGGAGCAGTCTACAGGCTCTAGAGAACCAAAGAACATCTGGAGGACTACCTTAACTCAGACTTCTGGATGTGCGAACTGGGAAGACACGTTGAGTTGAATTGGGAAAGAAGAAAGACCATCTTACTTTTGTTAGAGTTAAAATTCATAAAATTTAAATAATATCTTCTCGTACTCAATTTATGAAAATTAGAGGTAATACAATTTTAATAACAGGAGGGGCAACGGGCATAGGATTTTTTCTTGCAGAACACTTTGTAAATGCAGGTAATGAAGTAATTATTTGTGGGAGAAGAGAAAATAAACTGGAAGAAGCAAAAAAGAAACTGCCTCAAATACACATAAAAGTTTGCGATGTGACAAAACCAACTGAAAGGGAATCCTTATTTAACTGGGTAATTTCGAATTTTAAAAATATTAATATTTTGGTCAATAATGCAGGCATCCAGAGAGCGATTGACTTAAAAAAAGGTCCTGATCAGCTAAGAGGGGAAGATGAGATTGATGTTAATTTAAAGGCGCCAATTTATTTGTCCTCACTTTTCATTCCAACTCTATTAAAACAAAAAGAAGCAGCAATTATAAATATCTCTTCTGGTTTGGGTTTTGTTCCAATAGCTTCAATGCCTGTATATTGTGCAACAAAGGCTGCAATTCACTCTTTTAGCATTTCTTTAAGGCATCAGTTGAAAAATACTCCATTAAAAGTTTTTGAAATAATCTCTCCAATAGTTGACACTGAATTAGACCATGGGAGAAGGGGCAGAACAAACAGAGGAATCCATCCTTCAGAAGTTGCCAAAGCCACTTTAAATGCGTTAGAAAAAGATGAATTCGAGATTGCAGTTGGAATGGCTGAAAATTTACGTGTAGCAGAATCAAAAAATAATTTTGATCAAATTTTTAAAAATATAAATCAATAAATCACCATCACTCACCTCACATCAATATTGAAAAAATAATTAAAACCCACATTAAGCGGGTATTATTTTTGTTTAGCGGTTTATTTTATCCCCCGATTTCCGAAAAAATCCGAGAAATTCCTCCGATCAGTTCGCCCATCATTCATCATCTGTTATCAGAGTTGAAAATTTCATCATGGAGGAGCGATCATCCGAACATTATTCCAACGGACTCTTTTACCCCTGGAATTTTTTGATCTAATTTTAAGACCTTTTGGATGGCCTTGTGGAAGTCATCCATATAGACAGTATCTCTTTCTTCTCTTATTGCGAACATACCTGCTTCGGTACAAATAACCTTTACATCTGCGCCAGTTGCTCCATCAGTGATTTTCGCTAGATTTTCTATATCAACATCTTGAATATTCATGTTCCGGGTGTGTATCTTAAATATCTCTACTCTTGCCTCGTAGTTTGGCATTGTTACTTCTATGAGTCTGTCAAACCTACCAGGTCTGAGCAGAGCAGGATCTAAAATGTCAGGTCTATTTGTTGCTCCAACAAACCTTACATTTCCTCTGGGATCGAATCCGTCCATCTCTGCGAGCAATTGCATCAACGTTCTTTGAACTTCTCTGTCTCCACTTGTTGCGCTCTCAAGCCTTTTTGCGCCTATTGCGTCTAATTCATCGATGAATATTATACTTGGAGCCTTCTCTCTTGCAAGTTGTATAATTTCTCTTACCATTCTTGCGCCTTCTCCAATGTNNCCAATGTACTTTTGTACTAACTCTGATCCTATTATTTTGATGAATGTAGCGTCTGTTTCATGTGCTACAGCTCTTGCTAGAAGAGTTTTACCTGTACCCGGCGCACCGTATAGCATCACGCCCTTAGGCGGTTCAATACCAATTTTTTCAAATAAATCTTGTCTTTTAAGAGGGAGCTCTACTGTTTCTTTTATTTCCCTTATTTGGTCCTCTAAACCTCCTATATCGCCATATTTTGTAGTGGGGCGTTCTTCGATCTCCATTCCTCTCACGAAAGGATCTTTCTCGGTTGGTAGAACTCCAATTACTGCATATGATTGTTGATTAAGAGCAACACGAGCTCCTGGAGTTAACTTCTTTTTATCTATGAATTGAGAAATATTTACAACAAAATTAGGACCTGTAGAGCTTTTTACAATTACTTTATCGTCGTTCAATACATCTATTACGTTAGCCACAACCAAGGGAAGACTTTTTAATCTTTCTAATTCGCTCCTGAGTCTGCGGACTTCCCTTTCCATCCGCATTCTTTCGCTTTCGATATATTTTTTCTCATTTTCTAATCTTCTATGATCTTCTTTTGCTTGGGTATATGCGGTTTCAAGTTGCTTTACCCTATTAAGTAAATATCTTGAAAAGTCATCTGTGTTCTTATCCTTCATATTTGGGGTTTCACTTGACTTCGTCACGTTACGCTCCTCCATTTACTGTTTTTGGAATTCTTTTGTTATAAGTTTTTTGTCAACACCCTGCACATAAAACTCGACAATTTTTATATTAACTCTTCTAAAATATAAAAATGAAAGCGGTGGTACTTTGTATTGTGAGGTCTGCGGCTCAGAAATAAGAGGTCAACCCAGGCTTGTTTTTATCGAAAGAACCGAGATGAAGGTTTGTAATAGATGCAGAAAGTTCGCGGAACAAAGTAGAGGCGTTAAAGGTCTTAAACCATTGCCTAAGAGACCTTCAAAACCGAAACCGAAGGTGGTTTCAAAGAAAGAATATGAGTTAATCGAAAATTATGGAACCATTATAAAAAAGGCTAGAGAAAAAAGAGACTGGACTCAAGAGGACTTATCAAAGAGGGTCAATGAAAAATCTTCAGTAATTGCAAGGATAGAAACGGAAAAAATGACCCCCAACGAAGATTTGCTAAAAAAAATAGAGAGATTGTTGGAGATAAATATCAAACAAGAAATTGGTGGCGATCCCTTAAGCACAACTCCATCAACGAAATCTTTAACTCTAGGAGATATTGCAAAGATAAAAAAGAAAGAATGATAATTAGATCGCCAAAATTTTCGACAAAAGATTCTTTAATTGGTATGTCGACAACCGAAAACTTAATTATCAATCACGTAATTTTCTAAATCATAAGTTTTATTCGGAGGTCTTGGTATGAGAATCCACGGAACAGAGAGATTGAAGAGAGGATTCGCAAAGATGGTGAAAGGCGGAGTAATAATGGACGTTACCAATGCCGAGCAGGCAATTATAGCAGAAGATGCAGGAGCAGTCGCTGTAATGGCGTTGGAAAAGGTTCCAGCCGATATAAGAGAGGCAGGCGGAGTTTCAAGGATGGCAGACCCTGCCAAGATTGTTGAGATTATGGAAGCGGTCACCATTCCAGTCATGGCGAAGGTTAGAATAGGTCATTTCGTGGAGGCGCAGATCCTGCAAGCCTTGGGCGTAGATATGGTAGACGAGAGCGAGGTACTAACTCCAGCAGACGAGAAGTTTCATGTAGATAAAAGGAATTTTACGGTTCCCTTCGTATGCGGAGCAAGAGATTTGGGCGAAGCATTAAGGAGGATCAATGAAGGAGCGGCAATGATAAGAACAAAAGGAGAGGCAGGAACCGGAAACGTAATGGAAGCCGTAAGGCATATGAGACTCATTATGGGAACTATTAGAGATCTGAAATCCAAAGATAGACTCGAATTGGAAAAGTTTGCGAGAGAAATTGCTGCCCCTGTGGAACTACTAGAAGAAACGGTTAAGTTACAGAGGTTGCCCGTGGTAAACTTTGCTGCAGGCGGTATCGCTACACCAGCAGACGCGGCTTTAATGATGCAACTCGGAGCGGACGGTGTATTCGTTGGTTCAGGCATATTCAAGTCTCAGGATCCGCCTGTGAGAGCCAGAGCGATCGTAGAAGCTACCGCAAATTATGATAGACCAGATATTTTGGCTGAAGTATCAAAGAATCTTGGAGAGGCGATGAGAGGATTAGACATAAAAACTCTGCCTGAGGATCAGTTGTTGCAGGTGAGAGGTTGGTAATGAACATAGGAATCCTCGCGTTACAAGGAGATGTTTCAGAGCACGTAGATATTGTTAAGAAAGCCTGTGAAGAGTTAGAGATTACTCCAACCATTATCATCGTAAAAAACAAAGATCAACTGGAAAAGGTAGATAGGCTCATAATATCAGGAGGAGAGAGCACCACCATAGGAAAGTTGCTCGTTATTAACAAGATGTTCGATGCCTTAAAGGAGAAGATCTCTGAAGGTATACCTGTTTTAGGCACATGCGCAGGTTTAATACTTCTAGCCAAGGAAGGAAACGGAGACATAGAGAAGACAAAACAACCCTTATTGAAACTTATGAATATTAATGTAAAGAGAAATGCCTTTGGAAGACAAAGAGAATCTTTTGAGGCTGAAATAGAATTTTTACCAAAAAAGTCGAAAATATTAGGGATTTTCATAAGGGCCCCCGTTATCCTTGATGTAGGAAAGGGAGTAGAGATAGTGGCAAAATGCGAAAATTTTATTGTAGGGGCTAGAGATAAAAATATGCTTGGTATTGCTTTTCATCCAGAACTAACCGAAGACACTATGATACATAAGTACTTCTTAACTATGTAATTCAGTGGGTGTACTCTTTGGTAGAAATTTTAGTTTTAGATAACCACGGACAGTATACTCACAGGATATATAGGACATTGCGTTATTTAAATGTAAAAGCAAAGATCGTGCCAAATACTATTTCTGTGGAAGAAATAATAGATATAGGTCCAATTGGAGCTATATTAAGTGGTGGTCCGGATTTAGATAGAATAGGAAACTGTGAATCCGTTGTAAGAGAATTAGATCTCCCTATACTTGGCATATGTCTCGGACATCAACTCATGGCAAGGGCTTACGGAGGGAAGGTGGTAACAGGATTGAAGGGAGAATATGCAGAGACTGAGATAATAATAGATAAGCCTGTCGGCATCTTAGAAGGATTTGGAGATAAAATAATTGCGTGGACTTCTCACATGGATGAAATAGAAGAAACCCCGAATGATTTTGAGATAATAGCCCATTCTAAGGTATGTAAGAACGAGGCTATGATGCATAAGAACAAAGATATTTTTGGTGTCCAGTTTCATCCAGAAGTGGCTCATACTCCCAAGGGTCCGGAAATATTTAAAAATTTCTTAAAGATCTGTGGAGAGTAATTTATCAATTTTTTCGACGGTAACTTCTTCTCCTAACTTTCTTAACTTCTCGAATAATGTCGAAAGTTCTATCAGGTCGTGAACAAATTCACCGCGAATGTCGAGCAATCTATCCGCTTCTATTACAACAAAAAAACGCCAGAGATCTTGATCTAAATGATAGATACCAGCCTTGTGTTTGAGGTCAAGCAACCGAAGTAAATGCCTTAAATATTTTTCTCTCTCGCTTTTNNCTTTTTATCTGGAAGTATATAATTTTAACACATTCCTTCGATATCTTCTCTATAATTTCTTCTGAAAAATTAGTCTCGGAAGGAATCTCAATGCTACCCAAGGTAGCGTACATTTTAAGTTCTATTCCGAGCCATATACTCCTTTTTATAGATTCTTCCTTTTCTTTTTTGAGGGTGAGTATTCCCTCTTTCCTCAATATCTCGAGTATTGAAACATCCAATGCCTTTTTATGAAGCTCTTTTAAGAAGTTTATTTCTTTTTTTTCAAAGTAGGGAACAATTTCGTTCAATCCAAAAAACTTTCTCCTATCTTTTACTTCTTCTATTGCAGTGGAAATCATCGTTTCAATCTCTTTTACGTCTCTACCTTTAGATAAATATAGTTTGAGATATCTCCTCAGATTTTCGGTAATTTCTCTTAAGTAACCTAGTTGGTATTTCGAATAAAGAGAATCAGGTAAATTCTGCACAACGTCATGTATGTTAGCGTACGTCTCTATCAGTTTAAGATCCTCATCCTGCTGGTAGATAGCCGCCATCCCCACCACACTACAGCGATAAAAAGATTTGCAAAATTCATACCCAGAGTCTCGATTTGCTTAACTATTGGTTGCATAAGTAGGATATAAGACTTTTGAAAAAATTTTTAAAAAAGTTAACGACTTAGCGGATCGGTTTATTTTTTTATTTTCTCTAAATATTTCTCCCTAATGGCCGACAGGTCGCTGATAATATTTTTATAAAATTTCAACAAATTATTTGAAGGTTAAAAAATGATGTGTAAATGCAATTCTGAGGCTGTATATTTNNGAGCCTGTGTATTTCTCGAAGTCTTTGATGAAATGGCTATGCGAATCTTGCTTCTGCGATTTTTTTGAAGATACCGTTAAAAAGAGGATAATGGAGTTTAAAATAGGGAACGAAAAGATATGTATAGGAATTTCTGGAGGTAAAGACTCTACTGTTATGTTAAACATCTTAAAATCTCTTGGATACGACGTATTCGGCATATTCGTTGATGAAGGTATCAAAGGATACAGAGATGGATCAAGGAAAATCATCGATAAGTTAAGAGAAGATATAACAATTATAGAATTGAGTTTTTACGATGAATTCGGATTTAGGTTGGACGATCTTGTAGATAAATTCGGACCTGAAAAAGGTTGTTTTTATTGCGGAATCTTTCGTAGGTATTTGCTAAATAAATATGCGAGAGAGTTGAAAGCCTCTTATGTTGCTACCGGACACAACTTAGATGATGAATTACAATCAGTTTTTCTTTCTATAGGAAGAGGAGATTGGATGAGACTCATTAAAGTCGTTCCTAAATCAGAGAAAATTCATGATAAGATGTTACCGAGAATTAAACCATTATTTGACCTAACCGAAAAAGAGGTGAAGATATATTCTCTTTTGAAGCAGATACCATCTTACGACGGAATATGTCCATTCTCAGGTCATGCCTTAAGAGCCAAAATAAGAGAAACCATAGACAGTATAGAAGTTAGGCAACCCATTAAACATAAAATAATGGGATCTCTTGTAGAATTACCTCGACTCCAATTTGCAAAAGTTCTAACTTGCGAAAAGTGTGGAGAACCTAGCTCTAGGAATAAGTGTAAGACTTGCGAGATGTTGGAAGAGATAAAGAATTTTAATTAATTTGAACTCCTTAAAAGGTCTTCTAAATCAGAAAGTTCTATATCTGCGACTCCCTCGATTTTCTCGCCCTTTGAAATATTATATACTTTTAGATTTCTTTTTTTAACTTCATACTCGATTAGACGCTTTGCCCATAGGAGTTTCTTCCTCTTTACAGGATCCGCTCTTAAATTAGACTGCAAGTCTGGCTTGGAATAGGGAGTTATTATGTCTCCAAAATCCATCCCACCAAGAATAATTGAATCGGCATTAAAATGACTCGCTAGCATGAAAGCCCTGTCACCATCGGTGAAACCACCGAAGTTATGGAGTTTTCCAAAAGGTATACTCTGAGTGGTTCCTATGATATTAGTGAATCTAGGTACTAAGTTTCTAATTTTATCCATGTTGTCCCCGTGAGCATGTATCATCATAGGGACACCTGACTTATTTGCTTTTAGTAGATCCTTAAAAGATCCGTCTAGATCCGTAACTATGAGATTCGGAAGTTTTCCTTTGGAAACCAGGGGAGTTATAGCGCCATTTGCAGCGATAACGAACTTTTTAATTTCTTTTTTAACTATGAAATCTACTGCTTTGTCCAAAGAGGGTCCGGCTCCTAGTACAATACATGTTTTTTTATTTATCCTCTTACCTATATTGTATATTAAATTTAATGAATCTGAAACCAGAATAGAGCTGAGAAGGGATGCGCAGAGATTATCTTTGTATTCATCGTATCCAAAATCTTTTAAGATCTCCTTATAAAAAGGGATCCATTCTACTAATTCCGTCTATATTCCTCCTTGAAATAGATATGATGTTGAGAATCTTTGCTAAACCAGAAGGACATCGACAAGTAGAAGCTCTGCATCACCCTCTGCCTTTACTTGAATGGTCCCCTCCTCAGTAACCTTTGCTGCGCCAAGGGTGGGAACAAGACTATCGTTCACCCGTATGGGTCCACCTTCAAGTACATAGAGGTAAACCCCCCGACCTTCTCTGATCAAATAATTCAGAGCGTTACCAACAGGAAGGAAAGACGAATGAACCTGGGCGTCAGAGTGTATGTGAAGAGCCTCTTCATGTTCGTTGGAGACCAGTGGAAGGAATCGATTCGTTCGGTCTTTCTTTTCAACCTTTTTCTGCTCTACATGAGGCTCTAAGCCTTTTTTTGAAGGAAAGAACCACATCTGAATGAACCGCATTGGTTCATCTTGACGGTTATTTATTTCAGAGTGGTACATCCCCTTACCAACAGTCGTATGCTGCACCCAGCCTTTTTTAAGGATGCCACCCTTTCCATGCTCGTCTGCGTGACGAAACTCTCCACTAGCGCAGTAAGTCACGACCTCGATATCACGATGAGGATGGAGGGGCCAAATAGCTCCGGGGGAGAGCGTGTCGTCATTGAAGACTCGCAGAGTACCGAAGTGCGCATATTTGGGGTCATAGTACTGGTCAAAGGAAAAGTGCCACCTGCCGTAGAAAGTGCCGTTCTGGATTGATCCTTCAATCTGGTAGATTTCGTCCGGCTTCCGTACAATAATCATCCAATACCCTCTCTTTTATTCGTAAGTGATTCATCCAGTTTTACAAGATACATGCATATATAAACGTTATTATTCACGTTACTATTAACTATGGCTATTTGGAATGGCAAAGTACTAACAGAAATAAAGTCGCACAGGCCCTTAATGGATTATTATAGCCTAAAGCTGTATTTTAGAGGATATGCATGAAATTTTTAAGCAAATTTACTCTGTGGGTTATTCTCGCATCCGCTACTTTAACAGTTATGGCAGGTTCTATTATCGCTCCTGTCCTGCCCTTAATGACTAAGGGGCTAGGTGTGGAAGCAGTTTACGCGGGGTTAATCATAACCACTCACGGACTTTTTATAGCAATTTTTAGCCCCTTATTTGGAAAAATTATCGACATAATAGGGCCCAAAAAACCCTTTATTTTCGGTTTAGTAGTTTATGGGCTTGCTGGTGGTGCAGGTTTATTAATTAATTCATATTGGCTTATGATTATAAGTAGGGCAATTCTTGGAATTGGGGTTGCTGCGTTTTTCACTTCAATTTCGATTATTATTTTCAATTTGTACGAAGGGGCGGAGAGACACAAAATCATGGGGTGGCGGGCAAGTGCAAACAGTTTCGGGGCAACAGTTTGGCCATTAATTGGTGGTTTTCTTGGCACCTTTTCGTGGCATTTGCCTTTTGCTGTATATATGGTGGGCATTCCTCTTGGTTTTTTGACTTTGATTACTGTACCTGAAACTCACAAAGGAAAACACCCACAATCAAATAAAGAGGATTCTGTGTTGAAGGTTTTTAGGAGCAAACCCGTACTTTTTGTTATTTATGGACTCATATTTTTGACAAATGTTCTTCTATACGTTATTGTGGTTTTTGTTCCCCAATTGTTAGCCAAAATTGGAATCTCAAACCCGTCTTACATTGGCCTCTTTATTTCAGTTATGGCGATTTCAGCAGGATTAACAGCATTCATGTACGGTAGAATCAAATCAAGACTGTCTTATAAGAGGATCGTACTTGTTACCATGATTTTCTGGACGGTTGGATTAACTACGATTTCTCTAGGGATTTCTAGCTTTTTAATCGCAGTTTCGGTTGCGCTTTTTGGCATAGGCCAAGGTATGCTTCTCCCCGCAATCATAATGTGGGTAGGTGAATCAGTTGCCCCTGCATTTCGCGGCAGAATTATGTCTTACCTCGGAACATTCGGTTTCATCGGGCAGTTCCTGTCCCCGATCATTTTTGGGGTGGTATTGTTAAATTTAGGACTCAATGGCGTCTTCCTTGTTGGAGGCTCGATTACTGCTGTTCTGTTCTTGTTGTTTTCGGTATTTATGAGAGAATGACTCGGCTGAAACTTCTTCGACACTCATGGGGGTGATTTTAGCGCTTTTAAGCAAGAATTATTGAAGGATGAAAGGTTAAATGAGGTTGATTGTTGGGTAAGGTCTAAAGGAGGTTACAATCTAAGTGGGTTTCGTCTAAATCGTTATTATCTAATCGCAAAAACCCATGAAGGCTCGAATACTATTTTTTTACCTCCTTGTAAATAACTCCGAACTCTCATTTTAGTAATGGTTTTTAAAATTTTCTGTCCGAAGTTGCTAATTGTTTTATCCTTTCTTGTTTCACTCTTTTTTGGAATCTATTCTTTGCAAGCGAATATGCTTCATCGATCAACGGTTTTAATCGTTCAAAAGTCTTTTTTGAAGGGTTTAAGACGCATATCCAGGAAGCCCAGCCGTATACAGGATGTAGCATAATCTTATCCAATTCTTGAAAATTATATCCTGTTTTTACCACCCCACTTTTTGGTGGTCTCGATGGCAATTCATTGAACATTGAAAGAAATTTCTCTTTGCTGATACCTAAGTTAACCCTATAAACTCCCTCACGGTCAAGA
>JABAOF010003078.1_pt6 | contig 10752 bp, 8 predicted proteins | sample 7062171 | NCBI WGS metagenome assembly JABAOF01 (sample SAMN14538628, study PRJNA623070) | marine sediment metagenome | biome: marine biome [ENVO:00000428]; feature: marine pelagic biome [ENVO:01000023]; material: deep marine sediment [ENVO:00002113] | place: India: Gulf of Khambhat ... | reverse complement strand
ACGACAAATGCCCCAACTGACATCCAACGGCTAGGGTGAACAAGAGCCGTAACCCTACGATGAATACGCAGAAGAAATTTCAGGAAAACCCGACAAGGGGATTCTTATTGATCTAGGTCAAGGATCAATTCACATCCGTGGATTATGATTAAGGACTGAGGCAAGTGTTTCTAAAAGCCTCACAAGGGTTTTTCCAGGACCATCGCGTTGATGGCTGCACTACGAAAATGATATGGTAAAGGGAGAATGATGTCAATTGGACCATGCATCGGCGCAGTGCATGAAGAATAAAAGAATAAACGTCTTGACTGGGTTACCCCTCGCCTTGGCCATTGTGGGTATAGCAATAGGAAGCTACCCTGGAGCTCATCGGGCATCGGGTAACGAAATTGGAGAAATAGGAATGGAACGAAAGCACGATGCACAGCAGAAAAGAGATCGGCTAAGGAGCCCCCCTGAAAAGGGTCATAACCGCCTGATATTCGAGAAGAGCCCTTATTTACTTCAGCATGCGGACAACCCCGTTGATTGGTACCCCTGGGGACCAGAGGCATTCGAGAAGGCCCAAAGGGAAAATAAACCTATTTTCCTATCCATCGGATATTCAACGTGCCACTGGTGCCACGTGATGGAGCACGAATCATTCGAGGATTCGGCGGTAGCTGGATTGATGAATGAGGTTTTCGTTTCTATCAAAGTGGATCGGGAAGAGCGACCTGATCTCGATAATATTTACATGACCGCCTGCCAAATGTTGACGGGTAGTGGTGGATGGCCACTCACCATCATTATGACACCGGACAAAAAACCATTCTTTGCCGGAACTTATTTCCCAAAGGAGAGCCGTTCCGGCAGAATAGGAATGGTGGACCTGGTTCCCCGGATCAAAGAGATCTGGGCGACGAGACATGAAGAAGTAGTAAAATCGGCTAATGAGATCACCAGTGCTCTCGGGCGGGGATCGAAATATGCGCCCGGCGAGGAACTGGGAGAATCCACCCTCAGAAGTGCATACGAACAGCTCGCCCAACGCTTTGATGAGCAATACGGTGGTTTCGGCAGTGCCCCCAAGTTCCCGACCCCGCACAACCTTGTCTTCTTGCTTCGCTACTGGAAACGTACCGGTAACGAGAAAAGCCTCCGGATGGTGGAAAAGACCCTCCAAGCCATGCGAAATGGAGGTATTTATGACCATCTGGGATTTGGGTTTCATCGGTATTCCACCGATCAATTGTGGCTGGTACCGCACTTTGAAAAGATGCTCTATGACCAAGCACTTCTGGCAATGGCTTACACGGAGGCCTATCAAGCAACCCGCAATGCTGAATACGGGCAAACAGCACGGGAGATTTTTACCTACGTTCTTCGGGATATGAGGGCACCAACGGGGGGGTATTACTCTGGAGAAGATGCCCAAAGTGAAGGGGAAGAGGGGAAGTTTAATCTGTGGAGGGAGGAGGAGATTCGAAAGGTCCTCTCGGCTGAGGAGGCCGATTTGATCATAAAGGTTTTTACTGTTGTGAAGGAGGGGAATTTTCACGAGGAGGCAACGGGGAAGAGAAGGGGAAGGAATATCCTGTACTTAAATGGGACCGTCGGTGAGATTGCCGCTCGTCTGGAGATTTCCGAGCAAGACTTGCGAAGGCGTCTGGAAGATGCCCGAGGGAAACTCTTCGCCGCTCGAGAGAAGCGGATCCATCCTCATAAAGACGACAAGATTCTGGTGGACTGGAACGGGCTGATGATTGCCGCCCTGGCCAAAGGGGCAAGGGTCCTCGAGGAACCCCAATATGCGGAAGCCGCAAAAGAGGCCTTGGATTTCATCCTCAAGAATATGCGAACCTCAGAGGGTCGACTATTGCACCGTTACCGCGACGGTGAGGCTGCCTTGCCAGCCTATGTGGATGACTATGCCTTTCTGATTTGGGGGTTGTTAGAGCTCTATGAAACCACCTTTGATGTGCGTTATCTCAGAAATGCGCTGAACCTCAATAATGATTTGTTGAAATACTTTTGGGATGATCAGGCGGGGGGGTTCTATTTCACCGCAGATGACGCCGAAAAACTCCTCGTGCGGCAGAAAGATATTTACGATGGGGCAATCCCATCGGGGAATTCAGTTGCGGCACTAAACCTGATTCGCCTGGGAAGGATTACGGCAAATACCGATTTCGAGGAGAAAGCGATAACGATCGGGCGTGCTTTTTCCAATGCTGTCAAGCAATCCCCATTAGCCTATACCCAATTGATGGTTTCAGTGGACTTTGCGGTAGGCCCCTCTTATGAGGTGGTTGTCGCCGGGGACTCGGGCGCTGAAGACACAAAAGCGATGGTACGGGCCCTCAGAACACACTTTGTCCCCAACAAGGTTGTACTTTTTCGGTCGAGTGCAGAAGAATCGCCGCAGATCATCCGGCTTGCAGAGTATACGAAAAATCAATCGAGCATCGATGGTAAAGCGACTGCTTATGTCTGTCTCAATTACAGTTGCAAGCTTCCCACTACTGATCCACGGAAAATGCTTGAATTACTCGGTGTCAGGAAACCGTAAAAAAATGTAGCATTTGAAAATGGAATCATGTATTAAGTAGTAAATTTTGAACGATTTGTTCGTCAATGCTTTCGGGAGGCCTTTCATGCTTGAGAGACAAGACGCATTGGATCAACTCTGCATCAATACCATCCGCATGCTGGCGGTGGACGCAGTACAAAAGGCCAATTCCGGCCATCCCGGCATGCCGATGGGCACGGCTCCGATGGCTTATCTGCTTTGGACATGCTTTTTGAGGATTAACCCCGCAAATCCAAAATGGCCTGATAGGGATCGGTTTGTCTTATCCGCCGGCCACGGATCCATGCTGCTCTATAGCTTACTCCATCTGACTGGATACGACTTACCGTTAGAGGAGTTAAAGAACTTTCGCCAGTGGGACAGTAAGACCCCCGGCCATCCGGAATCATACCTCGCGCCGGGCGTAGAAACGACGACCGGCCCTTTAGGACAGGGCTTCGCCAACGGCGTCGGCATGGCGATTGCCGAGCGTTTTTTGGCAGCCCATTTCAATCGTCCAGGCCATACCATTGTGGACCACTATACATACGGCATTGTCAGCGATGGCGATCTCATGGAGGGCATCTCCCACGAGGCCGCTTCCCTGGCCGGGCACTTGAAGCTTGGCAAGCTGATCTACCTGTACGACGACAACCGTATTTCCATCGAGGGAAGCACCGATCTCGCCTTTACTGAGGACCGGGCAGCACGGTTTGTTGCCTATGGATGGCACGTGCAGCAACTGGATGACGGGAACGAATTGGAGGCAATAGCAGGGGCGATTCGGAGGGCACGAGAAGAGGCCGGGCGTCCCTCATTGATTGTTATCCGAACGCACATCGGCTACGGCAGCCCGAATAAGCAGGACACGGCAGCGGCACACGGCGAACCCTTGGGTGTCGATGAAGTCAAGTTGACCAAGGAAAATCTCGGCTGGCCCCTTGAGCCGACATTTATCATCCCCGAGGAAGCATTGGCCCGGTTCCGTCAAATCCTTCAACAAGGAAAGAAATGGGAGGACGAGTGGAACGTCCGCTTCCGTTCATACGAAAAGGCATATCCTGAATTGGCTGAGGATTGGAAGCGAGCGCTGAGCGGAGAATTGCCCTCCGGCTGGGACAAGGATATTCCGGCCTTCCCTGTCGACACCAAGGGGATGGCGACCCGGGTGGCATCCGGTGCGGTGATCAACGCCATTGCACCGAATTTACCCACCTTCATGGGCGGCTCCGCTGACCTGGCTCCTTCGACCAAAACCCTCATCAATGGCGTAGATGACTTTAAGGCCGATCATTACGATCAGCGCAACATGCATTTCGGCGTCCGGGAACACGCCATGGGAGGAATTATCAACGGCATGGCTCTCCATGGTGGTGTGATTCCATATGGCGCCACCTTCCTGACTTTCTCCGATTACATGCGGCCGGCCATTCGCTTGGCCGCCATGATGAGTCTAAAGGTCATTTATGTCTTTACGCATGATAGCATCGGTTTGGGGGAGGACGGACCAACGCATCAGCCCATAGAACATTTAGCCTCCCTCAGGACAATACCAGGCCTAACCGTCATCAGGCCGGCTGACGCGAATGAGACGGCGGAAGCCTGGCGTTACGCCCTCGAAGGGAAAAGCGGTCCCATAGCCCTGGCCTTAACTCGACAAAATCTCCCCACACTGGATCGCAGCACGTATGCCCCTGCCGACGGCCTCTCTCGCGGGGCTTACATCCTCAGCGATACCGGGGGTAAGAGACCAGACGTCATCGTGATCGCGAGCGGTTCCGAAGTGCACGTGGCCCTGGAAGCAGCGGAAAAACTCCGACAAAAGGGAAGCGCCGTGCGCGTGGTGAACATGGCGAGTTGGGAATTGTTCGATAAACAGCCGGATGCCTATCGAAACAAGGTGCTCCCGCCTGAAATAACGGCACGCATTGCCATAGAAACGGGAGTCCCCCAGGGGTGGCATCGCTACGTAGGCGACAGGGGCGAGGTTGTCGGGATGAATCGCTTCGGGGCTTCTGCCCCCTATAAGGTTTTATTTGAAAAATTCGGGTTTACGGCCGATCATGTGGTAAAAAAAGCCGTGAAGCTCGTCGGAAAAGCGAAATCGAGACTATCAAAGGATGATTAAATTATGCCGTTCGCCATCGGTGCGGGTAAGGGGGATTTTTCCCGGCTGGAGCGTGAAACTTGATCCTAGCGATCATGGAATTTCTGACCAGGCATTTCTTGACGTATCCCTTGATGCTCTTGTGTATTTCTGCCGCTTCACAAGCCCATTCTGGGGAAGGGAAATTTCTCTTTCGGGAGGATTTCAACGACCTCAACGGTTGGAAGCCCTTCTATTTCCCAAAAATAGAAAGACACACTTCCTATACGATTGAATCCAGTGGTCCGGAGAGCTACTTGAAAGCGGAGAGCAATGCATCGGCATCGGCACTTCTCTATAGAAGGGAATTCAATATCTACCAGTATTCAAGGATGAGATGGCGATGGAGAGTGGAAAATGTCTATGCACATGGCGATGCTAAAACCAAATCCGGGGACGACTATCCCCTCCGTATCTACATCGTATTCAAGTATGATCCTGGGAAGGTGGGATTCATGGAGAAGGTCAAGTACAAAGCGGCAAAATTGATCTATGGGGAATATCCTCCCCACAGCAGTTTGAATTATATCTGGGCTAACAGGAAGTACGAAGAAACCATAATGACCAATGCTTATACCGAAAAGTCCAAAATGGTTCTGCTCCGAGGGGGCGATTCGAATAGTGGAAAATGGCTGAATGAGGATGTGAACATTCGGGAAGACTATGAGAGAGCTTTTGGCGAAAAGCCCCCCCCGATCGCGAGCATAGCCATCATGAATGATTCCGACAATACGGGCGAAAAATCCATTTCTTATCTCGACTACATCGAGCTCTATCGTTGAGGAAAGGGTGGCAATAGCAGCCTCGGAATACAATATCCCATCAGGTATGTTGGAAATAGGTTTCGCTCTCTTTGATACCGATTTCCAAATTCCGTTATGATCACCATCCCTCATTTGGACACCAATTTCAAAATATACAGCCTTTTTCACCAAAAAATACTGGGTTGACCCCATTCTATGGAACAAAACGAAAATATAAATTTTATCGGTGAGTGGGATAGTGTTATGACGAGTATCATTGGGACTGATGATTTGGTGGGGGGAACATTGAAAAAACCGGAATCCTCAAACACTCATGGCGAGAGGAGGAATGAAACCATGGAAGCGATTCAATATCCTGCGAAGAATCGTAAAGGAGCACTCATAAAAGCAACCACTCTTGTCGCCTTTATCGTCGTGGCCATATACGTTATCCGGTTTACCCCAGTTAAGGGTTTTCTTACCCCAGAAGCCCTCAGTCGGTTCTTGGAAGCGGCGGGTATTTGGGCTCCCCTGCTGTATATGCTGGTCTACGCCGTGGGTGTTTGTTTGTTCGTCCCCGGTACCCTGCTGACCGCCTTGGGAGCAGCCATTTTCGGGGCCTATTGGGGGTTTCTGTATGTTTGGGTAGGGGCAATGGTCGGCGCCAGTGCCGCCTTTTGGATCGGAAGAACACTTGGAAGGGAGTTCGCCGCCTCCCTGATTGGGGACCGGCTCAAAAAGTACGACGAGGCCATCGAACGCAACGGCTTCGCTACAACCCTTTATCTGCGGCTCATCTATTTTCCCTTCACACCCATGAACTTCGGTATGGGATTAACGAAAGTTCATTTCTGGGATTACGTATTCGGAACGGGGCTGGGCATCATCGTGGGCACCTTCATCTTCACCTTCTTCGTGGGGACCATCAAAGAGGTCTGGGCTAACGGTAACTGGGGAGAGCTCCTCTCCTTCAAGGTGTTCTTCTCAGTGGGCCTCTTCATCTTCTCCCTCTTCATCCCAAAAATCATCAAAAGGATCAAAGGGGAGGAGTAGCCGTGGAAAAGTCCTTCCGCGATGACGTGCTCGGCAGGCCACGTGACCTTTTGAAAGGTCAAGTCGCATTGGTCACGGGTGCGAGTTCCGGTATCGGAGAAGCCATTGCCACAGCCCTAGCCCTTTCAGGCGCCCGGGTTGTGGTGAATTTTTCGTCCAATGAAGAAGCTGCCAATGACGTCGTACACCATATAAGAAATGACGGCGGGGAAGCCATTGCGGTGAGAGCCAACGTCAGCAAAGAAGATCACGTGCTGGCAATGTTCGAAACCATAATCAAAAAATACGGCACCATCGATATCCTGATCAATAATGCAGGAGTGCAAAGAGATGCCAAGTTTATTGATATGCCGGTGGATCAATGGCAGGTTGTTTTGGATATCAATCTAACAGGTCAGTTTTTATGTGCCAGGGAAGCTGCCAAGGAATTTATCCGCCGCGGCGTTGTTCCGGAAAGATCCGTTGCCGCGGGAAAAATCATTTGTATAAGTTCGGTGCATGAAACGATCCCCTGGGCAGGTCATGTCAACTATGCCGCCTCAAAGGGGGGCGTCATGATGATGATGAAGACCATTGCCCAGGAGCTTGCCCCCTATAAAATTCGCGTAAATAGTATTGCCCCGGGCGCCATCAAGACTCGCATCAATCGGACTGCCTGGGAGACTCCTGAGGCAGAGGCCGAATTATTGCAGCTCATTCCTTACAAGCGGGTTGGGGAAACGAAGGATATTGGAGCTGTTGCCGTCTGGCTGGCCTCCGATGAATCGGATTACGTGAACGGAACCACGATATTCGTCGATGGCGGGATGCTCCTGTATCCAGCATTTGCTCATGGGGGGTAAAGGAAGATTAATAGTGACAAATGACAAAGTCCAAAGTTCAAACGAATGCCACGTGGCAAAAAGGAGATCACTGGAAAAGTCGCTCTTCGCCGCTCGAAATATTTTCTCGACTATCTCGAAACACGCTAAATGCACTGCAAGACCGCATAACTGCAGTACCGCAGCACTGCAACACTGTATATTTTCGCCCTCAGCACTCCTTCTCCCAGTTTTTCAGAGATCCCAATGGGGAGTCTAGCCATTTGAAATTACTCCTTGCGGGGATTCCCTATGAAAAATATTCTAACTGCTGACATTGGGGCAACAAATAGCCGGTTTGCCCATTTTGAGGTGGACCAAAACGGCAAACTCTCCCTTGTGGGAACGAAATGGCTAAAAACCCAGGAATCCGCTTCCTTTGGAAGCTTGGTCCAACAGTTGTATGGGAGTGGTTTCTCCCTTGGAACTGAGGGGGCTGATATCGCGATCATTGCTGTCGCATGCCCGGTCGAAGGCGGTGTCTACTGCTCGCCTCCCTATATCTCCTGGGATATCGAGCTTTCGGCGGCACAGAAAGCGTTCGGCCTTAAGCGGTGTTTACTCATTAACGACTTCGTTGCCCAGGCTTTTGCCTGCCGTTCGCCGATTGCCGAAGAAGCAGAGCAGATATTGCCAGGGCAAATGATATCCGACGCAACCGTGGCTGTAATCGGGGCTGGTAGCAACCTTGGAAAGGCCGCGCTTGTCCCCGATGGATCGGGCGGTTTTGTGGCAATGCCCTCCGAGGGTGGTCACGCGAACTTTCCCTTTGTATCGGAGCGGGAATTCGAATTTCAAGAGTTCCTCCTGGGAGAACTTGGGGAAGAATATGTAACGGCCAACACGGTTGTTTCGGGAAGGGGTTTGAGCTTTATCCATCGCTTTCTGACGGGGGAGAGGTTGGAGCCCCGCGATGTAACAGCAAAACTGAGCCCGAATTCCGAAACCATCGCCTGGGCCGCTCGCCTCTGCGGGAGGGTGTGCCGCAATTATGCCCTTGAAACCCTTGCACTCGGCGGCCTCTATGTCTCAGGTGGAGTGGCTGCCAAGGTCCCGCACCTCGTTACCCACGAGGCTTTCGCGAGCGAGTTTCACAGCTCCAGGACTCTATCAGAATTGCTCAAAAAAATACCGGTGTATCTCAACAAGAACGAAGAAAGTGGGCTTTGGGGGGCCGCGTTCTTAGGCCTTCAAGAGTTCCAGAGGGAGTCTGGGCAACAGCCCGTCAAAGTACAAAGAAAGCGTAAATGACAAACAAAAAGAGGTTTGACATTTGGATTTTGACATTTGAACTTACCATTGAGTGATGTAGGTTTCAATACAAGGGGATTACCAAGGAGGTTATCATGGCGAAGTATGATTTTGACATAGGTATCTTGGGTGGGGGATCAGGAGGCTTAACCATCGCAGCGGGAGCAGCTCAGCTTGGTGCGAAAACCCTTCTCGTTGAGAAGGAAAAGGAACTCGGGGGAGACTGCCTCCATTTCGGGTGCGTCCCCAGCAAAACGCTCATTCGGACAGCTCATGTCTACCATTTGGTGAAAAATGCCGAACAATTTGGCCTGCCGCCCGCACAGGTTAAGCCCGTGGATTTTCGAGAGGTGGCAAGGAGAATCCAATCGGTTATCAGCGTCATACAAAAGCACGATTCCGAGGAAAGGTTCTGCAAGCTCGGGGTTAAGGTGGAGTTCGGAGAACCGCATTTTGTCGATGAGCATGCCATCCGGTTAAATGGGGAAACCCGTGCGGCGAAAAATTGGGTCATCGCAACTGGGTCCTCCCCCTTCATTCCCCCGATAGAGGGTCTTGATAAGACGCCGCATATAACCAATAGAGAAATCTTTTCCCTCGAAAGGTTGCCGAAATCCATGATTGCCATCGGGGCTGGTCCCATCAGCACAGAGATGGCACAGGCCTTCACCCGCCTGGGGACAAGGGTTATCATTGTTCAGCGCGGCAATCAGATTCTCGGTAAAGAAGACAAGGACATGGCGGATCAGGTCATGAATGCTTTATGTGCTGAGGGGGTGAAATTCTATCTAAATTCCACCACCGTCAGCACAAAGGACCTGGGAGAGGAAAGAGAGGTCATTATTAAAACGGCTGAGGGGAAAACCATCAACCTCAGGGCTGAAACCATCTTGTTAGCCGTGGGAAGAGTGCCGAATCTGGGAGGGTTGGGACTGGAAGATATTGGCGTTGCCTATGACCGGAAGGGCCTCAAAGTGGACCAAAAACTGAGAACGAGCCATAAGCATATCTATGGAGCTGGGGATGTCACGGGCACCTACCTGTTTACCCATGCAGCCGGGTATGAAGGGGGCATTGTGATCAGCAATGCGATTTTTCATCTCCCAAGGAAAACCGATTACACCTTTCTCCCCTGGTGTACCTATACGGATCCGGAACTCGCCAGCATCGGGATGAACGAAACAATGGCACGGGCTGCCGGGATCAATTACTCCGTATGGACGGAGGAGTTCAAGGACAACGACAGGAGCCTTGCCGAGGGCGAAGAGGTTGGAAAGATCAAGATGCTCCTCGATGAAAAAGAACGCCCTATCGGCATTCAAATTTTAGGGCCACGAGCTGGGGATTTGGTCAGTGAGTGGGTGGCTATCGTAAATGGAAAGGTGAAGCTATCAACTCTGGCATCTGCCGTTCATCCGTATCCGACGCTCGGGGAGATCAACAAGAGGGTTGCTGGAACCTTCTTGTCCGCCAAGATCTTCTCCGAAAAGGTGAGAAAAGGCCTCAGACTTTTCTTCCACCTGAGAGGCAGGGCCTGTGGCCAAGAGGTGACGTGAGGAGGTGGCATCTCTCCTCAGGGGGTGACGGGTGGTGACCGGATACAGGTCAGGGGGACGGTTGATGTGACAGTGTTGAATGCCTAACGGAGTTACTGTTGTACAAAAAAATCAGTGATTACGGGATAATCGGGAATTTGCACTCAGTAGCACTCATTGGGCTCGATGGGTCTATTGATTGGTTATGCTTGCCTCACATCGATTCTCCAAGCATTTTCGCTGCCTTGCTCGACGATAAAAAAGGGGGCCGGTTCTCCATCTCCCCCTTGGATGATTGGGACTCGGTAGCGGAATATATCCCTGAAACAAACATTCTCCTGACGAAATTCAGAACGCGAACGGGAGTTCTGCGGGTAACCGACTTTATGCCGATCCCTTTTGGGGGGGAAGAGGAGCTCGAGGAGGAACGGCATGAGCTATATCGAATCGTAGAGGTTACCAAAGGTAAGTTGGATGTTGGGGTTGTCTTCGAACCCCGATTTGATTATGCGCGAGCCAGAACGTCGGTCGAAAAACGCAATGGGGCAATCGTCGCCAGGGGAAATGGGGAGAATGTGGTCTTTTCCGCCCCTTGCGATTTTGAGGCTGCTCA
>JABAOF010003515.1_pt3 | contig 10758 bp, 10 predicted proteins | sample 7062171 | NCBI WGS metagenome assembly JABAOF01 (sample SAMN14538628, study PRJNA623070) | marine sediment metagenome | biome: marine biome [ENVO:00000428]; feature: marine pelagic biome [ENVO:01000023]; material: deep marine sediment [ENVO:00002113] | place: India: Gulf of Khambhat ... | reverse complement strand
GCAGGCCAGGAAATTTTTTCACCGATTGCAGCTCGAGTCTAAATTCCTTGGTCTCAATACCTCGACAACGTGGCTGCGGAAAGAATGCCTCCAATGGATATTGACTATTCGCCTTTTGCGAGCCTTTGGGCCCGGGCGATTTGTTGTCCGAGCTGGATCCTTTCCTCAATAGGTAATTCCTCTACCTTCTCTGTATCGACACCACTCAATCTTGGAAGAAGTCCGCTTCCATTGGCAATCTGGATGCTCAAGCCGGGCCTCGCGTTGAATTCCAGGACCATGGGCCCCTTTTGCCGATCGATTACCACGTCGACGCCCATGTAGCCGAGACCCGTCATCTCGTAGGAAAGAACCGCAATCTCCAGGATTTTATTCCAATGGGGGATTTTGATCCCTTCGATCGGATTATTCGTATCGGGGTGACGGCTGACGACCCGATCATGGTGAACTCCCAGAAGGGTAACCCCCTCGCTGAGGTCCACTCCAACACCTATGGCCCCCTGGTGAAGGTTCGCCTTGCCGTCCGATTCTCTCGTAGGAAGCCTGACCATCGACATCACGGGAATTCCTTTATATACGATAACCCGGACATCCGGCACACCCTTATGAGCTATGTTTTCAAAGACAGGGGCCACCTCAACCCTGTACTCAATGAGGGCTTTATCGTCCTGTCCTCCAAGGGAGTAAAGCCCGGAGAGAATTCCCGAAATATAATGCATCAAGTCCTCGGACGAGATTGTCTCACCGCTTGCCTTCTCAAACTGGTCTTTGCAGTGCCCCACAATGACGATTATACCTTCACCTCCGCTGCCCATGGATGGTTTCACCACGAACTGATCGTGAGTTGACACATTTTCGAGGACCTTGCGAATCTCATGGTGATATCGAATTATCCCGTAGAGTTCGGGAACCTTAATCCCTTTTTGGATGGCTAGTTGTTTTGAAAGTAATTTGTCATCTACGAGGGGATAGTACTTCCTCGGGTTGACCAAGAGCGTAAAGTCTGCATTTCTCCGGTTTATCCCCAATATTCCCCGTTTTTTCAGAGGATCAAACCACATCATTTCTTTTCCGAAGAAATATCGGGAGAGCTTGGCGGGATGAGTTGTTCCCTCTTGTCCCCTTCAATGAAGCTGTGGAATCGGAAGCACTCCATTAGCCGATAGCCCGTATAGCGGCCCATGAGAATCTGTATCCCAATTAATGCAAAAAGAATCTCGGGGAACGTGAAAAAGAAATCCTGGATCGAAACCCAAGACATCATCAAATAGCCACAGGTGGATACGAGGAGCGTACCCAGAGAAACCTTCAGAGCCTCCCTCGCCCCCCTTTCCATGAGAATGATGGAGAGCCTCTCGATGGTCATGGTCATGATGACCATGGGGAAGAGAGCCACGGCCAGGACCCGGTATATTCCCGCGTGGTGGCCAATGACGGAACCAACTGCCAAAATGATAACGAGAACCGTTACGACGACCGACAGTCTTGGTACCAGCAGAAGTTTCAGCCGGTCCATGAACCACCTTGATACCAGCCCAAGGGCAATGACTGCGGAGAATAGCACAAGTCCCCAACCCAGTTTCGTATTTCTAAAGGCCAACGCGATGAGCACGGGCATGAACGTCCCGAAGGTATTGACTCCAATGATATTTCTGAAGAATGAGACGATCACGGCTCCTAGAGGAATCATGAGGATCACTCGAAAGACCTGCTGAACCTCCACTGGGAGGGAGAAGAGCGACCATTCATGCACTATTGAACCCACTTTTGTGGCCGTGTCATAAAAGAAGCTAAAGGCCCACTGGTCCTCTTGTTTGACAGCAAAGCTGTACTCCAACCCTTTTACTCCCGAAGAAGTCATAAAAGGTCTATCGCCCCTGTAGAGGATCAGTGCAGTTTCGGGCAATTGCACGAACAACTGGTTTTCGATATCCACGGGGACCCATTTCCCCCCGAGAAAAACCTCGGCCCAACTGTGGACCATATTCTGCTTGCTCTCGTCGCCAAGGATTATCCCATGGACAGTCCGGGCTGGAACCCCTGCCACCCTCGAAAGGTAAATGAAAAGCTTCTTCTTCTCGACGATGGTTGCTTTTTTCGTCTTGATTGGTCCGGTTAAACTGGTGTCCTGGGAGAAGAGCACTGTCGCTACATCTTTTGAGAGGAAGTTATAGATAGTCCTTATTTTTTCAAGATTGTTTTCCTCTTTCCCGAACAACCCTTTGAGAAATTCTTCAATCTCAACATTGAAAGACTCCATTTCGGGTCTTGTGAAGAGATATTTCCCCACATTCGGAGGATATTTTCGCTCCAACCCAATGATGGTTAACCTGTTTATTCTCGGCCTCGTCTGAACTGTCGCCCTGTAAAATACCCCGGAATCCCCTTTGAGTCGTATCCCCTTCCATTGAACAAAGGTGTTAAGGTCTTCCTTTCCTATGAAGAAATCGAGGGTCCTCGAGACGAAGTTCTCCTCTAGGACAATCTGCCCCATATCATCGCTGGGCAGATAATGGCGGACCATAGCGTCTCGCCCGATACCCTGGAAGAGGATCTTCACCTCGATGGTCCAGAGGTTCTCGACGGCCTTGGATAGGATGGGATACCTCAGGAACAAGACCTTATAAATAAATGGTCCGATGAACAAGACGATGAAAAAAGACGCGATAAGGAGAATGTTCTTTTTCCTTTTAATGGGGTCTTGCATTTCACCATTCCTAAATCAAGGAAGAGAAATGAATATTTTTCCTCTACGGTCGTCGGCAACTTGATCCCGCAACGAATTTCTTGCTCACATCCACGATAAAATCCCCTTCCAGGGCCGTTCGTCCGAGAATCATCCTGTAGTTCCTCCCCCTTCGATCCGTCAAATTGACCCGAATCCGCTTCTTAATCCCCCCCAGGCAAATCTCCAGCTCGATCTCTGGCCTCATTTTCGTTGCCGACATTAATCCTCTAATTCGCGCTTCTCTCAAAACGTCGGCCTCAATTATTTGGTATCTCCCTTTACGATCCATCGTCTTGAAACGGATTCGAGACCCCTTCGCCTTCCCCTTCTTGGTATACTCAACGTCCATCGCATGGATCGAAGAATTCTTCGCCCCCGTATCAATCTTTGCCGTCAAAACGAATTCATACTCGGAAAGATAAACCCTTTCTAGCCATCCAACAACTGTCTTCTCACCAGCGATGGCATCTTTCCTTTCAACGGGACTCATCAGAATCGCAAGAATGAGAATCACCATCCAAGAAAGATTTCTCGACATGGTCGATCCCTCCCTAATCCCGCTTCAGAAGCCCATTAATTGAGGACGTTATCGCTCAATGCCCCATATGTCAAGTTCTTAGAGGACCATCAAACCGCACCAGAAAAGGCCCATCCCCATGGAGAATTAACAGGAAGTTAATGTCCTGTCGCAAAACCTAGCTGAACCTGAAACCGCGCACTGGACAGCAGACTTAACGCCCCATGGTCAAGCGCCGGCAACATCATGACTTCCTTTGCTCGGCTCTCTTTGAACTGCTTGCTTTACTGCAGGCTATCTCCGGTACATCTGAAAAATCAGATGGTGGGTTTTTCCTCGGGAGGTTTCCTTTCAGGGGTTTTTCCCCTTGGCCTTCCCCTTAGCCCCTTTTCCAATCGATCGATGGCATCGGCCGTCTTATCCTTCACGGATTCTGTGACGGAAGTCAGTTTTTCAACCTGTTCCCTCAAGCTATCTCCCGTGCGGTCCTTGAGGGATTCCATGGTTGATGAAAGGGAATCGACCGTCTTCCTCAATTCCTGTGCCCCCCCGGTTCTCCGATAAGCCAGGATGGAAATGAGCAGGGCGATGATTGCAATAATTAAGGTTATGACCAACATAGTTGTTTACCCCCTTTCGGTGATGGGTTTCATTTCCTACCACACGAGGTAGCCTTCGATGCAATACCGCAACAAGCGTGCCATCTTATTAACATATTGAATTTATTTAATATTTTTATTTCAAGGGATCATTTCAGGAACTCTCGGTTCCGAAAATTACGTCCGCCCATCCCATCTGCGCGGTGAAACAAAGGCGGAGGTCATTCCATTCCTTGCAAAGAGGGGAAACGGAAAAATGGAATTTAGAGTTCCGGTTGCTGACATATCGGAACTGGGAGTTCTCATTGGCTAGGACGTTTTCAGAATAGGATGTCACCGGCTGCGTCTTTCTTGGAAACGTCTCAGCTCTTGAAGGTTCACGGTTTTCGGGGTATCTGACCTGCGTCTAGAACACGTAATCCACTTTTTTGATCGGCAGTAGATCAACCATATGGAAATCGGTATAATTACGGATAATTGATTTCGTTTATAAACGGACAGCAATTAGCCACGGTTTTGGAGGGTTCGATAAGGAAGAACATGGGGGGCCACAAGTGAAATCTATTCTTATTGCATCCCAGAACAATACGTCAAACAAAGTCCTTCAGGAAACCTTTGCTCCGGAGTATACGGTTGATACGGTATCCAGTAAGGCATCATGCCTCGATAAGTTCATGCAGAGACGGTATGATTACACCTTTATCGACGTTGAACTGCTTCGTGAGGAAAGCAACGTACAAGGTCATTATGACTATAAGACCGCCCTGCAGCCGTTTCGGGAAGCGTTTCCGACTGCCCAAATCATCGTTATGTCCTCTCAGGAGATGATAAGAGAAGCCGTCATGGCAGTAAAGGTAGGTGCCAGTAACTATCTTACCTACCCCATCGATAAAGAGGAGGCAAGATACATCGTCCAGAGCCTCTATGAATCCGTCAGGATGGAGTCGGAGCTGGACTTTCTGCGGGACAGTTTTTGGGAGGCGGATTCTCTTGAGGTTGTCGAAACAAACAGCCCGTTGATGAGAGAAGTATTCGAAAAAGTCCGAGCAGTAGCGCCAACGAAAAGTACCGTCTTGCTCACCGGCGAAACCGGGACCGGAAAAGGAGTTGTGGCTAAGCTGATTCATCGTCATAGCCGCAGAAATGAAAAGCAATTTATCAGTATCCATTGCGGAGCGATCCCCGATACGCTTCTTGAAAGCGAACTCTTTGGGCATGAAAAGGGGGCTTTTACCGGCGCTCTGCGGAGGAAGCTGGGGAAGTTTGAGCTCGCTCATGGGGGAACGATTTTCCTCGACGAAATCGGGACCGTCACTCCATCTGCCCAGATTAAGCTCTTGGGAGTATTGCAGGATAAGAGTTTTCAACGGGTCGGCGGAGAGGCTACTATCGAAGTCGATGTAAGAATCATTACGGCAACAAATACAGATCTGAAGAAATTGACCGATGAAGGGTTTTTCAGAAGTGATCTGTACTATCGGTTGAGCGTATTTCCCATCGAAATTCCTCCATTAAGGGAGAGAAAAGAGGATATTCCGGTTATCTCAAGACATATCCTGAAGAGACTAAACACATTTCATTCAAAAAAAATCGAAGACATTCATCCCCAGGTTCTGGAAGCTTTTTATCGGTATTCGTGGCAAGGCAACATACGAGAGCTGGAAAACCTCATAGACCGTGCATACATCCTGGAACCCTCCTCCATGCTCACCCCTGAGAGCTTTCCAAGCGAACTATTCACCCCCGGAGATACCCGGGCACAGCTCCCTCTCGATAAGGCCCTTACCATAGCGGAGGTACGGCGTCGTGGTATCGAAACCATTGAAAAAAAATACTTAAACGAACTCTTGACCTCACACAAAGGGAGAATTTCAAGGACCGCGCAGGCTGCTGGGATAAGTGTCCGACAATTGCACAAGCTGATGACCAAATATGGAATACAGAAAGAACAGTTCAAGTAACCCCAACCAAAATACATGGACCGGAATTTCGAGTTCCGATAATCCGGCTGTAAGAACCAAAAGTTCCTGTTTTCAGTTTCCCTTTTATTTCAACTCCTTAAAGCATTTCAAAAAGCCTAACTCAAGGCAGGCGGAGCGTCGTTTCCCAGGACCGGAACTGTTAGTTCCGATATATTGTCATCCATGATTCGCCCATAATCCATAAAAGCTTGAAATATCAATAGGTTATAACACTGGCACGGCTTTTGCTGACGGTACTGCTAGGGTTCATACATACTGAGAAAAGTCAAGAGGAGGTAAGAGGTGAACTGGAGATTTTGGGAAAGGAAAATCGGTGCGGGAGAACCATCAGGGGCAAAAATGAAAAAGCTGCCGAGACCAAAGAATATCCCGGAGCCAGTGGGAAGGCATCTGGTTGTGAAGCTGGGAAAGAATCCCGATTGGGTCTGGAACCTTAAGGGCGCGGTGCGGCCTCGGGCGGAGGGGAAAAGTTGTTACGACGTTCGAATTTTCGATATGGCTGAGGCAGCTCGAAAGAGTGTGACCGTTAGGGACTACACGTCTCTTGATGAGCACCCGGAATTGGTCCTGTACGAGGGATGGTTTGATAAGAAGACATTAAGGGTAGAAATCGAGAATAAACAGTCCTCACCGAAGCCGGCAACTGCCTAGTGCGGAAGGTCCAGCGGGATGCTTTTTCCGCAACTCGTCTTCCAAGCAGCGAGGGAGTTGAAAAGGAAAGTGACCTGAGCCTGATCATGGGTGGAACAACGACATTAGTTCAAGGTCCATTGCCATTCGTGTGGAGTTACTGGCAAATGAAGCGGTATATTGAGCAGATCCCTATCAGAGGGATTATAATTCCGGTAGACTGGGATCAGGCAGGTAATGTTATTAAGGCCGCCATTCTCACCGGTGACGAAGGGGAATATTTGATCGAGGAAAACACAGAGTCCCAGCAATTATTCTATTTGTTGCGCCGGGAAGTGGAGGTAAGAGGCGTGGTGAGGGAAGAAGCTGGTAGTAAAATAATCAGCGTAGAGAATTTCCGGGAGACCAAATCAGACCGGGGATGGACGGTTTCAGAGTCCATGAACATAAAACGCAAAGGAGGAAATAAGAATGGAGGAAGTTCCAGCCTGTCCTGACGATCACCCTTCCAAGGCAGGGGGTCTTCGGGTATTTTTTGATCAAGAAACACCCGAAGCAATCCGCCCATGGAATGGTGTGTCCCCCGAACAATGGAACGACTGGAAATGGCAACTTTTCCATCGGATATTCACCTTTGATAAATTAAAAACCGCAATTCACCTGACAAAGAGCGAAGAAGAAGCGATTCGCCTGTGCTGGCACAAATTCCCCATGGCTATCACGCCGTACTTCACATCCCTTCTCGATCCATTCAATCCGAGATGCCCAATCCGATTGCAGTGTATCCCTCGAAAGAAGGAATTGGTTGTTGGGAAGAACGACATGATAGACCCGTGTGGCGAAGACCAAGATGCTGTGGTTCCCAACCTTGTCCATCGCTATCCAGATCGAGTACTTTTACTCGCCACCACGAAGTGCGCCGTCTACTGCCGATATTGCACTCGCAGGAGATTGGTAGGAAGGCGGGAGGTTGACATTACGCAAGAAAATCTGGATGCCATCTGGACCTACCTCCGAAAAAACAAGAAAATCCGAGACGTGCTGATTTCAGGCGGGGATCCATTCCTCCTGGAGGATACCCGTCTGGAATCGATTCTCAGACAGCTTCGAGCTATTCGCCATATCGAGATCGTAAGGATCGGGACCCGTGTTCCCGTCACATTACCCATGAGGGTGACTGAAAGTTTCGCCAGCATGCTTCGTCAATATCACCCCCTTTTCGTTAACATCCACTTTACTCATCCCAAGGAGATCACGCCCGAAGTTCGAGAGGCTTGCAGTATCCTGGCGGATGCGGGAATACCCCTGGGAAGCCAGACCGTCCTTCTTCGAGGAATCAACGACCAACCGTCCACCATCAAACAATTAGTCCACGAACTGCTGAAGATCAGGGTTCGTCCTTACTATCTCTATCAATGCGATCCTGCCATGGGCATCGATCACTTCAAGACTCCTATATCGAGGGGAATCGAAATTATTCAATCCCTTCGAGGGTTCACGACAGGACACGCCGTCCCGACTTACGTGATCGATGCACCGGGAGGAGGCGGGAAGATCCCAGTAGGGCCGGACTATGTTCTAGGCTACCAAAACGGAGTTATGACGTTGAGGAATTACGCTGGCGAAATATACCACTATCGTGAAGCCAGAAAAGGGGCTTGAAGCCCAGGAGGAGTATCAGTTGTCCGAAGCCGTGGACTTAGGCATTGCATGGGAGTGGGAATTCGATGCCGATTTCGTTTTCAGACTAGACAGAGCCTGTCAACAGGTCGGATTAAGTAGCTATATCGTGCACCCGAACAATCTCTTTGAAACGTGGGAGAGCGTTCAAAAGGGTTCCCTATCCTTCCGAACTTTCTTGGATCGGGGTTCAGATAATGTGGAGACTATTCGGGCCCTAGTACGGCACCTCAAGGATATGGGGAAACCGCTCATCAATGACCCCGATCTTTTGCTGCGGGCAAACGATAAGGCCGTCATGCACTTAGAACTTCTAACCAGGGGAGTAGATGTTCCCTATACGATCATTGTTGGTCCCCAAGAGGGGGATCACATCCAGGATGTCCCTGAGCTCCAGCACATCGGGACCCCCTTCATCATCAAGCCGGCCAACGGCGGAGGGGGCCGGGGCGTTATCCTTGGCGCCCAGGATAAAGTCGACGTGGTGAAAGCCCGAAAAATCCTGTGGGGCGACACGATGCTGCTTCAGGAAGAGATCCAGCCCGCCCAACTTCCCCTTGGGATGGCTTGGTTTCGCACCTTCATGGTGGACCAAAACGTTCATCTGTGCTGGTGGAATAAGGATACTCATGTCTACCGACCGGTGTTACCCATTGAGGAGGTCGAATTCGGTTTAGACATGCTGAGAAACATCACCAGAAAGATCGGAGAGGTTTGCCGACTGACGCTTTTTTCCACCGAAATCGCCCAATCCAGTGGCGGGCGATTTGTGGCCGTTGATTATGTCAATGACCAGCCCGACTTCAGGCCCCGCTCAAAGGCGCCCGACGGGGTCCCTGATCCTGTTTTGAATAATATTGTGATGGATATTGTTCGCTGGGTCAAAGAATATGTCCAAGCAGATGAGAGCCGGGGTTCACCTGTCATTCCTCAGACGAAAGGGGAGATCGAGAGGAACGGATGACTCGTGAGAACGGTATATCAGGCTTGCATTCATCCATTACGAAGCACAGGAGAGATGAAGATGAGAATTGGCATCGCCTATGATCTAAAACACGACTTTTCCATCGATGGGGGACATCCTGACGATTGGCTCGAAGAGTACGACTCTGAAGGCACTATCCAGGCCGTTCAAGATGCAATTGAGGCGCTGGGTCACGAAGTTTTCCGCCTTGGGGGGGGACGAACCTTCTTGGAACGGATTAGCACCACTCCGGTCGACATGGTCTTTAACCTTGCCGAGGGATGGAAAGGGAGAAACAGAGAAGCTCACATTCCGGCCTTCCTTGAGATGTTGGAGATTCCCTTCACCCACTCTGACCCATTGACCCTCGCCGTGACCCTTGACAAGGGGATGGCCAAGAGAATTGTCATCAGCGAGGGAATTCCAACCCCGGCTTTCAAGCTGATGAAGAGTCAAATGGAAGCGGAGAATACAGGCCTTTCATTCCCTCTCTTTGTTAAGCCGGCCTACGAGGGATCGAGCAAAGGGATCAGCTCCCACTCACGGGTCAACGATGAAGGGGCATTAAAACGTGAGATTGGCCGTCTCTTGGATAACTATGGGACACCAGTCCTGGTTGAAACCTTTCTCCCTGGAAGGGAATTCACCGTGGGTATCTTCGGGAATGGTTCACCCTATGTGCTCGGGATCATGGAAGTAGCCCCTTCCGAAGGCTCGGTTGAGAACTTCATCTATTCTGTTACGGCGAAGCGAGACAGTGATCAGAGAGTCCGATACAGATGTCCCCCAGATCTTTCTGCCTCGCTGTTACAACGGATCGAGGAGGTTGCACTCGGCTCATACAGGGTTCTCGGATGTAGAGACGTTGCCCGAATCGATATTCGTCTTGGCGACGATGGCACCCCCTATTTTCTCGAGGCAAATCCCTTACCTGGACTCGCCCCGGGATACAGCGACCTGGTGATCATTGCAGAGTTTATGGGATGGTCCTATGGGCAACTCATTGAGACTATTCTGTGCCACGCTTTTGGGCGGTACGGCATCGATGAAAAAGCATACAGTGACATTTCCCTCGTGATGAGGCAAACCGCCCGAACGCGACCGGCGGCCTCCCACCCTAGCTAGTTCAATCAACTCAAAAAGCATGATGGGGATTGGATTTTCCCGGTAAAGGGGGATTTCTTGGAAAAGTCGCCCGTTGCAATTGTCTACAATGAGCCCGTCAGCCCGGAGGACTCCTATTCCGAAGCCTCCCGCGATATTCTCGATCAAGTTGAGGCTGTCGAGGGAAGTCTCACCACGCTAGGGGTTCCCTCGATCCGTATTCCCTTCACCCGGGATTTGCCATCTTTTGTGGATAAAATCTCGGGTGCGGGGATCCAATATGCCTTCAACCTCTGTGAATCAGTAGACGAGAATCCCCGGTTGGTTGGATACCCAGCTGCCGTCATGGATATTCTCGGCGTTTCATACACGGGATCTTCCTCGCTGGCACTGGCGATAACCACGGATAAACTGTATACGAAGTGGCTTTTGAGGGCTCAAGGGGTTCTCACACCCAAATTCGAGACCTACGATAATAGGTTACTCCCCAAACTGAAAGGCCTCAGGTTTCCGGTTATCATAAAACCTCGGTTCGAGGATGCCTCCATCGGGAT
>JABAOF010004203.1_pt3 | contig 10766 bp, 9 predicted proteins | sample 7062171 | NCBI WGS metagenome assembly JABAOF01 (sample SAMN14538628, study PRJNA623070) | marine sediment metagenome | biome: marine biome [ENVO:00000428]; feature: marine pelagic biome [ENVO:01000023]; material: deep marine sediment [ENVO:00002113] | place: India: Gulf of Khambhat ... | reverse complement strand
TGACTTTATACGACCAGGTTATTCCCCACCAGGGTTCGCTCAAGTCCTCATTCAGTCGAAAATCGGTAACAATGTCTTCTTTGCCCGGGGAGTCTAGGATCCAATCTCCTGAATCAATCACTGCCCCTGAAAGTCCAATCTCGACTTCATGGCGAGTCAACACGGAATATCCGAGCCAGTGATTTCCAAGCCATTTAAATTTGATCATCCCTGCGACAAGTGAGGGAGCTGGGCTCAAATGTGAAGAAGCGATGTCTACATCTCCCCCCGCAAGACCTTTGAGTGTTATATAGGGATACTGAAAAATTTTAGCAGCCAATACCGTTTCAGGATCCTTGATCAAGCTTAGTCCGCCTGGATTATAGTATGTTCCGCTGAGGTCCAGGACACTTCCTATGACCAATCCACCAAGCAGTGTTGAACGCGTACCGTATTGATGTGTCCAATAGTGGGAATCTTGAGCGTTTCCTTGTATAGATATTGAAAGCAGAATAAAAATACCTATTAGAAATCCTTTAGTTCTATTCATGATGCATGTTCACTAAGAAACATGAATCCTTTCACTATGAACTCAGGTTATTATATCAGGTTGCATTTTAGCGGTCTATTAAACGTGCCACCATTAAGTTTAAAGGAACGAATAGCCTCTTTCCAAGCCCATAGCCGACGCCTGAACATGACTACAGATAACAAAGCGATATTAGATTTTTGCCCCTGTTAAGTTGGCTCCTCGGGTAGGACTCGAACCTACAACCTAGTGGTTAACAGCCACCCGCTCTGCCGATTGAGCTACCGAGGAGCAAGCAGCCATTAATTTAGCAGAATTCATCCAGAATATCAACGGGTCATGAAAGCTTCAAAGCAGTGTTTCTTCTTTGAATGAATAATAGTTGAGAAGAGGAGGCTTCAACGACAGGATGGATGAGGCCTTTTTTGTCTCTTAATTTTTTTATCCTGGAAAAAGTATTAAATGCTTTTAGATATGGGCAAAACAAGTCAGGGAACGATTAAAAACGGTAACTGGCCTGTTTTATCTTTTTGCGATAGTCATCCCCGTCCATCTGGATAATCTTACACATCTCATAAAGCCTGGATCGGAGACGAACGCCAATCCTGTCCACTAGAGTCTCTTTACCCTTTTTGAAATAAGCCTCTCTGTTATCCTCTTCCTCTTCATCTGTATCCGGGTAATTGGAAGTAAATATGGTCAGCTTCTTGTTGTTATACCGATTGTTGATGATGTAGAAGATGGTCTCCTCCACCCAAGCCGTGGTCCTTTTGGCTCCCAATTCATCCAGGACGAGCACATCTGTACGAAAAATGGGTGATAGCACATCCACCTCAGTAAGCTCTGAATCAGGAGAATAAGTGCTCTGAATACTCCTGATCAACTCCCTGAAGTCGCAAAAATAACAGGGAACCGCCTTCTTACGGATGAGTTCATTCATGGTGGCCACAGCCAGATGTGTTTTTCCGACACCACAGGGACCGAGGAAAAGGAGGCCGACATCCTGCACAGGATAATTTTTTATAAATTTTTTCACTATTTTCATGGCGTCCTTGTGCGAGTCATTGTGAATTTCGAAGTTTTCAAAGGAACAGTCCCGGTACCTTCTTGGGATGTTAGCCTGTTCAAACAGGATCTGATTCTTCCTCTCATTGAAACACTTGCACCGCCTGGCCGTTGTCCCTGGACCGGACTCCACCAAAACCCAGCCAGTTCCTTGACATTCACTGCACGTTGGTTCAGGCATCAGTTTAAGTACCCTCTAAGCTGTTGAAGACTATGGGAGCGAGACAATTTTCTCATTGCTTTTTGCTCAATCTGTCTCACTCTCTCCCTGGATAACTTTAAGTCATCCCCTATCTCTTGGAGAGTTCGAGGCTTATCGTCATCCAGGCCGAACCTGGATTTTATCACAAATATCTCTTTCTCATCCAGCCCCTTCAACAACGTTCTAATCTGTTCCTGGATGGAGTTTTTGATAATTTGGTATTCAACGGACGGCGTGATGCTGTCCTCAATCCTATCTCCCATTTCCCGGTCTTCATCATAAAATGTATCGCTCAGGGAGACATCTTTTTCATCCAATAATTCCAGGTCCTCAACTTCATCCACAGTCACGCCCATCCTCTTGGCAATTTCTTCTCGGGAGGGATCTCTTCCCAGCTCTGCTTTGAGCTGAGATTCTTTTCTTTTCATTTCAGATATCTTATCGGAGAGTTTCTGAGGCACATGATAGGCACGCGAAGAACGCGTCAACGCATGAATGATCGCCTGTCTAATCCACCACACAGCATAGGATATGAACTTGACATTCCGGCCCGGATCAAACCTCTTTGCGGCTTCGATCAGCCCCAGATTCCCCTCATTGATCAGGTCGAACATTCCCATTCCCATCCCTTTGTATTTTTTCACATAAGAGACAACAAACCGGAGGTTGGCTTCTATTAGTTTCTTTAAAGCTTCTCTATCGCCCTTCTGGATTCGTTTTCCCAGTTTTTTTTCTTCTTCCTGTGTAAGAATGGGATACTTCGCTATCTGACTCAGATAAGTCCTTAGATTCTTAAAATCCAGATAACCCCGGTCATCAATCGTCATTTTTTTCTTTCTCTTTTTCTATCCTTATTATTTTTGCAGGGCTGACGCGCACCAGGCTTTTTGTCCTGAGCTCAAACTCCTCTTCTTTCCCCTCAAAAAATTCCCTCCTGATGTATTCCAGGAACATATTCACTTCTTCTTCTATCTGTTCGATTTTCTTCCTCATATTGATCACCACTTCAACGCCAGCCAGATTAACGCCCAAATCCCGTGTGAGATTCAGGATCAGCTCGAGCTGCCTTAAATCCTCATCTGTGTAGCATCGTGTATTCCCCTCACTCCGGGATGGTCTCAACAGCCCCTCTCTTTCGTAAAGCCTGAGTGTCTGGGGATGGATGTTGAACATCTTTGACACACTGCTTATATGATAATAATTCTTCGGTTCTTTTTTTTCTTTCATCTCAATAACCCTCCATTTTCTCCCTGGGATTCTCCTGAGAGACCTTTTCCAACTCTTTCATCAACTCTCGGATTCTTTCATCATGGAAGGAAGGAGGGACAATCGAAACTTCGACAAACTGATCTCCTCGTGATCTCTTTCCGGGGAAAGGAGCTCCTTTATCCTTGAGCCTGAGCTTTTGACCTGATTTTGTTCCGGGGGGGACCTTGATAGTGGATTTCCCGTAAAGAGTCGGAACCTCTATCTTGGCTCCAAGTGTGGCTTCGGGCACAGTAATGGGAACTTTCAAGTAGACATTCGCTCCTTCTCGTTTGAAGAGCGGATGGGGGTCGACTTCTATTGTGATGAACAGATCACCATAAGGGCCTCCACCTCTTCCGGCGTTCCCTTTTCCAGGAATTCGGACCTTAGAGCCCGTATTGACTCCTCCGGGAATCCTGACACTGATTAGTTCTGTCTTCGACACTACTCCCTGGCCATGGCATGCGGAACACTCCTGACCTGGGACTTGCCCTGTCCCTCCGCAGGAAGGACATGTCGTCGAGAAGCGCATGGCGCCCCTCTGGATGTTCTTCTGGCCGCTTCCTCCGCATGCAGAACAGGCTTGCTGGGTGCTCTTTTGAATAAAGCCTTTTCCCTGACAGGTCGAACAGGCAACCATCCTGGTTAATTGTATCCTCGTTTTCAGACCATTAATGGCATCCATAAATCCGACCTTCATGGTGTAGAGCAGGTCCTCTCCTCTCTGGACGCTCGGCTGGGCGCGCTGGGCAGTGCCTCCGAAAAAACCTTCAAAGAAATCCCTGAATGAAGACGTCCCAAAGCCAGAAAAGTCGAAACCGTTGAAACCTGAGGAGTAAGTCTGATACTGCGATCCCCCAGGAGGCGCATCCCCGATAAACCCGAACTGGTCGTACTGGCTCTTCTTTTTCGGATTACTGAGAACGGAATATGCCTCCTGAATTTCCTTGAATTTCGCCTCTGAGGCTTTATCTCCTGGATTCAGGTCAGGGTGGTATTTCCGGGCCAGTTTTCGGTAGGCCTTCTTAATCTCCGCAGATGAGGCCTTCCGGTCGACCTCGAGAATTTTGTAATAGTCCTTGTCCATCCCTGACCTATCCGATCATGCAGCCTCATTAAGGCTGTAATGCTTGAACAAATACAGCTTATCTACAGTTTACTTTTTTTTCTCTTCATCTACAACTTCTGCATCAATCACTTCTTCTTCGGATGAATCCTGGGATGACTCTTGGCCTGCGGCCTGGTCGTCGGCTGCGCCCTGCTGGGAGGCATCCTGTTGAGCCTGCTGCTGTGAAGCCTGCTGGTACATCATCTCTGACAACTTATGCGATGCCTGAGAAAGAGCCTCCATAGCTTTCTTTATTTGTTCCGCGTCATCACTTTCAATAGCTTTTTTGGTGTTTTCAATTTCAGCCTGGATATTTTTCGCTTCGTCTTCTGGGATCTTATCCTTATTCTCCCGCATCAACTTTTCCAAATTATAAACCATCTGGTCAGCCTGGTTCTTGGCATCGATTACCTCTCTCCTCTTTTTATCTTCTTCTGAGTGAGCTTCTGCATCTTTGACCATATCATCGATCTCTTTGTCTTCCAGCCCGCTGTGACCGGTGATCGTAATCGCCTGCTGCTTTCCGGTTCCTGTGTCTTTCGCAGAGACATGGAGGATCCCATTGGCGTCGATGTCAAAGGTCACATCAATCTTGGGAATACCTCTCGGAGCCGGTGGAATCCCGTCCAGGTGAAACCGTCCCAACGTCCTGTTATTGGCCGCCATTTCTCTTTCTCCCTGGAGAACATGAATCTCCACACTCGGCTGGTTGTCCGCGGCGGTGGAGAATATTTCTGCTTTCTTCGTGGGGATGGTCGTGTTCCGGGGAATCATCTTAGTGAACACGCCTCCAAGAGTCTCGATGCCGAGAGTCAAAGGAGTCACATCCAGAAGCAGAACATCTTTGACATCTCCGGTTAAAACAGCTCCCTGGATAGCCGCTCCTGCAGCCACCACCTCATCCGGATTCACTCCTTTATGGGGTTCTCTTTTGAAAAGGTCTTTAACCAACTGCTGGACTTTAGGGATTCGGGTGGACCCTCCGACCAGAATGACTTCATCGATGTTCTCGGGCTTCAAGCCAGCATCTTTGAGAGCCTGTTTGCATGGTTCGACAGTCCTCTGAACCAGATCATCCATGAGCTGCTCCAGTTTGGCGCGACTGAGCTTCATCAAAAGGTGTTTTGGACCGGAGGCATCCGCAGTGACAAAAGGAAGGTTTATTTCTGTCTCCATCGTGGTGGAGAGCTCCATTTTGGCCTTTTCAGCCGCCTCTTTGAGCCTCTGAAGGGCCATTTTATCCTTCGAAAGGTCTATTCCCGCATCTTTCTTGAATTCATCCACAAGCCAGTCCTGCACTCGCTGGTCAATATCATCACCGCCTAAATGGGTATCGCCGTTGGTGGATTTGACCTCGATGACACCCTCTCCGACTTCCAGGATGGAAATATCAAAGGTCCCTCCTCCGAAATCATAAACAGCGATCGTCTCGTCTTTCTTCTTGTCCATACCGTAGGCCAGAGCTGCAGCCGTTGGCTCATTAATGATCCTCTCTACCTCTAAACCGGCAATCACGCCAGCATCCTTGGTGGCCTTTCTCTGGCTATCATTGAAATAAGCGGGAACGGTGATGACAGCTTTCTCAACCTTTTCTCCCAGATGGTCCTCTGCAGCTTTTTTCAATTTTTGAAGAACTATAGCCGAGAGTTCTGGAGGGGCATACTTTTTCCCAAGAGCCTCTATCCTCACATCCCCGTTCGAGATCTGAGTGACTTTAAACGGGACCTGTTTAATCTCTTCCGGCACTTCTTTGTACCGGCGGCCCATGAATCTCTTTATAGAATAGATTGTATTCTCTGGATTGGTGATTCGCTGCCTCTTAGCAACCTGTCCGACCAAACGTTCACCTTTTTCATTGAACGCCACTACAGAAGGAGTTGTCCGCCCGCCCTCTTCATTGGGGACGATAATCGGTTTATCTCCTTCAACGACAGCCACAACTGAATTTGTCGTTCCTAAATCAATACCTATTGTTTTAGCCATGTAATTCCTCCTATTTTAGTCAATATATAATATAAAACTTGAGTGTTGTTTTGTCAAGTATTTTAATGGTGTTTTTTAATATTTTGGAGTTATTCAGGTTATTTAATGGAATAACTCAGGCTAAATAACAGAATTTACCTGAAAGAATGCTGACATTATTGTATTTTTTGGTTCGAGTTTCAGTTGAAGATATGCGTTAAGCAAGTCATGAATGTGCTTTACTCCCTGGGTTTACGGCTGTCTTGGAAAATCTATTTTTCGGTAAATTTCTTATTTATCGGGGTCGATGATGAATTTTTCTTTCATCAGGAGTTGGATTTCATCTCTTGTTTTCTTGATAATGCTTTCTGCAAGCTTGAACCTTTCTTCAGCTGGAGCTTTAATCCTGGCCACTCCCTGCTCGATTCCCTTGGTGCCGACAGCGACCGCTTCTCTTGGAAAAACTTCCCACTGGTCCATATTGGGGATGATGTATTCTTCGTTGATTCCATTATCTTCAGCCACTTTCGCCAGTTCTTTTGCTGCCTCGATACACATTTCATCTGTGATTTTAGTGGCTCTGATGTCAAGCGCTCCCCTGAAGATTCCGGGAAATCCGAGTGAATTATTGACCTGGTTGGGAAAATCTGAACGACCGGTGGCGATAATTCTCGCGCCAGCTTCCTTCGCTTCCCACGGCCAAATCTCAGGAACCGGGTTGGCTTCTGCAAACACGATCGCATCTTCTGCCATGGATGCCACCCATTCCTTTTTGATTACGCCCGGGCCGGGCTTTGAAGCAGAGATCACAACATCCGCATCCTGCATGGCCTCTTTGATATCACCCGTGATACGCTTGGAGTTTGTTGTCTCACAGAGATGCCATTTTTCCTTGTATTTTGTCTTTAATGTCTCCCTGTCTCCTCTATCCCTGTGGAGAATTCCCTTGGAGTCAACGGCTATTATATTCTCAGGCTTTACTCCAGCAGTGATTATTAGCCTTGAAATAGCAATATTGGCTGCGCCTGCCCCGATCAATGCGACTCTAATCCCCTCCATTTTTTTACCTACGATCTTAACAGCGTTGAGGAGGCCAGCCACCGTGACGCAGGCTGTTCCCTGCTGGTCGTCATGCCAGACGGGAATTTCCATCTCTTTTCTTAAGGTATCTAAAATATGAAAGCACTTCGGATGAGAGATGTCTTCGAGGTTGATCCCTCCAAAAGTCGGCTGGAGCCATTTCACGGCTTGGATGATTTCTTCCGGCTCTTTGGTATCCAGACAGATCGGAAAGGCATCTACGCCTCCCAGGTACTTATAGAGCAAAGACTTACCTTCCATCACAGGCAGCCCTGCCTCAGGGCCGATATCTCCCAGCCCTAAAACTCTTGATCCATCCGAGACAACGGCAACGAAATTCCACTTGTTGGTCATCTCGTAGGCCTTTTCTTTATCTGCATAGATTTCCCTACAGGGAGCGGCCACGCCTGGTGTATACCAGATGGCGAAATCTTCAAAATTCCTGATCCGGCATTTGGGAATGACCTCAACCTTGCCTCGATAGAAGGGATGAAGCCGCATAGCGTCTTTGGAAGGCTGTTCAGCTTTCGCCAGCAACTCTTCCACGGTTACTTCTTTCATTTTATGTCTCCTTTTTACTTAAAACTTATAAAATGGTTTATGTATTATTATGAAAATGAATGCCTTTTTTAAAAAGAGGTTTTTTCTCTTTTCTTGACTTGTGAAAAGCCTTTTATTATAACCCTTTGCCTACTAAAGTCAAGCTTCACGTTGTTTTCAGGTAAAAAGCGTTCAGCCGGATTCGGTTTCTCTTATTCTCGACTGAAGCTGACTCATTCCATGCTGGAAATATTACTATCCCATAAGAGTTATCTATGAAGAAAGCAGCGCTCGCTATCGACATCTCCAGGTTTCCTGGTGACAATCATAGCCATATTAAGCTCATTGGCTTTATCGATGACTTCCTGGTCTCTGATGGACCCCAGAGGGTAGATAATTGCTTTTATCCCGCTCTGTGCCGCAAGCTCTACAACGTCCGGAAAGGGCATGAAGGCATCCGAAGCCATGACGCATCCTTCAGGCCCATAGCCGCGCTTTGAAAATCGAATAGCATCTTCTGCGGCGTCTACTCGGCTCCTCTGGCCTGAACCGATTCCATGGACTTTATCGTTTTTCCCGATAACAATTGCATTGGAGCGGGTGAAGCAGGCAACGTTCCAGTTGAAAACAGCTGCATTGATCTCTTCTTGATCGGGCTGTTTTATCGAGACGACCTCGACTGAATCCGAAGACACAATCTTTGAATCAAACCTCTTCTGGATGAGGATTCCGCCTGAGACTCTTTTAAATTCCAAACCATTATCGACGGCCCTGGCATCCAGAGACGCTCCCATTTTCACCACCCTCAGGGCTTTTCTCGAGGATAAAACCTCAATCGCCTCAGGGCTATAGTCCGGAGCATAGATGACTTCGATATTTCTTCCTTTCTGGACGAGAAGTTCAGCCAGCGGTTCAGTGATCTTATGATTGAAGACGTCAACGCTTCCAAAATTAGAAAGGGGATCGCAATTCCACGCTTTCTCAAAGGTCTCTTCCGGCGTCTCCCCCATGGCGACTCCACTCGGCATTTCATGCTTGACGAGGGTGCAGATCATTTTATCCTTGTAGATCTCAGTTAGCTTTCGAACAAGCCTCTGGCCTAAATCCATGTCTCCCACATTTACGTACCCTAATCCCTTTATTCCCTCCTGCAGGACTTCCATGGTGGCCATATTGGGACCGGAGGCCCCTTCTTCTGTATAAAAGGCCGCAGGGTAACCAGGATTTTCTCCGTATCTCATGGACTGTTTCTTCTTGAATTGTCTATTACCAAACTGGATGACTTCGGGAAACTCCTCTTTAACTTTTGTCCTGTACTGCAGGCGGTCTTCTTTGCTTGTCTTCTCCATTTTAACTCCTTATTCTTTCATGCCTGTTGATAATGTATATTTCATTCTGTTGAGTGTCAAAATCACCGGCAAAAACACAGGCTACAGATACTCTAAAATCGTCCTTGCCGGCCTCCGGACCCAGAGCCTCATAGACAGCCTCCGCCATCTCATCGGCTCGTTTTGCCTGAATCCCAACTCCAACTGGCTCTCCTGTGAATGAAGACAAGGGATCCTTGTTCTCCCCGGAATATGTCGTAATCATTTTTCCTCGGCCAGGATTCAACAGAATATCATAGAACTTTCTCTGTGAGGCGCCATCCGCTCCTCGACGGATTATGCCCAGTGCCGCCTTTCTGCCAGGGAGAACACATCCGCTTATCCTGGGCGTGAAGATTGGCGAGTCTGGCTCATAATCCCATGTCGAGAGAGAGGAAGACAGGACCTCGACAGCATTCTGACTTCGCGCGAGAGCTGTTCCGACATCTGATGTCTGTTTCCCGTTACTGACTGCGATTCCTCGAGTAGTGAATCGTACGGCCGGATAGACAAGCAGCTCTCTATTACCCTTTTTTAACGCCTCTTCATCGGTGGGCTGCGCCCATATAGCATTTTCTTCCACTGCCAGCTTTCTAGCCTGGCTAGAGGGAGACCGGCCAGTGATGGCGTAGATGATAACCGTGTTTATTCCAGATGAATCCTGACCAATGATTACGACTCGGCCGGGATATTCCCTTGAAGACAGGCTTTCAAGACCTTGTATCATACGGCTTCCAGTCAACTCACTGTTTTAGACACCATAGAATATATCAAAAAAAGAGACCAAGCAACAAAAAAGCAAAAAAGGGGACAGGCCCCTTTTTTCTGGAGAAGAGGGACAGTCCCTATCTCTCTTAACAGAAGGACTAAAAGGGACAGTCCCTGAAAAAGGGGCCTGTCCCCTTTTTTGTTGCACTTGTGTTCAATTCTTAATTCAGATAGAATTTCCTTCCGCTTTTTGAGAGAGGTCATCATGAAAAAATTATCATCGGTTTTGAAAGCATATAAAAATTTAGATTTTTTAAACTCCCGGGATGCCCGAACTGTTCGAATCTTGAGTGAATATCTGGAACCTCTGAGCAGGCTGAACAAGCTGAACGTCAATAACACAGTGCTCTTCTTCGGCTCTGCCCAGGCCCATCCAGAGAAAAAAGACTCTATTCTGACGAAATACTACTGGGAAGCTGAAGAACTGGCTAATAAGCTGGCAAAATGGGCGATTCAATTGAAACATAAAGGAAAAAATTTCGTCATCTGCACAGGGGGCGGCCCCGGCATGATGGAAGCGGCAAACAGGGGCGCTTCTAGAGCTGAAGGCAAATCCATCGGTATGAATATTTCTCTTCCGTCGATGGAGCAAACACTGAATCCCTACGCTTCTCCGGAATTGTCTTTTATATTCCATTACTTCTTCATGCGGAAATTCTGGTTAATCTACAAGGCGAAAGCTGTGGTTGCCTTTCCCGGGGGTTATGGAACACTCGACGAAGTATTTGAAATCCTCACCCTTGTTCAGACAGGCAAAATCCAAAAAGATCATGCCATCATCCTTCTCTACGGAGAGGAATACTGGAAGAAAATCATTAACTTTGATTCTCTTGTGGAACACGGGAGTATTTCACCTGAAGACTTGAAGCTCTTCACTTACTGTTCCAATCCGGAAGAAGCATTTGTGTTTCTCAAGGA
>JABAOF010014920.1_pt2 | contig 10767 bp, 10 predicted proteins | sample 7062171 | NCBI WGS metagenome assembly JABAOF01 (sample SAMN14538628, study PRJNA623070) | marine sediment metagenome | biome: marine biome [ENVO:00000428]; feature: marine pelagic biome [ENVO:01000023]; material: deep marine sediment [ENVO:00002113] | place: India: Gulf of Khambhat ... | reverse complement strand
ACCGGTGTTGGACAGACGCCGATGTCCGTGACGTGACAACCGGTAGAGAGGATGCCCTGCACAAGAACGTCTCGAAAAGCGTCAGAGCTGAGACGACAATCCCTCCCGACGGCGAGATCCTTAAAGCCCTTTTCTCGCATGTAAGTGCCGTATGTCTGGCCCATGAGGCGAACGATCTCGGGAGTCAGATCCTTTTCGACGACCCCCCGAATATCGTATTCCCTGAAAATCTGTGGATTTATCTTGAGCATTCCTCCCTCCAGCCGAAGATCCTCCAAGAGAAGGTATTCAATTGCGTCTTGCCTTGTCAAGAGAGGATGAAGGCGCCCCCCTTGTACTTTAAGGGACGCTTATGTACTATCGAGACAGGCGAGCGTTTCCCTGTATCTGAGACAAGGAACAGCCAAAGTCCTTGGACAGGGTCAGAATTCGATGCAAAACCGACGGCCGGACTCCTCTGCGAGGTTAGAAGAGAAACAACCTAAATTCCTGCGCTGTAAACGTTGCGGTCGGGTATATCGAGGGCCATGCGGCGTGTGCGGAACGGGGGCCGAGACCGAAATATGGCCGAACCCGGTGGGCCGGAGAGTGGTCAGTGTTGTGGAGGGTTTTTTCAAGCAGGGAGATCGTGAACTTACCCTTCTTCTGGCGTGCGATTTTTTCGAAATGCTGGTGGCAATGTTTTTTCGGGATCTTTTTGTGAGCCGGGGGAGGCCCCTCTCGTGGATTCAGTTGACCTTCAAGAAGAACAAGTCTCTGGATCTCAGGCTCAGGTATCTCTTCAAAGAGACACTCCAGGTGAGTTTCTCATCCGCGATTCGTGGAACACCATTTGAGGGGTTCGACAAGCGATGGGCGAGACTCCGATCCGTCAAAGGTATGATGCTCCAGACGAGAGGTGCGGCAGTTGACGAGCTCACAGCCCGCGAAGCCTATGCGCTGTCGAAAGACTCACTCGATCTTTTCGCTTGGCTGAATAACCAGTACTGCGTGTGATTGAAGCCGTGGTTCAGGGGTCAGCTGTCAACGGGTCTTTGCCCAAATCACGTTTCTCGACCTTTGTGCGATGAAAGCGGAAAAGGGCACGCTTCGCTGCTCAGAGGTTTTTTCTAAAGACGTCAGTTGTGGGTTGTCAGTCGTCAGTTGTAACCACCAATTCACGTTATTCGATTCGAAATGAAATCCCCTGGGCCCGTCCCTTGACTGGCCGTGGATGCGTAAATCCTCATCTTTAGACAACGAATCACGGACAACGGACCACGAGCAGCGGATTTTGGCTTAGCGTTTCCTTTCCAACTTTCTGGCGAAATAATCTTGCCAAGTTCTCACCAAAGTGCTGCAGAGGGATTTGGTTGGGCGAACTCCCTGTCGCAGCGCGCTGAGTTATGGTTCTCAGGCTGAGGGCTGACAGCCGACTGCTGAGAGGTGGACTCTATCTCTCCCGGTCGGGATTCACCGTGACCCATGTGTCCGCATCGGTGTAGATCCCGTCGTTTTCTCCCATCGTGTCCCGTGTCGTCTTCTCGACCCGGATGAGGGACGATCTGAAATAGTCGATGTCTGGAAGCCCAGGGGCGACAGGCAACTCCTGAGAAATGGGGAACGCTTCGTAATCCGTGACCGGGTCTCCCGACTCCGGATAGAGGCTGAAGTTTCGAAGCAGGTCAGTGATCACCATCCCTCTCTCCATGAGGAACCTCTGGACGGCAAGCCACTTGGGCAGGGACGACTCCAGGGTGGTGAGCCCGAAATAGCCGCCTCCCCCGATCTCGAGGGCATCGACAGCCCTCTCAAGAAACAGAAGCATCCCTTTCAAGCCCTCAGGAGGTTCGGTGACAAAGGTGTCGAAGGTCGATTGAAGTTCGAGGGGAAGGGCTGAATGAACGTCGTATTGTTTTGCCGTGATGCTCAGGCGATGACGTTTTACCTTTTGGTCGATATACTGGGTCAGGCGCTCGTCGACTTCAAGGACCGTGATACTGCGTGAAAGACCGAGAACGGCGAGAAGGATACCGAAGAGATCGTCGTCCCCGATGAGGAGGATCGACCGGCCCTCTAGGTCGCCTCGTTGAAACATGAAGGCCGACTTCAAGGCGAGATCCCGCGGATGAATAAGGCCTTGGTTGTACTCGAATATGGGCGGGGGCCGATCGCGGGTCACTTGGAGAAAACGATTCAGGGCCTCCTCGAACCGAGCATCGAGAATGAGCCCTTTCCCCTGGCAAGCCGGACAGAGTCCGTTGCCTTGGGGGAGGGCCCCAGAGGCTTTTTCGAGAGAGAATTCTCGGCGTTCCGGGTCGAAAACGATCTGATGCTCAGCGAGCATGCGATCAACCACCCGAGTCACCTCGGCAAGGGTAGAATCCTGGGAGCGGACGAGATCCCAGAAGGACATCGGTTTCTTTTCTAAGGCTCGCAGAATTTGGTATCTTGTTCTTTCCATTTTGTTTCTCAACAGGGTATCAGGCGTCTTCGGAGCAGACGAAGAATCCCTGAGAACTCAGTCTGTCTTTTTATGCGCCCAGTCATAGCTCATCCGCCTAAAAACCTCTCCTTTGGCAACACCCTCCTTATAGATTGGGAACTCGTATGGAAAGTCTCTGAGCTCCTTAAGGGTCTGGCAAAGACCAATCGTTCCGTACTCCCGTGCCCGGGTCACGCGTTCGAGGTCTAACAACTCTGTGAGAATCGTCTCACCTCCGCCTGCTGTCTGGAGGATCCGACCGTCCGGATCGACAAAGATAGATTGTCCAATTCCGCCATCTCTGACTCCGTTGACACTCAGGAAGTAAAGCTGGTTGAAGATGGCATGGGCCTGGCTGATCACCAACTCCAGGGCTCGGTCTGATGTCGTCGTCATGGTCGGATGCAGAATCACCTCTGCTCCCATCCATGTCAGGGTCCGAATGACCTCTGGNNACCTCGGGAAACCATTGATCATAACAGATCGCGAGGCCAAAGCGTCCCAAATCGGGAATATCGAAAACGCAGAAGTCTTTCCCTCGCGAATTGGTTTCCAGGGGTCGCCAGGGAAAGAGCTTTCGATACTTGGCCCTTATTTCTCCCGAAGGCGCGATGACGATAGCCGTATTGTAGAGTCGATCGCCCGCCTTCTCGTAAAGCGATCCCGGAACAAGCCATTTCCCTTGCTTCGCTGCCAAGTTGCAGAAGCTGTCTGTTATGGGTCCGGGTATGGTTTGGGCCAAGGACGGCTCGCCTCCGTAAATGCAGAGTTCGCTGAAGATTATGAGCTCGACCCATGGAAAAGACGCGGACGTCTTTTTCACGAGGCGACCCATCTTTTTTTGATGGTCCTCACCGTCTCGGATCTCCATCTGAATCCCTGCAACACCGATTGTTCTCCCCATGAAATCCTCCCCTCGATAGAGCGCTCCTCCGTCTCGATCGTATGGCTTGACGCGCTCAGCGGATATTGAAAAAGTCGTGAAGCGATTTCACCCAGCATTTTACTGACTGACAGGCCTATGAGATCACAACAAAAAAAGTCTACTCTGCCTTTGTTTTTCGATTCCTGAACGATCCATGGACTTTTCCCCGGCGGTTTGATTGACAGCCTCATGACCCGTACTTTACAATTGGTCCTAAGCCGAACCACTATCGCCGACGGCCAAGATTGTCCAAACGAAAGGGTTTCCCCTGCCAGCGAACCTAGGTAAGCGGACCGGACGATCGTCATTCGAGGTCTCCTTTTCCGGTGGGCAAGTGAATGCGAGGGTTTTCGTGGTTAAGGGGCATTGGAGAAAGCGAGCGCAGAGATGTCTTTGGTCGCAGTTGTTCTCCTTGTGATTTCCGCATTTGTACACGCAGGGTGGAATCTCGTCGGCAAACGTCAACATCCTACGGCGGCCTTCTTTCTGATCGCAAATGCAGTCGGGACCGCTTGTATCTTGCCTGTCCTTTTCTATCAGTGGGAAAACCTCGCTTTGATTCCGATACCTGTTTGGATGCGCGCCGTGGTGTCCGGCTTTTTCTATTTCATTTTCTGCGCCACCCTGGCCGGGGCATACCGTACAGGTGACATGTCAGTTGCCTACCCCCTGGCACTCTCCTCGCCGGTCATTTTTATCACGATTGTCGCCATGATCGCGGGCAAAGGCGAACCGATCGGCAGATGGTGCCTTGTTGGGATCATGATTGTGGCGATGGGCTGTTTCATCCTTCCCATGAGGCGGTTCCGCGAACTCCATCTCAGTAATTACCTGAATGCCTGTTGTTTACTCGCCCTCCTTTCAGCCATCGGAACGACGGGGTTTACCATCGCCGACTATGAGGCCCTGCATATGCTTCGCGAATTGCCCGGTCAGCCTTTTGGACCTGTGGATGGCCCATTGACCTATGTCATATTCGTATCGGTGTCCGGGTCTCTCTGCCTTGGAGCGTTCGTCGTTCTCAATGGATGGGAGCGGAGGAGTTTTGTCAAAGTTTTTCGTGTTTCGAAAAGTTCGGCTGCCTTCATGGGAATCGGGATGTACCTCGGCTACGGTCTCGTTCTCGTGTCGATGCAGTATGTGAGGAATGTCAGTTATATTGCAGCTTTTCGACAGCTCAGCATTCCCCTGGGGGCGACCCTCGGCATCGTCCTCTTGGGAGAACCTCGGCATTTCACAAAAATCGTGGGCGTTGTGACGGTCTATGGCGGGCTTGTTCTGGTCGGCATGGGATAAAATTCTGGTGGGAATAGAAACTGTGAGGGAACGATCATGGCAAGAAAAAAGCTGAAAGTTGATGTTCATGCGGAATCGGGCTCCGGGTGGAACATACTCTCCGACGACCAGCTGGATTCTATTCACCACGCGACCTTGGAAGTGCTACGGCATACAGGACTCAGAGTTGAAACTGAGGAGGCCATAGAGATCTTTCATGGCTCGGGTGCCTCTGTTGAGGGTTCCGGCAGTTACCGTATCGTCAAGATTCCCCCACACGTCGTGGAGGACTGCATCCACTGGGCCCCTCGCACGGTGACGTACTACGGCCGGGATCCGGAGGACGACTTTGTCGCTGAATCACGCCGGGTGGGCCTTATGAATGGAGGAGGGTGTGTCGGCATCATCGATCCCTTTACCCGGGAGCACAGGGAGAGCATCCTAAAGGACTGTGGCGATATCGGCCTGGCTTGTGACTACTTGGACAGGATCAGCATTTTGGACAGACCCTGTGTTCCCGCCGATGTCCCTCCTGAAACGCACCCGGTGCACGTTTTTGAAGCGATCCTCAAGAACACTTCCAAACACACTTTCAGTGGCACTGACACAGCCAGAAACCTGCGGAAGATGGTTGAGTTGGGGGCAGTGTGTCTCGGCGGCACGGACAACTTTAGGAGGCGACCCGTTCTCACCGCCTCCGTCTGTCCCACGAGTCCGCTGGCACTCCTTAGAGATTGTTGTGAAGTTGTGATCGAGGCGGCCAGACAAGGGGTCGGTGTGTGGATTATTCCAATGGCCCTGGCTGGCGCGACATCGACAAGCACGCTCGCCGGAACACTGGTAGTAACGAATGCCGAGGTACTCGGGGCTCTCGCGCTCGCTCAACTGACGGTGAAGGGCACGCCGTGCACCTATGGGAATACCAGTACGATTATGGACATGAGGACCGGTGTTGGATCGGTTGGGGCTCCTGAATTGGGATTGATTAATTCGGGGGCCGCAAAGCTGGCCCAATACTATCGACTCCCCGCTGTTGTGGGAAGTGGGATGTCGGATAGCAAGATTCCCGATGCCCAAGCAGCTTATGAAACGGCCGTCAGTGCGCTTGTGGCTGCACTGGCAGGGGCCGACATCCTGTTTGGTGTGGGGGGGCTCGATCAGCTCTTGACCTTTGACTATGCAAAGCTCGTGATGGACGTTGAGTCAATCGAGATGATCGAGAAGGTGGTTCGGGGTATCGCTGTGACGGACGAGTCCATCGCCTTGGATGTCATCCATCACGTCGGCCCCAGCGGCGAATTCATCACCCACGACCATACCCTGGAGCATGTGAGAGAGTTATCGCAAGCCAAATTGTTCGACCGGAACAAGCGCGATGTGTGGATCGCGGTTGGTGGGAAGGACCTCACGGAGCGAGCGTACGAGACAGCCCGGTACATCCTCCAACACCACAAACCGAAGCCGCTTCCCCCCGGGGCCGAAAAAACCATGCGATCCATCGTCGAGGACTACGATCGGGAACTCGGTGTGAGCCAACAGGGTTAATCCATCTTAATCGGGTAGTCACCGTGTTTTTCGACGGCGTCGCTTAAGGCAATAACATTCTCCGGCTTGCAGTATGAGGTGATACTGTTTGAACTGGCCAGAATATACCCACCACCCGGGCCGATTTCCCGGATCCGTTTCTTAACCTCGTCTTCGGTTTCTTTAGGGGTTCCCTGAGATAAGGTACGGGTGATATCGATGTTTCCAATGAGACATAACGTGTCGCCGTGCTTCTCTTTTAGGTCAACGATATCCATACAGAGGGGCTCGATATTCGCAATTCCGTTCATTCCAAGCGTTAGGAGATCGTCTAGTAAGAGCGCTATATCACCGTCCGTATGGTAGATCCATGGAAGCCTGATATGCTCTACAACGTGTCGCATACCCGGCAGAAAGAGACTTCTGAAAACTTCCGGCGAGAAGAATGGGCCAGATTTGAATGCCAGGTCATCACTAATCTGGATGAGATCAAAATCCATCTCGCAGATATTCTTTGCAGCCCGGGCGAACCAGCTCGAGAATCGTTCGTAAATTGTCTGGACGAGTTCAACGTTTTCCAAAATGGCCGAACAGAAATCCAAGATTCCCATGCTCAGATACGTATGGCTTATCCCTGTCCTTATCGCGGCTATAACGGCAAAATCGTCGCTATACCGTTTGAGAAATTCACCGGCTCTTCGGTAGATATAATCATCGTCGGGGTCTGGGAGTTGGCTTAGCATCCTGAGGTCATTCTCGTCTTTGATCAATCCATCGACGATGATATCCATACGGTCTATGGGTTTTGTGACCGAAAAGCGGGGCGGCTCGATTTCAAACGCAAGACTGTCCAAAGCCGTTGCTCTCGCAATCTCCGGTGGAACTGAAATCTCCGGGTTTTTCTGCTTCAATTCCCAATCGATTGAGCCCTCCCCAATTTTTGCCAGTATTTTTTCCGCTACGGGGTAGTCAAACCATTCCTCCACCCATGGAACCCTATCGGGCTCTTTCAAATCCAGGGCAGCCAGAACCCTCTCTCGGGAGGTCATCTTCCCCATAACGTCTCTCTATCTTCTTGCGCTGTCTCAAGCCAAGATGAGAAACTTCAGATCGTTGACGTTCGTACCTGTCTGGCCGGTGATAATGATCTCTTTCAGAGAAGTCCATGCGGGAAGTACCGTATGATCTTCCAAACACTCATGAAGGTCGACGCTTTTCGCCTTGGCGGCGACAGCCGTGAATGCATCAGCCAGGGCTCCGGCCACAGGGGTTGGGCCGTCTGTCCCATCAGTGTCCAGGCCGACGACGGCGAAGTCGGTTTGCCCTCCCATGTTCAGCGCTGTGCTCGCCACAAATTCTTGGTTGGGCCCTCCCTTACCGAAATTTCTCTTCAAGGTGACGATGGTCTCCCCCCCACCAATGAGCACACACGGAGGCTTTAGGGGCCTTTGAGATCTCCGAATCTCCCTGGCCATCGCAGCAAAGGTCCTACCCAACTCCCCACTTTCGCCATCAAACATTGTGGAGAGAATCATGGGGCTGAAGCCCAAGGATCTTGCCACCGCGGCAGCGGCTTCACAAGCCGAATCGTTATTCGCGAGAACGAAGTTATGGTAGGGGCTCCGTCCAAAATCTTTCGGCGTCTCGTTGGCTGGATCCGCCTTTTCGAGGTAAGATCGGACCGATGGAGGAACCTTACTGAGAAGATCATACTTTCTCAGCGTGCTTAAAGCGTCTGCGAATGTCGAAGTGTCGGGTACGGTAGGGTCAGTGATGTAGTCGAGGGGGTCGCCGATGACATCTGAGACGGTGAGGTTAATCAACTCCGCCGGAAAGACAGCCAAACCGAGCCGTCCTCCCTTGATTTTCGAGAGGTGTTTTCGAACCGCATTGATCTCAAAGATCGAGGCCCCGCTCGATAGGAGGAGTCGGTTTACCTTCTTCTTTTCAGTCAAGGTGACTGAATTCACTGGCATGGGCAAAAGGGCCGAGCTTCCACCGGTGATACAGGAAAACACGAGGTCGCCCTCCTGGGCGTGATTTGCCAAATCGAGAATTTTTCTGGCACCACGAAGACCGTTACGATCAGGAATGGGATGCGAAGCCTCAACGATCCTGATGCGCTCAAGCTTCTCTGTCTGCCCTTTCTTTAGGACCACGAGTCCCTCGGTGATTCTGTCACCCAGTATATCCTCGAGTGCCCGAGCAATGGGGAATGTAGCCTTTCCAGTTCCAAGAACATAGATTTTTCCTCGTCTCGATAAGTCGTATGCAAGGGGTCCCACATAGAGCTTGTCCCCACTGAGATGAACGAGGTTTTTTGTGGCTTCGTAGGGATTCGATGCCGCCAGGGCAGCCTCGATCATCTCGAGGGCCATTGTCCGCAGTTTTCTGTCGCCATGGGATGACAGCGCTTTACGATTCTGGACGTAGGAGGTTGACGGCCTGGGTGTCACCTTATCTGTGCGGTCGAAGATCTCTCCAGTGGTCTGACAAAATCACGGCCCGCGTAACGGGCCGCCGTTCCAAGTTCTTCCTCAATCTGTAAAAGGCGGTTGTATTTCGACGTTCTCTCCCCTCTCACCGGGGCGCCGGTTTTGATCTGTCCACTGTTCAGGGCGACGGCCAAATCGGCGATCAATGGATCCTCTGTCTCACCAGACCGTTCCGAGACTTGAACTCCATAGTTGTGACGGTAGGCGAATTCCGCCGCGTCCAAAGCTTCGGACAGGGTTCCGACCTGGTTCACTTTGAACAGCATGGCATTGGCGGCTCCCCTTTGAATACCCTCCTTGAGACGCTGGACGTTGGTCACAAAGAGATCGTCTCCGATGATTTGAATACCCAACTCCCGAGTCAGTTGAGCATAGCCCTCAAAATCGTCCTCATGGAGCGGATCCTCCAGGGAGACGATGGAAAACTCTGCTTTCAATTCCTTGTAAAGGCCGATGAGTGCCTCTCGATCGTATTTCTTCCCGTCGAGTTCGTAGATCTCCTTCTTCTTGTCATACCAGTGCGTGGCTGCGCAATCCATCGCATAGACCACGTCCTCTGCATAGCCTGCTTTTTCAGCCGCCTTTGACAGAAACTCCAGGGGTTCGTAAACACCCCGCATTGGCGTTGCGTATCCTCCCTCATCGCCGGTGTTTACCGCCAGAATTCCATATTTTTCGATGACGAGATCCCTTAAAACCAGATTGACCTCCGTGGTCATCTGAAGGGCTTCACGAAAGGACCTGGCCCCCACGGGAACCATGATAAACTCCTGTATCTCAAGGTAATTCGATGTCAGTTTTCCACCATTCAGGAGATTCATAAACGGCACGGGGAGGACATGGCCTCTGGGATTGAGGTACCGGAATAGAGAAACTCCGCGGGCATTGGCCGCTGCCCGAGCCACAGCAAGGGATACGCCGAGAATGGCATTGGCCCCCAGCCTTCTCTTGTCCGGGGTTCCGTCCATGTTGATCATGGCCGTGTCGATTTTTCTCTGGTCGGTGACGTCCCAGTCTTTCAGGGCAGGACCGATCGCCTCATTGACTTTAGCCACCGCCTTCTGGACCCCCAATCCCCTGTACCGGCTCTGGTCCCCATCCCGAAGTTCGTAAGCTTCGTGGGTCCCTGTTGACCGTCCAGCAGGGACATCAGCCCGTCCTATGAGCCGGTCGTCAACCCATGCGTCTACCTGTACAGTGGGCAAGCCTCTGCAATCAATGATCTCTCTTGCCCTTATGGCGGTGATGCGAAAGGTCGGCATCGAACCCCTCTCGAGAACCCCCATTAGAATGGTTCGAGGTTTCCCTCCTGATCGAAGGTCATCGGTCGTTCTCCGGCAATGATCTCGAGATCCTTCCTCTTGCCTAATTCACCCTTGTAAGCTGTCGCGACATCGACCTCGGCGAGGTGCTTGGTGCTCTGAATGCGCATCATGCGCAGGGATTCAGGAGGGGTCAGTCCGACGCTCCTCGCAGCCACTTCGATGGCCTCTCGATCATTTTTGAGGGTGAGTGGAATCTTTGCATGCTCCGGATCCCCACCGGTGATGGCATTGATATAGGTGGCCTCGCGGTCGACCTTTTCTACGAGGCGTTTCGGTACAAAATCGGCCATGCCAATGCCCACGGCATTACCTTCTGAATTTTCCGTCAGATCCCTCACAATGATCCGTTTCACCCTGGGAGCCTTCGGTTCTTCTGCTAATAGGGGCATGTGAATTCTTCCGATGACCTTCGTATCGATACCGCTCCCGCTAATGTCCTTACCCATTTTGTCAATAATCAGAATGTCGACGTCTTCAAAGGGCAGGCGCGGCTCGAGACGTTTTGCCTCTCTCAACAAATCTTTCTCTCCTGCTTCCAGGTTTTCGGGGCCGAGCACACGGATTCTTGCGGTTTGGCAATAGCCATTCTCCACGATGCCAACACCAAAGAGAATTCTCTCGCTTTGCAGGATCTTCCGACCCACAGCCACGATGATTCGAGGATATCCGTAGTCGAAAAAGGCCTGATGGTAGGCCGTAGCCCCCTTCTGTTTCCCCAGACCGATGACTATCATTTTCATCAAACCGCTCTCAATCTCG
>JABAOF010011504.1_pt1 | contig 10773 bp, 14 predicted proteins | sample 7062171 | NCBI WGS metagenome assembly JABAOF01 (sample SAMN14538628, study PRJNA623070) | marine sediment metagenome | biome: marine biome [ENVO:00000428]; feature: marine pelagic biome [ENVO:01000023]; material: deep marine sediment [ENVO:00002113] | place: India: Gulf of Khambhat ... | reverse complement strand
AGAGAATGAAATCATTTCTTACATCTTAAAAACCATGACGACCGAATTAACAAGGATGATATCAGAAATGAACGAATACAAGGATGCTGGTGTTGATGTCAGTCACTTGGAACACAGGATAAACAACATCCAAAACTTAATCCAGGATGCGAACGAAGCAGTGGGACAAGACAACCTGGAATTGTTGAAACAATACAACGATGAAATAAGGTCAGACGTAGAATTCATCCAAGCAGAGAAGGAGAGATTAGCATTCCAAAAACTGATCTACGAGAACAAGTGGAACATAACTTATGGAGTGATCATAGGAATAGTATCAGCTTATTTGATAATCCAAGTCATCGTACCTTTCGTCAGGTTGAGTCATGAAATAGTAAAATTGACATTCGATAAAACTGCACTCACTCAATCGAGAAGAAAAACAGAAAAACAATACTTCTTGAGGAAGATAGACGAACAAACCTTCAGGAGGATAGTCACTAGTAAACACAGTCAAATCCTGAAGTTGTCTTCTACGATAGACCTGAAGAGACAACAGAGGATAGACTTGGTGAAGAAGAGACTCAACCCCTTATACTTGGGAGAATACATCAAGAAGAAATTATCCAAGAAAAGTCCAAATAAAAAATTATAAGCCAAAGGATTAACAAATTATTTATAATGGCATTGAAAATCGAAAGAGTTAACACAGGAGTTATCGGTTTTGACAATAAGATAGAAGGCGGTCTTTTCAAGGGAAGTATTAACTTCCTCACAGGCAAGACTGGAACAGGTAAAACATCTTTCTGTAGTTCTTTCCTCTATGCAGGAGCTAAGAAAGGAGAGAGAGGGTTGTACATAACGACTGAAGAGAGAGAAGAAGACATAAAGAACGATATTAAAGCAATGTTCGATTGGGATATCGATGGCTTAGAAGAAAAGGGATTACTCAAGTTCGTTTCTTTAAGACCCGAACTTCCAATGAAAACTGTTTCAGGAGAAGAGGTTGCTAAAGTAGTTAAATTATACATGTACGACCTCATATCCAAGATAGAAGATGCAGTCAAAAATCATAAAGCAGAAAGAGTGGTCGTAGATTCTGTTTCTCTGGTTGAAATATTCATAAAAGACGATTACTTAAGAAAGATAGCTTTGATGCAGTTCGTCGATAGATTGAAGGAATTGGGCGTAACAGCAATCCTGACTGGTGCAATACCAGAAGGAGTTAAATCCTTGAGTTCTTCTGGACTTATAGAATTCTTGACTGACTCTGTCATCTTATTAGATTTTGTTCCGATCGCAGAGCAATTTAAAAGGACAGTTACCATCAGGAAGATGAGAAGAACTGATCATTCTGTTTTGATCCACCCGTTCGACATAACTGACAAAGGAATAAAGATAATCGAGATAAAAGAAGAATAATCATCTCTTCTGGAATAAGATCTCAACGACATCGTTATTCTTCAAGACGTAATTTGCTCCTAACTTTCTCTTAGTCTTCGCTTCCAGTCCTCCTATGAACTTCTCCCCGATGTCAGAATGAATAGAAAATGCAAATTCCTTCAAATTCGTACCATTCTTAACCAAGAAAGCATCTGGTAAAACATTCCCCTTTTTATCTGTCAACTTGTTGATATCGGCAACAGGATATACTACGATATAACCCAAGACATCGAACACTGATTTGTTCAAACACTCCTGTATTCCTGTCGAACCATACTTTTTCAAGACGTTCTCTTCTATGTATTCCAAACCTCTTTTCTGTTTTTCATCGATTTTAGCTCCATCTTTTACCGAAAAAGAATTATTTTGGTAACCGATCAAATCTTTTTCGCTCGCTTTTCTCAGGGCAATCTCGGAAGCAGCAGAAGTCGGTATTATCGTTAACTCAGGAAATTCCTTTCTCATCTTTTTCAAGTTTTCATCTGATTCTGGTAAATCAATCTTGTTCGCAGCGATTATAATCGGCTTTGAAGAACTCCTTATTTCTGTTGCAAATCTTTCAACATCTTCAATCCCTACCTTGTCTAAAGCCCGTTGAATCTCTTCCCTCGTTATACCCAATCCTGTTAATTGATCGGTTAAAACATCTAACAAATCTATCTTTGACATTCTCATCTTACTCTTGTATTTTGATATCCCTCTTTCGATTATACCAGAAAACCACAGATCAATCTCCCTCGTCAAGAATCTTAAATCATTACAAGGATCGTATCCTGACGTGGCTTTACCTTCGGCATTTGTTTTCCCAGAAGTGTCAACTATATGTATTAGACAGGATGCTTGACGAAGATCATCCAGGAATTGGTTTCCCAAACCTTTGCCCAAATGAGCATCAGGAACTAGTCCTGCTACGTCAATAAGTTTGACCGGAACATATCTCTTCCCTTCCATACAGACAGAATTTTTCGGATTACATTTTACATCATATTTTTTACACACACAATCACTAACAACATAGCCCATCCCAACATTCGGTTTTATTGTAGTAAATGGGTATTCTGCTATTGGAACGTCTATCATCGTCGATGCCTTGAAGAAACTCGATTTTCCCGAAGAAGGTTTACCCACCAAGCCTATCTGCATTAAACCACAATACAATTCTAAGTTTTTTTATTCTTATAAGGAGTTAGGTAACTTGAGAATAAGTGAACTCGACAGAAACTTCTGGACAGTTCGTGTTTATCCTCCCCTTTGTAAAACCATCTTTTATCCCAACAAGGCTGAGTGATTCCATTCCATTCCCTTCCAGGGTTTCGTTCAAGGGAATATCTTCCATCACACCGTTCGGATAAAAAAGATACAGATTCTCCAGTCTCAAGTCCACAGACCTCTTATTATCCAGTATCAACACCAAATTTTCTGTCGAAGTATTGTATTCACCAGAATAAAACGTGAAAAGAGCAGAAGGACAATCAGTTTCCATCGACATCTCTTCCGCTTCTGTTAGAGTCCGTTGGACGAGACTAGTACCCCAATAAGAAAGGATTGTAGCTACACTGAAAGTTACCGCGAATAACGTCATCACGATTCTTCTCATTACCAACCCCAGTGATGTTTATAAACACTATCCCTTATTTATAGATAATTTTTTAAGGTTTAAAAGACACTAAACACTAAAGATTTATTTACCGAAAATAAAGGTTTTAACATGAAATTCCCGATATGCAAAGTTTGCCTGAAGAACAACCTCCTCTGTAACGCATGTGCAGAGAGAATAGGAGAGATGGAGATAAAGATAGATGAGATAGAAATGTTTAGACGTTTGAATAAAATTCTTGGAAGATTGAAGGGCCTAAGTGACGTGGAAATAAAAAGGGCAGTCGGGAAGAACACTTTGATGATAATTACCAGAGACGAGGATGTTTCAAAACTCATAGGTAAGGATGGATTAACAGTAAAGAAACTGGCAAAGGGATTGAATAATAGACCCATAAGGATAATAGGACAAAGGCCAGATTTCAAGACCTTTGTAGACGACATATTGTTCACCGTTCCAATAATGGGTATAAACATCTTATACAAACCAAACGAAAAAATATACCGTGTGAGAGTTCCAAGATATGCAAGAACTAAACTCCCCATTTCTTCTGATATTTTATCAAATATTTCTCGTTCTCTTTTCCACGAAAACGTTGATGTTATTTTTGAGTAGAATCTGATAATTTTATTGGTGAGTTTTTGACTAGAATAGCAGCCATTAATCGTGAGTTGTGTAAACCTAAAAAATGTGGTTATATTTGCATGCGCGTATGCCCGAAGAATAGGACTGGGGAGGAATGCATAATCGAGGACGAAGAAACAAAGTTCCCTGTGATAGACGAGAACATTTGCATTGGTTGTGGTATTTGTGTACATAAGTGTCCTTTTGAGGCAATTAAAATCGTTAACCTACCAGAACAACTCAAAGAAAAACCGATACACCGCTTTGGTAAAAATCAATTCGTACTATTCAGATTACCGTTTCCCATTCCAGGCCAGGTCGTTGGTTTAGTAGGATCTAATGGCCTAGGTAAGACTACGGCCTTAATGATTTTATCGGGTCAAATCAAGCCCAACTTGGGACAATCTAGAAAAAAGTTCAATTTCTCCGACTTGATCAAACTATTCAGAGGAACAGAATTACAGAATTACCTAGAAAAACTAAAGGAAAAGGAAATCAAAGTCTCCTACAAACCTCAAAGAGTCGATAAAATCCCTGAAAAGTATTCTGGTAAAGTATCCAGATTACTCGATAAAACCGATGAGAGAGGAATACTGAATGATTTGATCTCAAGGTTTGGTTTGGAAGAAATACAGGATGATGACGTTTCTAGGATATCTGGTGGTGAACTCCAGAGGGTTGCTATAACAGCTTCTTTAGCAAGAGACGCGGATATCTATTATTTTGATGAGCCGATGAGTTTCTTGGATGTTTTTCAGAGACTGGAAGTATCCAAAACCATCAGAGAATACTGTAGGAACAAGTCAGTCATGGTAGTTGACCATGACCTTGCAACCTTAGATTTTCTTGCCGATAACATTCACATATTCTACGGAGTCCCTGGTGTTTATGGAATCGTTTCTACCCTCTACTCAGTCAGGAATGGGATCAACGCTTTCTTGGACGGATACATAAAAGAAGATAACGTTAGAATAAGACCAGAGTCAATAATCTTTCAATCCAGTTATATCCAGGCGACAAGAGGGGAGGGGAATCTGATAAACTTCTCTGGAATCGAGAAAAGACTGGGTGATTTTCATCTTCACATTAAAGAAGGAGAATTGAAGGAGAAGGAAGTTTTGGGGGTATTGGGTGCCAACGCTTTGGGGAAGACAACCTTTGCAAGAATCTTAGCAGGGGAAATCAAGCAGGATTCTGGAGAAATAAAAGGAAAAGTTAAGATTTCTTACAAGTCTCAGTATCCANNTCGCAAGAATCTTGGCAGGGGAAATTAAACAAGATTCCGGGGAGATAACAGGAAAGGTTAAGATTTCTTACAAGTCTCAGTATCCAAGAACAGACTTTGACGGAACAGTCAGTAAACTTTTGAAATCGACGACAGAAAAATATGGATCGAGCAATTACAAGTCAGAGATAATGAGACCATTGAATCTGGAAAGATTAGTGAGAAGAAAGGTGAAAAAACTTTCCGGTGGTGAACTCCAGAGGGTTGCTATAGCTGTTACTTTAAGTAGAGAATGCGACGTTTATCTCCTTGATGAGCCTTCAGCATTCCTTGATGTTGAACAAAGGTTGTCTGTTGCGAGTATGATTAGAAGGATCATTGAAAAGAGAGAATGTTCTTCGATGATCATAGATCATGATCTACTCTTCTTGAGTCAGATTGCTGATAGGGGCATGGTATTCATAGGAAAACCAGGTAAGGAGGCTTATGCAGAAGAACCAACTAAAGTTGAAAATGCATTCAACTCTTTCTTGAGTAAAGTTGAGGTCACATTCAGGAAAGACCCTCAAACAGGTCGTCCTAGGGCAAATAAATTTGGTTCTAAACTGGATAGAGAACAGAAAAATAAGGGAAAATACTTCATGAGTTGATATACTTTAAAAGATTACTTACTCAATAAATCAAGAGGATTATGGACGGACTGAGTGTAATAATTCCTGTTTACAACGAGGAAAATATTATAATCGAAAATACTGAAAAGTTAATGAGATATTTAGACAGACATAACGAACCTTACGAAATCGTCATATGCAATAATGGATCGACAGATTCTACGGTAGAAAAGGGAAAACTACTCCAGAACAAATTTCCAAATAAAGTAAAATTTCTTTCGGTTAAAAATAGAGGAGTTGGTCTGGCATTTGAAAGGGCAATAAAATCTTCATCCTTTATCAAAAATATCTCGATAGATATGGATTTATCAACGGATTTGGACTTTATTCCAACATGTCTTGAATTACTGGATGATTATGACTTAGTGATGGGCTCTAAGAAAGTCGGCTCACAAAGAAGACCTTTCCTGAGAAAACTAATGAGCGATACTTACATCTTTCTAGTCAAAATCCTATTGGGTTTGAACTTCTCAGACTATTCTATCGGGACAAAGGGGTACAAGAAAGAAAAGATTCTAAAATACTTAGACAGGATAGATCACGGTTCTTCTTATGTCGTTGAGACAATTTTCTTGTTGAAGAGAAATGAAGGAAGGATAAAAGAAATTCCGGTTTTTTGTCATGATGTGAGAAAAAGTAAATTCAGTCTATTCCATGAGATAATTTATCGTTTCAAGAATTTGCTTATTTTCTGGTTTCGGGAAAGGATACTGTAGATGATGAACAAGATCCCTGAAATCGTCAATACAATTCCTATGTTGTCGATTAAACTGTTTCCATAATAGAGTCTAACTTTTTCTTGGTTTGGGTATACCAACATGAACGATGGAGAAGCAAGATAGACTTTATCCGCACCATCCACTTTCCAGTTGGGATGGTAAGATATCCTGATTATGTGTGGTTCTCCTATACATGATGTAGTGAAAGTTACTTCTTCGTTCGATACGGTCTCATCAAGATTGCAATCAGTATCGATAGGAATTCCTGTTAAGTCTTCTAATTTCTCTATCGATTTGAACTTTATTCTATCTTCATCACTCATTCTATCAACAAAAACTAATGGTATATCAATTTTACTTAAATCTCTGAACCACTCATAGGATACATTCTTCCAATCTTTCGTCTCTAACAAAAACGGTTCATACCTAGGAACAGTCACATACCTATTTTCATTCGTCATCAACTCATAGATTTCATAAGGCTCAAAAATTTCAACTCTCCTGTATTCTGGATGATTCCTCACAGCATTCTTCACTTGATCACTCCTTGCGATGAGATATTGAACGTTAAACAACTTCAGATGCTCAGTTCCATCTTCTATGTTAAAACTTGTGCAAGGCCAATTCTTCCAGAAAGGACAGGAATTTACTTTCGATATCTCTGACTGGATGTAGAAGACAAAGGGTGCTGTGGGGCTGGACTGCATGTATAACCCCTCTAGAGTTGATCTTCCTGAGAATAAAGGCAGAGACTCGTAAGCACGTGGAGTTCCAGCTGCATTATGTTCAGAGGAATGTTCATAAACTACTCTTGGGTCGCTTTCAGATCCAGACACGAATTCATTAACAGAAGAGAACGAATTCCNNTGCTGTGGCGCTTGACTGCATGTAAAGTCCTTCTAAAGTAGACCTCCCAGAGAATAAGGGCAATGACTCATAAGCGCGAGGAGTCCCAGCCGCATTATGTTCAGGAGAGTGTTCATAAACTACTCTGGGATCACCCTCAGAACCAGACAGGAATTCGTTTACCGAAGAGAATGAATCCCATAATGCCTTTCCTTCAAACCCCTCATAATTCCATTTTATCCAAGTTGAAATGTAAGTTGTCTGATCTCTGATCCAGACGACAACAATTAGGATTACGATGAACGGAAACAACCAAGTTATCTTTAGATTCTTCACCAACCTTGAAAGACCATAACCCGCTAGTATCATCGAGAACAATTCTAGGAATGGGGCAAATCTAATGTTAACAATACCCATGATTTCCGCAGTAAAGAACAATAAACTAGCAATAGGTAAAGAAAACAATAAAAACCCTAACCTCCTATCTTTTGTCTTCATGTAATCGTAGACCGTGACAATGATCAAAGGGGAAAAGATTGCTATGATGATTGGGAATATCTTTTCAATACCCACATCCCAAGTATCTGCATAGGTCGTTGTGTAACCGATGTACCAAATCAAGGGCAATATCCAGAAGGCAATCAACAGAAAACTCAAGAAATAAGTCTTAAACATGTAGAGGAAACTCGATACGAACTTCTTCTTTTTTTCCAACAGAAAGAACAACGATGTTAATCCTGCAAATAGCATTGTATAGATATGAGTGAGACATACGAGTGTGAATAGGATTGAATTATGGATCATGAATTTCTTCTCTTCTATTCCTCGATACAACAAACCAAAAAACAACACAGTTAAAGAGAGACTCAGACTGTAAGAAAACTCTCCTGCCAGAGTGCTCGGTATATTCCCCCCCCACATTGAATTGGCTTCGATGAATAGAAATGGGAGAGTTAATATAGCAGTGACTATTGGTGTTGGAAACTTGAATTTCATCAGTTTCATCGAGAAGAAAGTCGTTATCGGTAAAATAAATGTTCCTAAAACTGTCACAATTTTGAATGCTATCTGTAATGGAATGAGATAACTCATCAAAACCATCAACAAGAAGGTAACGGGAAAGTAAAACTGGAACAGAGGAAAACCACCATACCAACCAGGACACCAACCCATTATTTTCCCATCGGGTAAAAGGTATTCTTTCAGATATTTTGCCGGATAATAGTCTGAGGCCATATCCCCTCCTGTAGTTATAGTTTCAGAAAGCATTACCTCTGGGTCAAAGTAACTCAACAAGAACAGGAATATCAAGAACAAAATTATCGAGTTAACTAACCCTTCCAATGAAAATTTACTTTTCCTTTTCATCATTTTCCCTTGAATTGATAAAATATGAATATTGCTCCCAAAATTATTATACCTGTGATAGGAAGCCAAATTGGTAAATAAGTTGAACCATCTTCACCTATATTAATCATACCTCTTGTAATTGATGAATAATGTAAGTTTTCGTAATCGTATTCTATCGGGGCTAAGATAACATAACTACTCCCAGACAATGCAGAGAAGGATGATACCTCAAATCCCAACTCATTTTCTTCCTTTGGTTGTAATGAAATTGTTTTTTCACCATCACTAACCTTCAATTCTCTTGGTAGTACTAATTTGACATTAACATCATGTGAAAAGTCATCCAAATTTCTTAGAGTAAGTTTGAGTGTTTTCGTCTCCTTACCGGTTAAACTCAATTCTCCCATGACACCAGATACCTTTGACACAGTCGGAGTCTCGTAAACGATAGAAGTCGGTGAAACGGAAGAAAATGGATAACCGTTAGCATCGGCATAATCAACCAAGACAACACAACAAGGGGATAATTCCCTGGTGAAATCTCTCTTATCAAACTTAAAGTAGAATCTCCTTCAAATGGGTTGTTGGGACTCAAATCCCCGACAAAAATTGGGTCTGATTGAAAGTTTTCTGTTAGCAATGATATTTGGACGTTATGAGCGGATTCATCTCCCGAATTCAAGAGCTTTACACTAACTCTTGTGACATTCTCGGTCATTATGTCAGTTGAAATTGTCGTAGTCAAGGATATAACTCCAGCTAGAACAGGCTGAGGAATCAACAAAAACATGAATACGAGTATTATTTTCTTCATAGAGTCTTGTTATAATTTGGAAATAAAAATGTTAATAATTTTTTCAGTTCTGACAAACTTTAAATAAATTCATTTTATAATAGAATGTAATGAAAACTAAAGGAAAATTTTTACCGGTCATCACGTTAATAATAGGTTTAATTCTCGGTTCCATTCTGATGCTCCTCTTGGATCTTAGGTTGAGTGATATTAGTACAGATGAAGCCGGTAAAAGGGTTAAGAATGCTTATGAACTGGTAACGGGTTCTAGTGTTGAGGTTATAGGCGTTTTAAAAGAAAGTGGGATGTATAAAGTGATAGCAAAGACAACAGATTATCTTGGTCAAACAACCATGCTTGAGGTCTATGTTACTCCAGACGGTAAACTGCTGAGTGAAAGAATTTTAAAACTCGAAGAATTGACACAGAGTTTANNTGGAAAGTTGTTGAGTCAAAACACATTAAATCTTGAAGACTTAACACTCAGTTTAGAAAGACAGAGAGAATTCATAGAATGCTTAAATCAAAAAGGATTAAAAATTTACGGAATTAGCAACAACACGGCAACCCAGCTTCAATTACAGGTTCTTGGTGGTTCTAGATTCTTGGGTCAAATATACGTTGATTGTGTCGGTGCGAATTTACAAACATGTTTGGATGCTGGAGTAGTAACTGTTCCTAGCATAGCTTATCAAGGAGACGTGTATGAAGGCGTGAAAACTCTAGAATGGTTTGAGAATGAAACTGCTTGTATTTTTAAAGAAGAAAACTAAATCTTTATTATGTCTAAAAAAATCATTTATTCAATCTTTATTATTCTTATAGGACTTTCTTTTTTGGTTGGCTGGCAACTAGGCAAAATATCAGAGAGAAAGACCTTGCAGGAAGATATTGATTTTTTGAAATCAAAACTGGAAATATTTTATCCTCCTCTACCTGATGAAATTTATGGCATTTCAGGAAAAGTGATCGAAATCGAAGATAAAACAATTCTAATGGAATCCTCCGTTAGTGTCAGTCAATTTGAGACAGAAAAACAGAATATTAAGGTGATTGTTACTGATCAGACCCAGATTACTCTTGAATTAGAACCATTACCACCCGAACCAGATGAAGAATTACCGACAGAAGAATTTGAAAAAGTTGTGAGTTTTTCAGACATTAAATTTGGGAATTTTATTTATGTCAGTTCAGATGAGAACATTAAGGGAAAAACAGAGATTATAGCCACCAAAATCCAAATCAGCGAACAACTTCCATAAGAACCCATTTGATATCCTGTTTCTAAAACTTTAAGTTCCGTCAATGAAAATTATCTATTAGAAATTTGGAGGTGTTTAAAAATGAGAATGAAATTTGTCGTTGCCCTTGCTGTCGCATGCTTGGTGTTGAGTCAGGTTAATGCTCAACAATACCACCCTGCTGAGGAGATACAAGCGGGTACGTTTAGTCCTGGAGACTATACAATACCTGGTGCGTTGATTTTAGATTTAACTTTAAGATCAGGCTCTTCAGGAAGAGATGCT
>JABAOF010003816.1_pt3 | contig 10774 bp, 12 predicted proteins | sample 7062171 | NCBI WGS metagenome assembly JABAOF01 (sample SAMN14538628, study PRJNA623070) | marine sediment metagenome | biome: marine biome [ENVO:00000428]; feature: marine pelagic biome [ENVO:01000023]; material: deep marine sediment [ENVO:00002113] | place: India: Gulf of Khambhat ... | reverse complement strand
GGTGCAGGTTCCCTCTGATGGTGAAGTTTCCTTTCAATTGAACTCAAGAGCGTAGCAAGTTGTCTCAACCTTTGTGAGTAGGACATGAGACGACGAAAAACAAACTTCTTTAATTTGGAGAGGTGATTGATTTCCAAGGACGAGGACCGGAAGGGATGTGACGTAGGGTGTCTGGAAAACGGACCTGAAGAAAGACTTCTTCTCTCTCGCATCATCATGATCGTGAAGGGTTAAAATATGCTTTGAGGAAGGGGACATTTCGATGACGAATCGCGCGTATTTAGCCGCGGCAGTGCAGGACTTCCGTCGTGCACGGCGAAAGGCAGCTTTAGAACAAATCTTGGCTCGTCTGACAGGAAAGACAACCGATCTGCTTTCCTACGAGGACATTCGAGAAAAGCTGCATGCTAGAAAAGGGGCGACGCAGGAACTTCGAGAGATCCCTCTCGATCAAATTGTCGGTAGTGTCGGTAGATATGAAGACTTCACGCGTAGTTTTTTCCCTCGAAAAGATAGCGATGAGGCGAGATGGGCTAGGGTGAAGTTGGCCTACCTCGATTTTAGCGGTGTGCCCCCCATTGAGGTTTATCAGGTTGGAAGAGCATATTTCGTGCGCGATGGGAATCACCGAGTTTCTATTGCCAGAGATTTGGGAGCCACCCATATCCAGGCATATGTGACGAAAGTTTATTCAAGGGTACCTCTTTCACCCGAGGATCAACCGGATGATTTAATTCTGAAAGCCGAATATACCGATTTTCTTGAGCATACCGAACTGGATGTCATTCTTCCCGACGCGGACATAAGCCTGACCGTGCCGGGCAAATATCCCTTACTTGAGGAGCATATCCAGGTCCATCAATATTTCATGGGTTTGGAGCAAAAGCGCGAGATCCCTCATGAGGAGGCAGTGACGCATTGGTGCGATGAGTTTTATTTACCCATTGTGGAGGCGATACGTGAACGAGGGATCTTGCGCGATTTCCCCGGGCGGACTGAAGCCGATCTCTACCTATGGGTTGCCGAACACCGCGCTGCTTTGGAACGAGAACTGGGTTGGTATGTAAAGCCCGAGGAGGCGGCAGAGGATTTAGCCGAGCGATTTAGCACCAGTCCAGGGCGTGTCTTCTCTCGATTGAGCGAGCGGGTTCTCGATGTGGTCATACCAGATGCATTGGAAGCTGGTCCGGAGACAGGAGATTGGCGTGAAAGACATCTTGGTTCCCTTCGGGACGGATCGATGTTTGCTGATATTCTGGTCCCGATCAGTGGCGAGGAGGTGGGCTGGAATGCGCTAGAGCAGGCGTTTGAGATCTCCCGCCGCGAAGGCTCTCAGTTACATGGGTTGCATGTCGTAGCTTCAGAAGATCAGTTGCATAGCGATGGGGCTCAGGGTGTGCGGGCAGAATTCGACAGCAGATGTAAGGCAGCGTCGCTTCCCGGTATCTTGAATCTGGATGTGGGTGATGTGCCGCGTAAGATATCTGAATATTCGCGCTTCACGGACTTGGTTGTGGTGAATCTTGCTTATCCGCCAGCACCCGAACCCTTCGCCAGGTTAGGTTCCGGATTCCGAAAATTGATCAGGCGTTGTCCAAGACCGGTGCTTGCGGTGCCGGGGAAGGTTTCTGCGCTCCAAAATGCTCTCTTAGCCTATGACGGCAGTCCCAAGGCGCAAGAAGCACTCTTTGTCGCCACGTACTTAGCCGGAAAATGGGAGATACCTTTGGTGGTCGTCAGCGTAGATGAGGAGAAAATCTCTGCCGCTGAGGTTCTTTCGGAGGCTCAAGGGTATATTGAAACTCATGGTGTTCAGGCAATATATGTGAGGGAAAAGAGGACTACGAATGAGGCGATTTTGAATGTTGCTGGGGAATTCGAAAGCAACTTGCTTCTCATGGGAGGATATGGAGCAATCCCTGTGATTGAGGTCGTGCTCGGGAGTACAGTGGACCACATGCTGCGTGAAAGTAATATACCAACGTTGATTTGCCGTTAGGCGGTCCTCTTTCGTGTGTTGGAAGAGGTTTTTCCTTCCCTTAATGGATAGGTTTCCCTGAATTCTCAATCGTAAGGATCTTGACAAATCGCTATTCGATGATTAGTATGTCATAATGAAAAAGTTTTTCAATATTAAAGACGATGCGCAAAACAGAATCTTGGAACGTCTTCGAACCGTTGGATACCGCTTAACACGTTCTCGTCGAGCGGTGGTCAATGTATTGATGGACGCCGAAGGTTGGCTGCGGCCGGACGAGATCCAAGCGCGCGGGAAGCGCTATTGCCCCTCCCTCGGGTTGGTGACTGTTTATCGCACACTCACCCTTCTCTCACAATTGGGTTACGTTGGGCGAGTCCACTTCGAAGACGGCTGCCACGGCTACGCTCGCACCGAACTTACCCACGGTCACCATCTTGTCTGTCGCAGCTGCCATCAGGTGGTCGAGTTCCCTGGCTGGGAGGCTCTCTCCACGTTGATCGAGCCGATAGAACGAGAAACTGGGTTCCTCGTCGAAGACCATGTATTGGGGTTGATGGGCTTGTGTCCGGTGTGTCGGGAAGAGGTTTAGATCCTAACGCTTAGGTATTCGTCGCTCCAGTTCGTGAGGGGTAAAGTTTAGCGGTAGATCATGCCGCCTGGGAAGATCGCTTTGATTGCTCGTTTCATGACCATGTCTTTCGACCGTGTACAACCATTGGGGAAGAGGTAGATGCCACGCAATCCCCTCTCCATCTTGTCCTTCATCTTCGCTGTAGGCTTCATCGCCCTCGCCGCATGCTCCAATACAGCGACAACCCAGATGCCCCTTGAGAAGCAAGGACAGGAGCATGGGGTTGTGTATGGGGAAGAATTCCTGACGGCTCCATCTGATCTCTCACCAGTTGATTTGGGCGAAGGGGAGAAGTTGCGCGTGATTTCCACCACCAATATCGTCGCCGATGTAGTGGAAATCATTGGCGGTGACACGATTGAGTTGATCTCCCTCATCCCCCTAGGCGCTGATCCACACACCTATCAACCGGCGCCAGGGGATTATCGGACCATGGCCGACGCCCACGTGATCTTTATCAGCGGCCTTGGGTTGGAGGTGTCTATGCACGGGACCCTCGAACAAATCGCTGAAGAGGTGTCGATCGTTTCACTCTCGGAGGGGATCGAACTGCGCCATATCGGTGAGGATGAAAAACATGAACCCGAGAGCGAAAGTGAGGCGAGCGAAAACGAGCAGGCTTTTCATCCTGGGGGCATTGACCCCCATGTATGGTTCGACCCCTTCAACATCATGATCTGGGCGGAAAACGCCGCTCAGGCCATGAGCGCCTTGGATCCGACGAATGCGAAGCTCTACGGTGACAACGCGCGCGGGTACATTGAGACATTAGAGGATCTACATGAATGGATCGAAGTAGAGGTAGCGAAGCTTCCTGAGGGGAATCGGGAATTGGTCACCGATCATTTAACGTTCGGTTACTTCGCTCAACGTTACGGCTTTGAGATGATCGGCGCCGTGATCCCTGCATATAGCACAGCCGCCGAACCTTCGGCTCGAGAACTGGCCTTGCTCGAAGATGCCATCTTGACGTTGGAAGTAAAAGCCATCTTCGTTGGCATAACGGTGAATCCCAGGCTTGCCGAGAGGGTGGCTGAAGACACCGGTGTGATCCTAGTGCCGCTCTATTCAGGATCCCTGAGTGAGCCTGGGGGACAGGCTGGGACCTACTTTGAGTTCATGAAATACAACGTCAATGCCATTGTCGAGGGGCTTCGTCGTTAGTTTCCCTCTCCCCTGTGGGGAAAGGGTCAGGGTGAGGGACAGATGATCTAGTGCACTCGCCCTCCTGCTCTCCCTCAAAGGGAGAGAGCAAAGTTTTTGGACCGCTTATCAAGTTCGGTTATCAAGTTAGACACATGAGTCGAACGATGGAACGTCCTCGCGGTACAATGTACACGCGTTCATCATGCGCCTAGGAGAGCACTCAATTTCATGGCAGAATTTCTGAACCGACCCCCTCGGCACGATACATTTGCCCCCCCGATCCAACTGGAAGGCGTTACCCTTAGGTTTAACCGAGTCTTCGCGTTGAAGGACATCGCCTTCAGTCTCCCGGCCGGACAACTCGTGGCGGTTGTTGGCCCCAACGGAGCGGGAAAAACAACCCTTTTCAGGGTCATTGCCGGCACCCTTCGCCCTGATTCTGGATCGGTCCATGTCTATGGTCATGGACCGGGTGGGCACGTTTGCATCGCTTATGTACCGCAACGCAGCCACGTGGACTTGAGCTTCCCTGTCACGGTCAGGGAAGTTGTGATGATGGGGCGCATACGCAAACTTGGGCTTTTCCGCTGGCCCAGCAGGCAGGATTGGGAGTTTGTCCGTCAAGCATTGGACCGGGTGGGCATGCTTGATCTTGGCGATCGGCAGATTGGTGAACTCTCAGGGGGGCAACAACAGCGGGTGTTCTTAGCACAGGCGCTTGCCCAAGGAGCAGAAGTCGTTCTGTTAGATGAAACGCTCACGGGCCTTGACATGCCCAGCCAGGAAGCGATCTTCACCACACTGAACGAACTGAAACAGGATGGTGTTGCGATCATGGTTGCAACGCATGATCTCAACCTGGCTGCTGATCGTTTTGATCTCGTCATGCTGCTCAACCGCCGACTGATCGCCTTCGGTACACCAGACGAGGTGTACACTCGACCTTACTTACTCGATGCTTATGGTGGTTCGGTGCATGTGATGTCTGAAGAGGATGGAGCGGTGGTGCTTGTGGATACCTGTTGTGAAGGCGAGGAGGAGCATCATCGACTTGAGTGAAATCCTTAGTTGGCTCGTCCAACCTTTTAACTATGCCTTCATGGTGCGCGGTCTATGGGCCTCGATGATTGTGGGTATCGTTTGCCCAATCTTGGGCACCTATGTGGTTTTGAGAGGGATGGCCTTCTTGGGCGACGCACTGGCCCACATCATCCTTCCAGGTGTTGTCATTGCATTCCTCCTGGGATGGCCGTTGGTCGCAGGAGCGCTTATCGTGGGCGTGGTGGCGGCATTGGCGATCGGAGCTATCAGCAAACGCGCAGAGATAAAAGAAGACGCAGCCATCGGCATCGTATTTGCCGGGGCGTTTGCCCTCGGCGTAGCTATGATCTCTCTCCAGCGTAGTTACGCCGTTGACCTGGCACACATCCTGTTCGGCAATCTCTTAGGTGTCTCAATCTCTGATCTGTGGGTGATGGCCGGGCTTGGCACCCTGGTGTTACTAACGATCTTTGCTTTCTACAAGGAGTTCCTCGTCCTTTCCTTTGACCCCATCTTGGCGACCACCTTGAGGTTACCGGTAAATTTCCTACAAAACCTGCTCCTGGTACTGATCGCGGTAGTAATCGTGATCTCCATCCAGGCGGTTGGCGTCGCGCTTGTGCTTGCAATGCTCGTGACACCGGCTTCCGCTGCTTACCTACTCACACGCCGCTTACCGAACATGATGTTATCAGCTGCGGGGATCGGTGCCTTCTCTTCATTCATCGGTCTTTACCTCTCGTATTATGCTAACGTGGCATCCGGTCCGGCGATCGTGCTGGCGGAGACTGCGATCTTCCTCGTGGTCTTTCTTATTGCACCGGATCGTGGATTGATATGGTCGAGGCTGCGCGAGGGACGAGGAGACAGGATCGAGTCTTGATTCGTCACCCCGGACGTTTTGCAAACTTGACCCATTTGCCATGTTGTCAACCTCAGTTACTTCACGGTCCCATTTTCCTCCCCCTGAGACAGCTTGTGGAGCGGGATCCCTGCGTGGATAGCAGTTGCGCTCGTTGATGAACCGGATATCATTGAACTGATGGATCGAATTCGAACCTGGACACCATCGGTGCCCCTAGACTGGATCAACCTCAGTGTTCGGGCTCTCGCCCTGGCAGCCCTTCCACTTGTGGCCGGTCTCTACGGGAAACTATCAAGCCTCCTGATTTACCTCCTCGGCGTGTGGTTGGTTTTTACGGTCCTTATCAGCCTAGCTCGCAGAGGCGGCAGGGAACCAAGGTGGTTGGAGATCGTGACGATCGCCTTCGACATCGGATTCGCGGTGGCTGCCATCCGTCTCTCCGGTCTCTTGGATAGCCCCCTCTGGTGGAGCCTATTGATCGGTCCATTAAGAGCCGGTTTGGTCTTTGGTTTACCAAGTATGCTGCTGACAATGGGTCTTGGCTTAGCCCTCTTGGCGATTGTGGGTGTGATCTCAGGAAGAGTTGGTCTTTGGTCGCTGATACCGGTTGGGATGTACACTGGTGTCTTGATGATCGCCACGGCCATTGTGGGGGCACTTGTTGAGCAGGTTCGACAGGTAGCGCACTTGGTCGAGAGGCAGCAGGGCCTCGGCTCGAGATCAACATGGGAGCTTGAACGTCAGTGGGCGAGGAGAATTTTTGATGCGGCGGCCAATCTCAGCGCGACCTTAGATCTGGAGCTGGTGCTGGATCTGGCTCTTGATACCTGCGCTCAAGCCATTACGGAATCGGGCTCCGTGGATACGGCATTGGTGAGCGCTCTCTTGCTTTTCACTGAGGATCGCTTGTATGTCGCTTCTGCTCGTCGCCTGGATCACGCCGACTGGCGGGTGTCCTTGCATGGAGATCATGGCTTGATTGGAGAAGCGGTAAGCGCCGCTGCCCCTCGTCTATCTGGGAAACCGAGGAGCGACCCAGAATTGAGGCATTTTAGGGCGTTGCGAGATTGCCATGAAGCGCTGTGCATCCCCATCGCGTCCACGTTAGAGACTTATGGCGTCCTTCTGTTTGCACATCCCGAACCTCGATACTTCAGTGTTGAGCGCGTTGAACTTCTCGAAGCCCTCACCCATCAGATCACGATCGCCTTACAGAACGCCCAACTGTATCGAGAACTTGAACAAGAGAAAGAGCGCATTACCGAGATACAAGATGAAGCCCGCAAGAAGCTGGCGCGCGACCTACATGATGGACCAACCCAAACCGTCGCCGCCATTGCTATGACGATCAACTTTGCCCGACGTTTAATCGAACGCGACCCGAAGGCGGCTACGGAAGAGTTGCTCAAAGTGGAGACATTGGCACGCAACACAACAAGAGAGATACGTCACATGCTCTTTACACTGCGTCCCCTGATCCTTGAATCGAGGGGCTTAGTGGCGGCGCTTGGCCAACTGTCTGAGAAAATGCGCGATACCCACAGGCAAAATGTGATCATCGAGGCTGAACCAGAGGTGGCGGACGATTTGGAATTGGGCAAACAGGGCGTGGTGTTCTACATCGCCGAGGAAGCGATCAACAATGCACGCAAGCATGCGGAGGCGGAGCATATCTGGGTTCGCTTGAAACGCAGGGGTGACCAATTCGTGCTTGAGGTAGAGGATGATGGCGTTGGTTTTAATGTCGGTGCGGTTGACTCCAATTATGAGCAACGCGGAAGTTTAGGTATGGTCAATATGCGCGAGCGTACCGAGTTGGTAAATGGGGAGTTCAATATCCGATCCGCTGAAGGGGATGGCACATGCATCACCGTGATCGTGCCTCTAATGGAAGCGAGCGTTGAGAGGTTACACCAACCTGGATCTACCAATTGAGGAGAACCATGCTGGGAGCGTTTGGGATGCAATTCGGGGACATGACTCGCCTAATCTGTCCGCAGGGTTCTCCTTAGGATAGCCCGTCAGAGTGTAGAAGCATTTCCGGGTGCCCCTACCGATCGCGGGGGTACTGTTGTTTATCGCTTCCTATTAAACTCCAGGATGTCGATGTAGGGGAACTGGGTGCTCTAGGCAACCTCCAATTTTAAGGATTTTTGTAATGGGGATAACGTTGCTTGACGTTGGTGTGTCGCTTACAATGAGATGGTGAAATGTAGGAGGTATGCGATGGGACAGGATGACATTGTTGAGTTTTACCTCTGTCCTCGTTGTTTAACGCCTGGAGACTCGCCCGGTTCCTGTCCAGTATGCGGGGCCGAGCGTTTGCATTGTTACCCAGGTGAGCGCGACGATCCCTGTCGTCGACCTTTGATCGACAGGGGCATGGTACGGACGCGAGCACCGCTGTGGTGGTTACAACACTCGGTTACCCGAATAACAAGGCACGTTAAGCAAGATTGAAAGGATACTTTTCGTTAGCGAGGGATAGATGCAGAAAGAGAAGGTCATTGTCATCGGCTCGGGACCGGCGGGCTTGACAGCAGCACTTTACACTGCCCGCGCGTTGCTCAACCCGTTGGTCATATCTGGAAGTGAACTCGGCGGCCAAATCTCGATCACCAACGAGGTGGAGAATTACCCTGGTTTCCCCGAGGGGATCACAGGGCCAGAGTTGGTGGAACATATGCAGAAGCAGGCCGAGAAATTTGGCGCGCGCGTCTTGATCGATGAGGTCACGGAAGTTAATTTCAAGGATGGGTCCCCCTTCAAACTAACCACCCATGGTGACGCCTTCGAGGCGGAAGCGGTTATTGTCTGCGTGGGTGCGTCACCGCGCAGATTGGGCGTACCTGGCGAAGAAGAGATGATTGGGCGCGGTGTATCGTTCTGTGCTACCTGTGATGGTTTCTTCTTCCGCGAAAAGGATGTCGTGGTGGTTGGGGGAGGGGACAGCGCCATGGAAGAAGCTCTGTTCCTCACTCGCTTTGCCAGCGCGGTAAAGGTTATCCATCGGCGAGACGAACTAAGGGCGGGCGAAATACTCAAGCAACGTGCCTTTGCCAACGAGAAGATCAGCTTCATCTGGGACACGGTGGTCGAAGAGATCGTGGGGGACGGTAAGGTGGAAGCCGTGCGTATACGCAATGTGAAGACCGACGAGACCAGTGAGTTAACGACCGATGGGGTTTTTATCTACATTGGCCATTACCCTAATACCTCCCTCTTCGAAGGGCAGTTGGAGATGAACGAGCGCAAGTATCTAATCACCGATAAACATATGGCGACCAGTGCGCCGGGTGTTTTCGCTGCCGGTGAAGTCCAGGACCCGACATTCCGCCAGATCGCCACCTCGGTCGGTCAGGGTTGTGCAGCGGCGATGATGACCGAGCGTTGGTTAGAGGAGCGGGAATAAAGACGTGAGCGAAGCGGCCGAATTATCGTATAGCGAGCACAGCGGTGGAGACTCTTTAGGAATGCGTCCACCGCTGATCTTGATTCATGGAGCCGGGGGGAGCCGATTGCATTGGCCGCCTGAACTCCGCAGATTAGAAGGTGAACGGGTCTTCGGCCTTGATCTGCCAGGTCATGGGGGATCGCTCGGAGAGGGGGAGCGGACGATTGAGGGTTATGTCGAGGGCGTGCGCTCCTGGATGGATACCGCAGGCATGGATACGGGCGTGTTCGTGGGTCATTCCATGGGGGGCGCGATATCGTTAAAGATGGCATTGGAGCAACCGGCGAGAGTTGCGGCATTGATCTTGGTGGGTACAGGAGGTCGCCTACGCGTTCACCCAACGATCCTCGAGATGACCTCCGCCCCGGAGACCTTCAGTGAGGCGGTCGATCTCATTGTCTCTTATGCCCTCAGCCCTCAGGCGTCCTCGCGTATGGTTGAGCTGACCCGAGTGCGAATGTCCGAGACGCGGTCTGAGGTACTCCATGGGGATTTTTTGGCCTGTGACCAGTTTGATGTGATGGATCGATTGGGTGAGATCGGCGTTCCGGTGCTGGTGATATGTGGAACTGAGGACCAATTGACGCCGCTGAAATATAGCCGTTTCTTGGCAGAGAACATCCCTGATGCACGCATGGTGACCGTTGAAAGTGCGGGTCACATGGTGATGATCGAGCAGCCGGGGGAGGTGGTCCGGGCGGTGAAGGAATTTATGGATGAGGTCTATGGGTGAGGAAGCCGATCCTTTCCGGGGCTTACAGGTAGGCTGGTTCGAGGGCACAGAAAGAGATTAGGGATCAGGGAACAGGGATCAAGTTATTCGATTGGCATTGATACCTTCCTGATCCCTGATCCCCGATTCCTGACCGCTTATTAATCCACTATTCGTCATTCAATCCTAATCTTATCTTCAATATAGGCATCAGGGCCTCAATCGCCCTTGCCCGGTGGCTGAGTTGATTCTTTTCCCTCAGGCTGAGCTCTGCCATGGTGCGATCCGTTCCAGAGACAAGAAAGATCGGATCGTAGCCGAACCCACCAATCCCGCGTTCCTCAGCGATGATCTCGCCCAAACAAGTCCCTTCAGCGAGATCGATCTTTCCCTCTGGGCTAGCTAGCGCGACAACGGAACGGAATCGAGCTCTCCACGGTCGAGGGTGGGGGTGAAGCATTGTAAGGAGTATGTGGCGACGGTCAGCGTCGGAGAGGTGCAGGGCACCGAGTCGAGCCGACCGTGGACCAGGGGCACCCTCGAGGACATCAACCTCTAAACCGGAATCATCCGCCAGAGCCCACAAACCACTGGCGCGGGCGTAAGCGGAGGCCTTAAACTTCGCGTTAGAGACGTAATCTTCGCCTTTTTCCCGTAGCTGGAGGTCGAATTTTAATGATGTGGGGTATAGAAGGACCAATCCGGGGATGTCCAGCAGGGCGTGGAGCTCGCTTTGTTTACCCGGATTACCGCTGGCGATCATCAATTGAGTCATTCTTTTTGGCCTCCTGGGCTATGGCTACTCGCACAGTACTTGTATCCAATTTGTAGGTAGGACCTATATTATGTATCCCACATATTGGGCAATAGGTCAGAATCATGTAAATTATGTTTAGTACTAATAGCTTTTCTTGACCTTCGATTCTAACTATGTTATAATGCGG
>JABAOF010007476.1_pt7 | contig 10775 bp, 8 predicted proteins | sample 7062171 | NCBI WGS metagenome assembly JABAOF01 (sample SAMN14538628, study PRJNA623070) | marine sediment metagenome | biome: marine biome [ENVO:00000428]; feature: marine pelagic biome [ENVO:01000023]; material: deep marine sediment [ENVO:00002113] | place: India: Gulf of Khambhat ... | reverse complement strand
GGTGCGACTTTCATGCCCATATTATAGAAACGCCTAAACTCTTGGTTGAATTTAAGTAAAGCATTTAAGAATAGCAAGTAGTATTTCTTTTCAAGGGTTGTAACTTCCTTCTTATTCTTTATTTCTATTCCGTTTCTTAGTTCCACATGGATTTGAAATTCATTAACAGGTCCTTCAAGAACTCGAGAAATCTTGAATGAACTAATCTTCGATGCGTCTTTGCCATATAAGACATTCTCGAGATGTTCTGGATATATGTTAGCACCTCCAACTGCAATAGTCCCATCGCTTCGGCCGAACACATAGAACATTGGCAATCGCCAGATATCTTCCTTGTTATACCCACTTTGTGCCAAAAGTGTTTCAGGATTGTATCCATTTGAGCCCAATATTTTGAGTATATCTGCAAAGAAAATTATTCCTCCGCGGTCACCAATGTTATATCTGACCTGCGGAATGCCTGATAAGACAGTAAACAGAAGCTCCCCTCCCTCTTCCTCTATCCAACAAGTTCCTGGGTTGAACTGCAAAAGCGAGGGAATGGTGCTTTCGCTAAAAAGCTGTAATGCAAGTTTATCATTTCGTAACGCAAGCTTACGTATAAGAACAGTTAAAGGATATTCACGGCCAATAGTCATCCCTAAATCTGCCGCACCATATCCTCCTGAGATGCCTAAGAGATCATTTGATTCCAATCCAATTTTCTCAGATATATATTCACGCCATTGCTCAGAATATCCTTCTCCCCCAAGTCCGAAACGAATATTAAGTTTCTTCCAGTTTATACCACGAACTTCGCCCTCTTCAATAAGGTTACTTACAAATAGAGGATAACCAACAACTACAAGTTGTGTGAAATGGCTGCTAAGTTTTTTTATGATCTCGATTGTATCGTCAACATTTGCCCCGGGAGTCATGACCGAAATCTGTTTTGCATATTTTGGGTTAGCAGAAATCGTCCGCAAAGCTTGTGCCATTTTCTCCCCACTAGTCCACGTTCCAAGTGGCAGTGAAAGTACTACAAGAGTAGGTATAGTATCTATATTGTAGAATTGAACGAAAGCATACTCAATATATTTTGGAAAGAGTTTGTCTTCTTCTAGTATACGAGGGAAAAAGAGCGGTTCGCCAGATGAGCCCGAACTTCTTTCAATCGTGTAGCCCGTGGCCAAAGAACCGTCCAAGCATAATTCATTGAGTGGATATCTTGAGATATAATTCTTCCGCGAAGTATACGGGAGATATTTAAAATCTTCGATTGTCTTTATTTTTTGGGGATCTATTTTGTGCTTTCTTAGGAAATCCCTATAAGCAGGAACTCTCTCTACTGTAGTGCGAAATACTTTTAATGCCCGTTTTTGGCCAATCTTTTCCCAAAAGCTTGCAGGCATTGTAGACATAAACCAATTGGTTAATTGTCGATTAGACATGATAATTGATTGCATTGACATTTTGGTTCTTCCTTCCTGGTCAATTTAAATAGTTTAGGCTGGAGGTTCTAATGGTAACTCGCTTGAGCCTGAGCGAACCGATTGAATTACTGAATCTGATACGATTGCTTCTTGGCTTATTCTAATACCTCCAACAAACCAATTCTGATCTGCATAGGCATGATCAACATTGACATTTTCGAAGTTGTTTCTTTCGAAAAGTGTCAGTAGATCTTCTTTCGGTAAAAAGTGATATTCTTTCTTTTCACCTTTCTTCTGAATTATGAAGACATTTAATATGATTGGAGCGAGGCCCATTGTGGGTAGAAGGACAAGAGTTTTTGACACGCTCCATATCTGGCGCGCAATACCCCATATATTTCTAATTCTTTTGAAATGATCTTGTACAATTGTGCCAACTTTAAAACCAGGTTTAGGGTTAGCGATCACAATTTTGCCGCCTGGTTTTAGGACCCTGGAAAATTCCCGAAGGGTAAAACCGGGGTCTTTTAGTGCATAAAGAACATTGATGCAAAGAACACGATCAAAAGTGCAATCAGGAAAATCCAATTCTTGGTTTAGGTCTGCTTGCGAGAAGTGGATGTGCTTGAAGTGTTTACACTTTCTTTGTGCTCGGGACAGCATAGCTGTGGAAAAATCTACAGCTTCAATCTTGACCGGTGGGGCATTCTTTTCAGCCAGAAATATCTCAAAATTTCCCGTACCACAACCTGCGTCAAGAAGTTTATGATTCGGTTCGAGGTCGAGTTCGGTTAAAGCGTCCCAGAGCAGCTTGCGATAAGGGAAAGAATAGTTGATACCGTCATATAGCCTGCCGTATAGATTCCAGAAAAAAGCACTATTTTGTTGCTCCAAATTCCGATTTCCATATCCTGGTTGTTTGCGTTCATTTTGCTTAACCATTTGACTCTCTTCTGACTCTAAATAAGTAATATAAGGCTATAAGTACATATACTCAGATGTGCCTAATATTTCCATAATTTTATCAGATATTACAGAAAAAAACAATAAAATACACTCGATTCATAATAATGCACAGTTGATTGTCAATATTTACCGTATTTATCGAAACCGATATTTAAGGCTAGATAAGATTCGGCATTTTAGGGCAGAAATCCTTGCCTACTTTCAAGGAATAGAAGATAATTTAAAGGGAAATCCGGGACAAAAAGCGAGGTATAAACGGTATGAAAAAGAGGGGAACACTTACTCATTTAGACGAAGAAAAGCCAAAACTCATTCTGTTTTGCGGAAAAGGCGGAGTGGGAAAGACAACCTGTTCGGCAGCAACTGCGCTTCATTTTGCCGACAAAGGATTAAAAACTCTACTTATATCAAGCGATCCGGCCCCCTCGCTTTCCGATATTCTGGAAATGAAATGCTCGGAAAGGATAATAGAGGTGCCAGGTGTTCAGAATCTCCATACTGTAGAGCTTGGTTTCGAAATAGTCCTTGAAATGTGGAAAGTAAGGTATGGTGGGGAAGTCTGTCAGGTAATCTCATCTTTCCTTCCGGTTGGCGAAGAAATCATTGATTATATTGCTGGTGCGCCAGGAATCGACGAGGAATTTATGCTTGCTTATGTACTGGATCATTTTGAAGAGGAAGAATTTGATGTGGTAGTGTGGGATACCGCTCCGGCTGGAAGCACGCTCTATCTTCTAAAGTTGCAAGAAAAATTCTACAAACATTTGGGCGAAGCAGGAAAACTCTATCTTAAGATTAAGGAGGCCCTGGATAGGATAAAGGGAAAAGATGTAAATCCTCTGAAGATGATTTCCAGCTGGAGAGAGCTTGCAAATAGAGTACTTAATATGCTGTGGAGTGAAAGAACAAGGGCAGAAGTGGTCACAATTCCAGAAGCGCTTGGGGTTTTCCAAACGGAGAGAATTGTAACAGAGTTAGGTGCTTTTGGTGTGCCACTCGGAAAAGTAATCGTGAACTGCGTGCTGTCTGAAAAGAACTGCACCTGCGAGTTTCATAGAGAACGGATGGATATGCAGAAGAAATACATTCAGATACTGCGCGATAAATATGGTGAGGAAAAGCTGGTCGTTCTTTCTCTTCTACCTCATGAAGTTAAGGGCATATCTGCTCTAAGAGAAATAGAGAGCATCTTGTTTGATACTGAAGCTGCCCATTCTGCAGAAATTGTGTGATTAGCTCGCTTCTCGGCACAGCCTGCAGTGAGTCTTTCGAGATGCTCAGGGTAAACATAACCGAACTTGCTCGAAGTCTAATTATTGTTCTAGTGTATTAATGCTATTAACCTATGATTAAAGCCTGTCGAGAACTAGGTTCGGAGGGGCACGGGTCCCCTTCCTACGTTTGGTTCTGGTTGTCAGAAATACTTGGTCTTATTTGTTGTTCGAGCTTGCCGAAATTATATCTAACTTAGGAAAGGCGGGACTTTCAAGTTCCGCTTTAGAGCAGGGTTAAGAAGCTTACCTATCCAGCTTAGTATTTATACTTCAGACTTTACTTAAAGAATAATTATGGTTGAGCCGATCGAGAACTATGTACATATACAAATTATCCTGAGCAAAGAGAGATGAGATTGCTTCGCCTTCTGCCGTCAGGAGGGCCGGCTCGCAATGACAATGTGTGATATTGCAACAAAAAAGCAAACATATATAGAGTGAGAAGATGGTCTTGTGATAGCTAGAAGAACCATTATCCACGTAGATATGGATGCTTTCTTTGCAGCGATTGAAGAAAAGAGGCATCCGGAACTAAAAGGAAGACCCCTGGTTATAGGAGGGGGAGGGGACCCCAGGAAACGCGGCGTCGTTTCCACGGCTAACTATGAGGCGAGAAAATATGGGATTGACTCAGGAATGCCGCTTCGCACTGCTTATAAAAAATGTCCTGACTGTATTTTTCTTCCGGTTGATTTTGAAGCTTATATCAAAGTATCTGAGCAATTCCATTCGATCATTAATGAATATTCCGCCCTGGTTGAGTCCTGGGGCTTGGATGAAGCATTTTTAGACGTTAGTGACAGCCAGCAAAGTGCAAAAGAGATAGCCAGCGAAATAAAAGGACGGATTAAAGAAGAACTGGGTCTTACCTGCTCAATAGGTGTAGCCTCCAATAAACTTCTTGCCAAGATGGCTTCTAGTCTGCAAAAGCCGGACGGTCTCACTGTGCTTAAGCGAAAGGATGTGGAAAGAACCCTTGGCGTACTACCTGTATCCAGACTGCTTTGGGTTGGCCCGAAGACTACAGCGCGTCTTGCGGAAATCGGAGTAACAACTATAGGTGAACTACGCGCCGTTCCCTTAAAAAAACTTCGTGAGGTTTTTGGTCCATCGTCGGGAGAGATGCTATATAAATCTTCCCGGGGAATAGATGAAAGCCCACTTGTAACTTCCTGGGAGCCAAAGTCGATGAGTCATGAAACAACTTTTGAGAAAAACACTATTGATAAGAATCTTGTTAGGAAGACACTTACAGAATTCTCTCAGTATCTTTCTAAAGAACTCAAAGATTCAAATTGTAGAGCTAAAACTGTGACTGTGAAAGTTAGGCTTGCACCCTTTTCCACACATACTCATCAGCGTACTCTTAAGAAGCCCATTACTTCAGTTAAGGAAATATCGAGTGAAGCCCTCTCTCTACTTGATGAAATTAAGTTAAACCGGCCTGTAAGGTTAATTGGTTTAAGAGTGTCCAGCTTGGAAAAAATTAAGGAATAAAGTTGTTCAGTCCGGTACGAAACTCAAGTTCGAGCTTTTACTTTCTCCCAAAGCTGCATTCGCTTCAGTTCTTCGATCACAAGCGAAATATCATTTTGCATACGCATACGGGCTTTGGGAAAACGTAACGCGGCATTAGGGTGATAGGTAGGAATAATCTCTCTTCCTTCCCAAAAGACAATACTTCCATGCATATCGGCAAGATTATCCTGTACGTGCAAGACACTCTTTAACGCTACGTCACCAAGAAGAACTATTAGAGCTGGATTCAGGAGATTGAGCTGTCGCCAAAGATAGGGGAGACAGGATTCTATCTCATCTTCTTTGGGCCGGCGATTTCCTGGCGGATGGCACTTGATGACGGAAGTTATGAAGATTTTCCTGCGGTCAACTCCAAATTTAGTAAGGATTTCGTTAAGAAATCTACCTCCTGTCCCCACAAAAGGTCTTCCCAGTTCGTTTTCATGATTTCCGGGAGCCTCCCCAATCAGCATAAATCTTGGTTCCGCTGGTCCTTCGCCGGGAACTGGTTTAATTCTTTTGAGGGCCAGACGGCACTTGGCACAAACAACAACTTCGTGTTTAATTTTTTCCAGACTATCTTTTATTTTTTTCATATCCATTCTAAATATACACGAAAGTTAATTAGAAATCATAATGTAACAAATGAGTTTAGAAACGTAAGCTCTATTCTGGATAACAGGAAATATGTAAGAGATCCAAGACTATAAAAGCTAATCACTTTTCAAAACTCTTCTTTAAGTGTATAAATGAGAAGATAAAAGGAGGGAGATAAAGTAATGAAGACGGATATTGTTGACAAAGGTGCAATACTGCAAAGGGACCGGGAATCTTTTGCAATTGCTCCTCATATTGCTGGCGGCATTTGCAGCTCCGATACTCTAAGAAGGATCGCAGACGTTGCAGATAAATATCAGGTTGCTGCCATCAAGATAACGGGAGCTCAACGCATTGCTCTTATTGGTATAAATGAAGAGGACATAGATAAAGTATGGGAAGAACTTGAAATAGAAAGAGGAGCAGCGGTAGGAATGTGCATCCGCTCCATCAAGGCATGTCCAGGAACAACTTATTGTAAGAGAGGAGTGCAAGATTCATTGGGTTTGGGGTTCGCCCTTGATGAAATCTACCATGGTAAGGAAGTCCCGGCTAAATTTAAGATAGGTGTCTCTGGTTGTCCTAATAACTGTGGAGAATCCTGGGTTAAGGACCTTGGGTTTATTGGTATGGGTAGAGGATTCAAGGTGGTCGTAGGAGGAACAGCCGGAAGAAAACCCCGTATAGCGCAAGAGCTAATTCAAGTACCGGATATTGAGGAGGCTATAAGACTAGCAGAAAAGGTAATCTCCTTTTACAAAGACAATGGTGAAAAAGGTGAGAGGATAGGCCGCTTCATAGATCGAAGTGGAGGAATAGAAGCATTCAGGACGAAAGTTCTTGAGGAGATAGAATAGTTTACGGCTGCCGAGCTTAGAGCTACGAAGTTCTGAATTGCTCCCTACTTTTAAAGTTGGACCACCAAACCATTCCAACATAACTTGGCTCTTTTTTATGGGTAGCCACTTGCTTATACTATGTATTGAAGAACAAATTCTGGAAATATTTAAATAAGTTTTTTGATTATTTTATGGTGAGATGGGGAGAAAATAAATGTTTTATGACCGGCATGAGGCGGGTAAGAGATTAGCAGCCCAGCCAGCTCTCCAGAAGCTAAAGGGAAGGAAGGACGTTGTAATACTTGCAATACCCCGTGGTGGAGTCGTGGTCGGCTATGAGTTAGCAAAGTCTTTAAGTGTTCCTTTGGACGTTATAGTAGTTAGGAAGATAGGAGCTCCGGAAAATCCTGAATTTGCGGTGGGTGCTGTTGGCGAAAGAGGAGAGATTGTAATTAATCCTGATGTTTCAGGTACCTTCGAACCAACTTCTACATACATACGCGAAGAAGCAGAGAGGCAAAAGGAAGAAATAGCGCAACGGCTGCGTATATTCAAAGCCTTCAGGCCCAAGCTGAATTTAGAGAATCGAGTGGTAGTTCTGGTAGATGACGGTATAGCTACTGGTTCGACTATGCTTGCAGCTATTCGAGTAGTAAAAGAAAGCATGCCGCAAAAAACAATACTGGCAGTCCCCGTAGCTCCTGCGGCATCGTTGAAGGAAATGGAACGTGAGGTAGATGAGTTGATTTGCCTGGATACTCCTCCGCTCTTTTTCGCAGTGGGACAATTTTATCAGATCTTTCAGCAGACTTCAGATGAAGAGGTGAAAGAGTATCTTAAGGAGATCAATGTGAACCAGAGAGAAGAAAAGGAGAAGTAGTGTGTAATTCAAAAATCAAAATGCAAATTGCAAAATGACAATGCGAAATCCAAAAATTTTGAATTTTGATTTGTAATTTTGATTTTTAATTTTTGCATTTTGCATTTGCTATAAAATAGTTTTGTTTTCTGGGAGGGTTTATGGCTGAGCTTTCAAAAGTTTACAATCCTAAAGAGGTTGAGAAGAAGTGGTACCAGTTTTGGCTGAATAAAAAGTATTTCCACGCTGTTATTGATAAGAAGAAAAAACCTTTTTGCATCGTTATCCCACCTCCCAATGTTACTGGTTCTCTTCATATGGGGCATGCACTGAACAACGTCCTGCAGGATGTTGTAATTCGACAGAAGCGTATGGAAGGTTATGTCAGCCTCTGGCTTCCAGGTACAGATCATGCAGGTATAGCCACTCAGAATGTGGTTGAACAGCAACTTGAGAGCGAAGGCCTGACCAGACAGGACCTTGGCAGAGAAAAGTTTATTGAGCGAGTTTGGCAGTGGAAAGAAAAATACGGTAACACTATCATCACCCAGCTAAAGCGGCTCGGTGCCTCCTGTGACTGGGACAGGGAAAGGTTCACCATGGATGAAGGTTGCTCTCAAGCAGTAAATACTGTGTTTATTAGCCTGTACAAGCAAGGGCTGATATATAGAGATAATTACATAATTAACTGGTGCCCCCGATGCCATACGGCTTTATCCGATATTGAAGTGGAGCATCAAGATATTAAAGGAAACCTATGGTATGTAAAGTACCCATTAAAGAATTCCTCTGAATTTATCACCATTGCCACTACACGTCCGGAAACTATGCTGGGCGATACGGCTGTTGCTGTCAACTCCCAGGATGCGCGCTACAAGCATTTAGTAGGTAAGACGGCGATCCTACCCATCCTAAACCGCGAACTTCCCATTATTGCTGATGATTATGTGGATAAGGAATTCGGAACAGGTGCGCTTAAAGTTACACCTGCCCACGATCCCAATGACTTTGAGATAGGGAATAGGCACAATCTGCAAAGGATCAATGTTCTAACTTCTGAAGGTCAAATAAATGAGAATGGCGGGAAGTATAGGGGCATGGACCGTTTTGAAGCGAGGCGTGCTCTTGTTAACGATCTGGAGAGGGAAGGTCTAATTGAGAAGATAGAGGACCATCTTCATGCTATTGGACACTGTTATCGCTGCAATACTGCAGTTGAACCCTATCTTTCCTTACAGTGGTTTGTAAAAATGAAGCCATTAGCAGAAGCAGCCATTAAGGCAGTTGAGGAAGGCAGGATAAAATTTGTGCCTGAAAGATGGACCAAGATTTATTTCGAGTGGATGTATAACATACGGGATTGGTGTATATCGCGGCAAATCTGGTGGGGACATCGCATCCCGGTTTGGTACTGCGATAAATGTGGAGAAACCATTGTTCAGGCTGAGGAACCTGAAGGCTGCCCCAAATGTCCTGATCAGAAACCCGTTCAAGATACCGATGTGCTGGATACCTGGTTTAGCTCAGCCTTATGGCCATTCTCAACATTAGGATGGCCGGATGAGACTAACGACCTTAAATATTTCTATCCGACCCAACTTCTGTCCACTGCTTTCGACATAATATTCTTTTGGGTTGCGCGAATGATAATGATGGGACTACACTTCCCAGGGGATGTCCCCTTTGAAAACGTATATATTCATGCGTTAATCCGGGATGCTGAAGGAAAGAAGATGAGTAAGTCAGCGGGGAATGTTATTGATCCGTTGGATGTAATCGAGAAATATGGAACGGATGCGTTACGTTTTACCCTGGCATCCCTCGCCATACCTGGAAGAGATGTTTTCCTTTCAGAAGAACGTATAGAAGGATACCGCAATTTTTGCAATAAGATATGGAATGCTTCGCGTTTTGTTTTAATGAATCTGGAGGGATACGATCCCCAACAAGTAAATGAAAACGAATTAATATATACTTTAGCAGACCGCTGGATTCTAAGCAGGTATACTCAAATGGCTGAGGAGGTAAACCGTCAACTTTCGCTTTACAACTTTAGCGAAGCATGCCGGGCATTGTACGCTTTTTTCTGGTCAGAATATTGTGACTGGTATATTGAATTCTGCAAGTCAAGGCTCTATGGTGAGTCAGAATATGAGCGCAGAACCGCACAATTTGTTTTGGTTTCCGTTCTTGAACGCACGTTGCGGCTGCTGCATCCCTTCATGCCCTTCATTACGGAAGAGATTTGGCAAAAAATCCTGGGAACAGGTGAGAGCATTATGATTTCAGTCTGGCCTGATCCTGAGGTCGAATGGCTGGATAAGGAAGCAGATGAAAAGATGAGAATATTACAGGATGCTATCTATAGCGTTAGACATTTAAGATCTGAATATAGTATTCCTCCAGGTAGAAAAGTTGCGGCAGTCATTCGTCCTGCCTCTTCCAAAGAACTGCATATTCTTAAGGAGTACGATTATTATCTGTACCAGTTGGCCGGTATCGATAGCCTGGATATGGGACTAGAAGCAGAAAGGCCGGAGAAGTCAGCTTTGGCAGTAGAAAGTGGTTTGGAGGTATTTTTACCCTTATCCGATTTGATTGATGTTGACGGAGAACGAGAACGTCTTTCGCGTGAGCTTGATAAAATAGAAACTGAGCTTGGCAAAGTTGAAAGCAGGCTGGCCGACCAAACTTTTCTAGCAAAAGCTCCTGATTTTGTGATAGAAAAGAAAAGAAATGTAAGAGAAAATCTTAAAACTCAAAAGGCCAAGCTTCAGGAGCAGTTAAACATTTTGCAGTAACCTAGCTATCCTTTCCTTTCTTGGCCTCAGAACTTTCAGCACCACTGTATAATATTTTTCGGTAAAACTAAGCAGAATGAGCTGCTTTCTCAGGCTGCCGGTAAATCCACACCATATGGCAAACGGGATTAGTGCAGAGCCAGCGTTTTTCTGCCACGCTGTGTGCATGCTCATATATTAGCTCAGCATTGCAGCGAGGGCACCGGCGCCTTTTGATGGGCTCTTTAAGTATAGATGGCATTTATGGTCACTCCTTTCAAATAGATTATGTGCAGATATTCGCAAGTTTAGTAAATTGGTAACATTGTGTAATTATTCACAATATTACATAAAAATTTTAGGCCGTAATTTATAAATAATTGAATATCTATAACGATTTGTCAAGTGAAAAAACAAAATTTAAAGAGAAAAATTAGCTGAGTAAAAAGCACTAAAAGATTAGATGTATGGAGTACAATATAAAATTTAAGATAGTAGTGCTTGGAAAAGAAGTCAAAAATAAAAGAAAA
>JABAOF010002013.1_pt2 | contig 10776 bp, 9 predicted proteins | sample 7062171 | NCBI WGS metagenome assembly JABAOF01 (sample SAMN14538628, study PRJNA623070) | marine sediment metagenome | biome: marine biome [ENVO:00000428]; feature: marine pelagic biome [ENVO:01000023]; material: deep marine sediment [ENVO:00002113] | place: India: Gulf of Khambhat ... | reverse complement strand
AATGCTCTCGTGCAATTTCGCATTCCACGGTTGAAGTCCCACAGGAGTATTCACCAATTGAGCTGACGTAAATACCTTACCAAACGTTGTGATAGATTGGGCGGCGGGCGGGTTGGTGGGGTTCTCTTAGGAATTGAGGTCGGGCCGGGGGTTCCATTATCTCAATAAGTTTCAAAAACGCCTTGGGAACAGGGATATTCAGGAGTGGAGTGTTTCTTGCGAGGGGAAGAGAGGACACCGTGATTCACGCGAGTGATGTGAGTACTCTACGTTTGTGTGATATCAAGCTCAACTTCGTAGTCTTTTACGATTGATCGCATTGTTTCTGCTGCCCCTTTGGGCAGCGGCTTTGGTTTGTGACGTCCGAGGATATATCGTGCCTTTTCGTACGCCCGCTCAGTAAGGTCTTTTCCGCCAGCCGCAACCCAGTCATCTCGCATATTCCGGTCAAACAGGTAAGTTTGGGATATCTCTTTCATGTGATCATAGGTATGCCCGTGAGTCACAAATTCTCCGCCGGGGCCTACCTGCTGGATGACGTCAATCGCCACGTTCTCATTCGAGACATCAATACCTTTTATCACCCTCGTAATCATCCGAATCAATTCGGCATCCATCACCAGTTTTGCGTAGTCAAAGGTTAACAGCTGGTTAAGCGTTCCCGCACCGAAGATGCTATTTGCTCCTGCCAATGCAGCGGAGAGTGCGCTCAGGGTGGTTTCAAAGGCAGCTTGGGCATCAGGGATTTTGCTATCTGTCATGCCACCGCCCACAATACTGGGCAGTCGATAATATTGAGCCAATTTTACCGCTCCTGCGGCGACCAGCGATAATTCAGGGGCGCCAACTGCCCCAATTCCGGTTCTTAAGTCCATGATTGTACTGGTATTTCCATAGGTGCACNNGCATTGGTCGTCACTAATGTTCCGGCAAGGGTAGCCGTTGATGTAGCTCCGGCCAGGGCCATGGGGATGATCCACAGACCAACCCCTCGTCTTGCGGCCTCAATAACAACTCCACAACAATCAGGAAAAAGCACCAGAGGACTGGTAGGACAGACTGAAGCAGTAAAAATCGGTCGCCTTTTGAAGTTGTCCATGCCGCCGACGCATGCCGCCCCCAGCTCAACCATTTTGGACAGATTTCTGGCAGTATCAGCACCGGTAAAAGTATGTTTTGACGTATTATTCAAAATCACTTCAAGGGTATGCACCGGGTGCGTTTCAGGAGGTACATCGGTGCAAATGCAGGCCCTTTCGAAAACGCCGATTTCATCCAAATAGTCACAGACTAGGGCGATCTGTCCACAGTCTTCTTTGACGGCCCGCCTGTGCTCCCTGGTAAATGGGTCAATAACATTTACACACGCGCCGCCATTAGCAAAGCTTACCCGTTTCGGCTCAGCAACAAAGTCGTCCTCAGGATCCCTACCGTGGTACACAACGGTGCTAGGCGCCCAACGAATACAATCTTCCACTACGTGTGGGGGAATTTTCACGATACTGCAATCTTCGGAACGCTCGACTGACGAGCCCGAACTGTGGAAGATTTCAGCTGCCTCGTCGCTCAGGACCTTTAAACCAGTGTGCTGAAGGACTTCCAGCGTTGAAGCGTGAATCGAGGCCAGTTCGTCGTTAGAAAACGCGTTCAACCCGAAGCCTGATATGAGATGTATGCCGGCCTTTGGATTTCTTTTTACCATGGTACATTTCCCTCAAATTCTGTGTGGCGGCCGAGATGTCTCACCAACCTTTGAACATGATAAGGAGTCTCTTTCTCGTGAAGGCATCATAGGATAGCGCCCCCTGTGTGTCAAGTGGAGTAGCTTCACAAGGGAGGATAGGCCATGGGCCCCTTCACTCGCCTTTCAGCTATACCTATTGGTTATGTTCACTATGTCGTTTTGAGGGCGACAAGGGACGGATCATTCCTACCCTATCCCGACCAGAACGAGCCCACAGTAGACGGCTGCAACGCCGACAAGCTTTGGCAGATAGTGCGGTTCTCTGAGAAGCACGATGCCGAGCGTCGCACCCAGGGGAATGCTGAGTTGTCGAAACGCCGCAACATAACTGACATTGGTCACGTACTGCATCGATACGAGGACGAGACCATAGCCTAGGTACATTCCGACTCCCATCAAGGCGGCCGAAACTTTTGAACCACGAAGGATATTAACAAAACTTTTGCGCTCCCTGTCACTGAACAAGACAAGCGCACCAAGCCAAAGCGACCCGATAACTGACTCGAATAGTACATAAGTCAATGGGCCATCTACTGGCCCGAAAGGTCTGCCAGGCAGTTCGCGAAGAATATGCAGCGCTTCGTAGTCTGCGATGGTAAAGCCCGAGGTTCCAACGGCTGAAAGGAGGGCGAGCAAGCAACAGGCGTTCAGGTAGTTCTGCAAACGCAATTCACGGAACCGCTTCATGGGGAGAACGAAACACCCGACTGCCACGATCACAATACCAATGAGACTCCACCCACTCATTGGTCGGCCTTTCCCTAGCACCATGGTGACGAAAGTGACAAGAATGACGGGGGATGAGAGCGCCAATGGGTAGGCGAGAGACATGTCGCCCGCACGGTATGCCCCAGCGAGTGCGGCGCAGAGAACAAAATAGGAGAAGCCAGCCACTACGGAGCGTATCCAAACAGATTCCGGAATCAAGGCAAGCATTTCCCACGTATGGAGAAGAACGGGGAAAATGCAGGCCGTTCCGATCGCATTTGCAATCAGAAATAAGGCAGCGGTGGGATGCTGCCGTTTACCGAGGAGGTTCCACCCGGCGTGTATGAAGGCGGAAATCACGAGAAGAACAACTGCTATCGAAGACATATGTCCCTTGACTCTCCTCGGTACGGCTCAAGCCGGATCGCCACTCCCTTCACGAGGCCATGTGGCCCCTTAAAAAAGCTTCCCCTTCGAACTTTTCACTGAACCCCTGTTCATTCGTCTGGGCCTTTCATCACTGTAAGTGGCCCTCTGACTCAAATGCCTGTGGAATGTACCCGAAGAAGGCCGGCTGTGTGGCAAATTGTAAGGGAGTCGCCATGAAAGTGTCAATGAGATCTTGCGGACAAAATTAAAAAGCAATAACTTCACACTCAAATAAGCAGGATGGTTTCAGGTTTTTGGCCGATTACCTCCTCTGCGACAAGGCCATTGGAAAACCATCATCTTGGGCAAATTGGGTAGACCCACGTAAAAACGTTGACCCATCGATATTTTTCCTCTTTGCACGGTATCAACGAGGTGAAAAGAATGATCCAACAGGGCCGAACGTTTATTATCAGGTTCTCAATAATCATTCTGATAGATTCGCGTGAGAGTGATCAAAGGATGGGAGGGAACATTGCACAAGATACGCTCGTTCGCTCAAAATCGAGCCATAGCCACAAACTCTACATGTCCTGCATATCGAATGTTCCTTGATCGCATGCAAACACTGGCAACGATTTTACGCGCTGATGAGTAAAAGGAGAAAGGCAAGGTGATTAACCCACAAAAAGATTATCCATTCCAAGAAGGTGCTCGGCGCATGCAAGAAGCCATGAATGGAATCCCCGATCGTGTTCCAGTGTTTGCGCAGATGCATGAATTTGTGATGAAAGAGTTGGGTGTCAATGCAAAAAAATTTTACACCACGCCGGAATTTTTGCCAAGCGGCACCCTCGAGATCATGGAAAAGTACGGGATTGATGTCCCTTTTCTTGACTACGACGTTTACAATATCGAAGCAGAGGCTCTTGGGCAAAAAATGATATATAGTGACCATTATATGCCAGAGGTAGACCGGTCCAGGCCATTAATTCAGGACAGAAATGACTTAAAAAAAATACAGACCCCTGATTTCGATTCGGAGGGGCGTTTTCCCATTGTCATTGAAATGAATTCAATATTCCGTAATTTGACCGGCACTTCACCCCCATTAAATTTTTGTGCTCCTTTCAGTTTGGCGGCGAACATCAGGGGAATCGAACGACTCATAATGGACATATACAGCGATCCTGATTTCGTAAGGAGCCTGTTCGATCGAGTAACTGAAGAGGTGGTGGCCCCATGGGTTCACCATCTAAAAGAGAAATTTCCAAATACGGAAGGCATATGCGGGAATGATGCCTCAGGTTCCATTCCAGTCGTCAATCCAGAAATCTTAAGAAGGTGGATTGTCCCTTCTGTTTTGCGCCTCCGGGAGTTATGCGGCCCGGAAGTCTACCTGCCCAATTGGGTGGGGGAGAGGTATCTTAAGGACCCTCAGGAAATGTTCGATCTCAAGCTGCAGGTTTGTCCGGGTTTTCTCGAAGGGCAGGACCCCGATGTTGCGGACCTTGGGCCAGGTTTTTATAAGGAATATGCGGAAAAACGCGGCGTTCCCCTCATTCTTGGGATCGGGGCGAGTTTTCTGGCCTTAAGTACACCAGAAGAAGTATTTGATAGGGTAAAAAACTATGTTGAGGTCGGTGGGGAAAGTGGTCGATTCGCCCTGTATCTCTGCAACATCGGTGCGACAACTCCTCCGGAGAACGTAGCGGCTGTCATTGAAGCCATAGAAATGTATGGTACCTATAGTTCATGAATTCGAATAGGGACTTCGTCCCTATATTAGGACAGATCGGATGGAAAGAGAGATAAGGAGCTTTGTATATCATCCTTCAATCATGGCCCGATATCCCATCACCTTTTTTCCACGCCGAAAAGCCCTCGGGGCCGCCAGATGAGAATCAGCATCATAAAGGCATACATGAATATTCTTTGGAAAAGAGGGATATAGAGAATTCCGAAGGCTTCCAACTGGCCTAAGATGAGGGCTCCGATGTACGCGCCTTTGATATTTCCCAAACCACCGATGACGACCACAGCAAAAGCGGTCATGATATAACGATGGCCCATATCCAGGTTGATGTTTATCATTGGGCCATGGAAAACCCCCATCAACCCTGCCAGCCACGACCCCATGGCAAAGACGACCGTATACAGGCGAGGGACGTTGATACCAAGCCCACTAGCTAATTCCCTATCGGATGAGGCGGCGATGATCTTTTTTCCGTATCGCGTCTTGTTGAGAAAAAGCCAGATGCCCCAAAAAACGGAGAAACCCACCCCCCCGTAAAAGAGGCTATAGATGGGATATCCCACGCCTAAGATGGGCACTACACCCTCTAGGATTTGGGGTTCTTGGACGGTGTACCAATTCACCCCCCAAACTAGGCGGATAAGATCTTCAATGACAAGGATCAGGCCAAAGGTGAGGAGGAGCTGAAAATTGACGTCGATACGATATGTTTGCCGGAGGAGGAAGCGTTCGGTTACCGTTCCAACCCCCGCCACGAGAAGGGGGGCGAGGAGGGCTGAGAGCCAGAAATTTCCCGTCCAGTGGATGACTTGAAAGGTGAAATAGGCGCCGATCATGAAGAAGGCACCGTGGGCAAAATTGAGAATACCCAACACGCCAAAGATAAGGCTGAGGCCTGCAGCCAGTAAAAAAAAGCAGGTGGAGAGGGCGATGCCGTTCAAAAAGAGATGAACATAGAGGTAAGGTTCCAAAATGGTTTGTATCTTCTCTTAGAAATAAAGCCCTAAATAGCCAGGTATTTTCCGATGATTTCCCTATCTTCCTTGAGTTCCTCCATCGATCCCTGGTGGTGAATAAGGCCTTTATTGATAATGTATCCCCTTTTGGCTACCCTCATGGCAAACCTCATGTTTTGCTCTGCCAGGAGGATGGAGATGCCCGTTCTGACTATCTGGTGAATCAATTCCTCGATGGCCCTCACGAGGAGCGGTGCCAGACCTTCAGAGGGCTCATCCAATAACAACAGTTTAGGGTTGGTCATCAGCGGTCTTGCCACGGCGAGGATTTGCTGTTCACCCCCGCTTAAATGCATCCCTTTCCTGTCTTTCAGGGTTTCCAGTACGGGGAAAGTCTCGAATATCTTCTCAACGGTCCACCCTCCTTCCACCTTCCTTTCGATCACCTTCAGGTTGTCCTGAACGGTGAGGGTAGGGAATATCCTCCTGTCTTGGGGGACGTATCCGATCCCCATGCGACAGATCTCAAATGGCTCTATCCTCGATATATCTTTCGCGTCGAACTTGATACTTCCTGATGAGGGATGGACGAAACCCATAATGGACCTAATGGTGGTCGTCTTACCCGCCCCGTTTCTCCCCAGAAGGCAGACCACCTCCCCTTCTCTTAAAGCCAGCGAGATACCCTGAAGGATATGGCTCGTCCCGTAATAGGTGTGAATGTCGTTAACCTCGAGCGTCATCATTCTTCTCCAAGATAGGCCTCTCTGACTTTTGAATCGGCCCTTATTTCATCGGGTTTCCCGTCGGCGATGATTTCTCCCTGATGCATGACCACAATCCGCTCGGCGACGGAAAAAACCACGTTCATGTCGTGTTCAACCAGGAGAATCGTAGTATTTTGTTTGTCGGTCAAGCCACGGATGAACTTGACCATCTCATCGGTTTCCTCTGGGCCCATTCCGCCTGTGGGCTCATCCAGCAGGAGCAGAACGGGATCGATAGCCAGGGCGACGCCGGTTTCAACGAGACGTTGATCACCGTGGGAGATGACACCACAGGGGGAATTCCTCTTGTCGGATAGGCCGATTGTGTCGAGAATTCTGTCCGTCTCATCGTTGGCCCCCTTGAGGTTTCTGTCCAAGGTGAGCATCTTGGCTGTTTGTCTCATCTTGGACAGAACTGCTACCCTGATATTTTGGTACACGGTCAGATCTGGGAAGAGGTTTGTAATCTGGAAGATGCGACTGATACCTATCCGTGCGATCCGATGAGGTGGGAGCCTGGTGATGTCCCTTCCGCGAAAATAGACCTTGCCGGCCGTGGGCTTCAACCTCCCCGTCACCAAGTTGAAAAAGGTTGTTTTCCCCGCGCCATTCGGTCCGATAACCGCCGCGAGCTCCCCTTCCCTGAAGTGCAGATCAACACCCGCAACAGCGGCAAGATCGCCAAAGTTTTTTCTTAATCCCCGGGTTTCCAGAATATCTTCAATCGCGCTCATGAGGTCTTTCCTTCGAAGGGAAAGAGTTTATGTCGTATGAAACCCACAATTCCCCCGGGCAGGAAGATGACAAAACCGATGAGAACTCCCCCGAGATAGATCATCCACAATTCCGTATACCCCGAGATGATCTCCTTCAGGTACATAAATATAGCAGCCCCAACTGCTGGGCCGAGGAAAACCCTCATTCCTCCCAGAAGGCTCATAAATACCGGTTCAGCCGATTTGGTCCAGAAGGCGATATCGGGAGCGATGGACATCTCGAAAGGAGCAAAAAGGGCTCCCGCTATTCCGCTAAAGAGGCCCGAGATGACGAAGGACGCCAATCGGTACCTCCTCATGGGGATGCCCACAAATTCCACCCGCTCGTGGTTTTCCCGGATGGATTTGAGGATCAAGCCAAAGGGAGAGTTGATGATGACCCAGAGGATAAAAATGCATATGCCCACGATGATCAGGGTGAAATAGTAGTAATTGGTGATCGAGGAGAGAGTAGCCCTTAACCCAAAAAAATTGAGGACGGGGCGGGGAATTCCAACCAAGCCGTCGGCCCCCCCGGTTAAGCTGTCCCACTTCCAGAGGATGGTATGGATCATCATCCCGAAGGCGAGGGTGAGCATGGCGAAGTAGATTTCGTCCAGCCGAACGCAGAAAAAGCCGATGACCCACGCCGAAAGGGTCGCTATGGTGATAGCCAATAAAAATGCCAGGGGTAGGGAAGGGGATACATTGACGAGGAAGAGACCTGTGGTGTACGCCCCAAGGCTGAAGTACGCCGCGTGACCGAAGGAAAGGAGCCCCGTGTGCCCGAACAGGAGGTTGAAACTGACGGCAAAAAGTGCCATGATGAGCATTTCGGTAACGAAGACGACTAAAAAATCCGAAAGATAGAGCGGAATCAACGCGAGGGCCAAAATAGCAACGATAATCCAAATTAATTTCGAGCGCATGTTAAAGGCGGCAAATCCGCCACCCCATTTTTCCCTTCCCATTAAGCAACCTCCTCCCCGAACAATCCACGGGGTCGGATGATGAGGATGATGGTCATGAGAAGATACATGAAGGCCATCTCAAAACGGGAAAAATAGACGATGCCGAAGGCATTGAGCTGGCCCAGGAGAAGGGAACCCAAGAGAGCCCCCGGGATGCTCCCCAATCCCCCAATTACCACCACCGCAAAGGCTTCAACGATGGTGTGAACGTCCAATTCGAGCATGATGGATCGAAGGGGTGCAGCTAGAACCCCTGCAAGACCAGCCAGAAATGCCCCAAAGGCAAAGACCACCGCATATAGTTGTGGGACGTTGATTCCCAGCCCATTGGCCACTTCCTTATCCGATGAAGCAGCCCTGACCATTTTACCGAGCTTCGTCTTGGTCAGGAGAGACCAGATAGCTACGCCGACAAGTATTCCCATCAAAATCACGAAAAGATTATATCGTGGGTATTCTGCCCCGAGCATCGGTACGGCACCCATCAGTATCTCGGGTTCCGAAACCGTATAGTAGGAGACTCCCCAAAAGAGCCTTACCGTGTCGGTCACCAACAGGATAACCCCAAAGGTAAGGAGCAACTGAAATGTGATGTGAATGCCGTAAACGGGGCGGAGCAGGAAGCGTTCGATCATAATGCCGGTCCCGGCACAAACGAGCGGAGCGATGATCAAAGCCCACCAAAAGCTGCCCATCCAATGGGTGAATTGGAAGGCGAAATACGCTCCGAGCATGAACAGCGAACCATGGGCCAGGTTGAGAATCCCCAGGACGCCGAAGATCAAGGTCAACCCCGAGGCGATAATGAAGAGGGTCATGGCACTGGTCAGGCCGTTCAGGAAGAAGAGAAAGAACATCGAGATATCCACCTAAACCTCCCGCTTTGCCCCCGCTAATCCCCTGTATGAGGTTCCGCCCAACGACCATTGCTATTGAGGAAGGCCATTGGGCGGAAACCTTGAAAAGCGATCTCAGAACTCCCTCGGCTTATTTGAATCCGTACGTATTTCTCCCTCTTGCCTCATTGAGCGGAAATTGCCCAGAGCATCAGCCGGGGCAGATTCGCAACGGAAACCGATGGGGTTTATTTAAAGACGTGTTTCATCCAGGGTGGTTTGCCCTTTTCCGCACGCCGTTTCAGGACATCCTCGATTGGCTCGATGACCTCCTTGCCCACCGAGTCGTTAATCTTAGCAACCCGCATCGCTCCTGTAAAGCCCTCGAGCTCAGGCGCTTTTTGGGTAAAACCCCACGGGACGTCCGATATGGCCTGGTGGTCTTCCGGCCTGATCCACCTGTCATATCCAGGGGTATCGAATTTTATCCCCTCCATCGCCTCGATCACCGCATCGGTCTTGGTCGTTTTAGCCTTTTCAATGGCCTTCTTGTACGTGTATATCAAGCCGTAGGCATCGTGGGCCACGATGTGGGGGGGCTGGCCCCAAAAGCCTTGGAACTTTTCGACCCATTTCGTATTCCTCGTCGTCTTGGGATGTTCAAACCAGTAACCGTGGGCCGCAGTATACAGGCCCTCAGGCATTTGAGACTCTTTTCCCCTCTTGATGGCAAGGGCGCTGAAGGCATCGAGGGCCAGGCCCGCAGGGGTCATAAAAGCCCCCACCTTTTCGAAGAACCCGTAGCGCTTTGCCTGCTTGGTGAAGGTCACGAAGTCTCCGCCCCACAAGGGTGAATAGACGGCATCCGGTTTTGCCCCGAGTAGCTTGAGGATATAGCTGGTGTAATCCCCCGTGGCGAATTTGGGCCATGCCTGAACTTGCAGCACCTCCACATCCGACCTTCGATTCAGCAGATGGGTGATGAACGCCCCCCAGGAATCCCAGCCATAGCTGTAATCGGGTCCTATCACCGTCCACTTCTTGTGGGGCATCTTCGCGGCGATGGCAGCGGCGCCAGCCCCTATCTGATAGCAGTTGGGATGGACCCTGAATACGTATTTATTGAAGGCCTCAGTGGTGATTCGTGGAGACGCGGCGCAGGGGATGAGACACATCCTCTTGAGTTCCTTTAGAACCGGGACCACCCCCAATGCAACACCGCTGCTGTTGAAGCCGTGGAGAAAATCCGCCTCCCAATCGAGGACATGCCTCCTCGCCTTTCTCACCCCAACCTCGGGGTTGACGGAGTCGTCCTCAAACCTCAACTCAACCTTCCTCCCAAGGATTCCACCAGCCTCGTTGATCTCCGACGCTGCCAACATTGAACCCTGTCTCGCTGCTTGTCCCCAGGCGGCCACGACGCCCGAGATGGAATAGATACCCCCGATCTTTATGGGTTTTGTGGCAGCCCACGCTCGCCCAGGACCGCGGGATAGGCCCTGGAGGGCCGGCGCTCCCAAAATTCCCGCGCCGGCCATGCCGGAATACTTCAGAAATTTTCGCCTTGAAATCTTCTTAGCCATGAGCACTACCTCCTTTAGGTCATGTTATTTGAGCAAGGAACCTTAACAGTGTTCCCAAAAAAGTCCGAGATAAAGGTATGCACCACCTCCTTTCCTCGTGATCAAGATGGAGAAATACCGTCATTCGACAAATCCCATCGTCCGCTTCCTGGAATATTTCTTACTAAATTAATAAAGAATAATACGAAAAATCATGAGTATGGAACCACCTCTTCCTTCTCACCTAAGACCTTCGATCGGCCTAGGAAGAGGTAAGTGCCTCCCTTTGCCTCATCGAAATGAATGTCTAACATCTCAATTTCCAAGGAGATTCCGCTAAATGCAGTATCTA
>JABAOF010037545.1_pt1 | contig 10777 bp, 4 predicted proteins | sample 7062171 | NCBI WGS metagenome assembly JABAOF01 (sample SAMN14538628, study PRJNA623070) | marine sediment metagenome | biome: marine biome [ENVO:00000428]; feature: marine pelagic biome [ENVO:01000023]; material: deep marine sediment [ENVO:00002113] | place: India: Gulf of Khambhat ... | reverse complement strand
TGCAACAGCACTGGGATACGGAACGGATGCTACAGCATACTACGCAACAGCATTAGGAAGAGCAGCACAAGCAACAGGTTCAAATGCACTAGCACTAGGGAGAAACGCAAATGCGACAAACACAAGCACAATATCACTAGGATATGATTCAGATGCAACAAAAGAAGGTGCAATAGCAATAGGATACCTTACAGGCGCAACAGGAGAATATACAACAGTACTGGGATACAATGCAGACGCAACAGGAGATTCTGCAACAGCGTTGGGAAGATTGGCGAAGGCAACAGGCTTAAACTCAATAGCGATAGGAAGATACTCACAGGCAGCAGCAAACTATACAATAGCAATAGGAGAAGATGCAAACGCGACAGATACTTATTCAATATCAATTGGAAGAGGCTCGGATTCAAAAGGATACGATTCAGTGGCTCTAGGGCGAAACGCACAAGCAACAGCGAACGATGCAACAGCATTGGGTAGCAATGCATTCGCAGAGTCCCAGGGGGCAACAGCGGTAGGCTATGAATTAAGAGCCGAAAATGCAGGTTCAATAGTAATAGGATACCAAACAAATGCGACACATGACAACAGCGCAGCAATCGGCAGGCAAGCAGCCACCACTGCTGCGAACCAGTTCATGGTGGGGAGCAGCAGTTATAACCTTAATACGTATATCTATGGTGACCTGAATGTCACATCAGGAAAGGATATCTGCATTACAGGAAGTAATTGTCTCAGCACCGCAGGAGGAGGCGGTGGAGCAGGATGGGCAACAAGCGGATTGTACGTGTATAATGATACGGTTGGAGTGCAGGTTGGAATAGGAACAAGCAGTCCGAATCGGTTACTGCATGTTGGGAATGGAACAGATGCAGGCCAGTCATACACAACCATTTTGGCAACTAATACTGGAAACACTGCAATAACAGTACGAGACAGTTCAAATGATGTGGAAGTCGAACTGGCAGCATATGGCGGACATGGTTACATGGGAACTAAGACCAACGACCAGCTAAGGTTTTTCACTAATGATGGATACAATGATTTGGTCATTGATACAGACGGCGATGTCGGCATCGGGACAACCACGCCAAGTTACAAGTTCGAGGTTGCAGATGGAACGGAAAATGCAGTTAACTTGTCAGGGGTATTGTATATCAATGATACTTCAGGCAATGTCGGCATCGGGACGACGGGGCCGGCGGAAAAACTGGACATCTTCGCGACTGCCGGCGCAGATACGAAGCTCCGCCTCAGCGATGCGGACGTCACTTTACCGGATTATTCTATTTCCGGTTCTCTAGGTGATGTAAGTCAAAGTAACGCCGTTGCGCAGTTCGAAACTTCTTTTAATTTCGGGGTTACAGGAGGAATCGCATTATATGGTTTTACAGGTTCTGGCGTGGATAATGGGGTGCCGTTGAGTCTGATTGGACAGCATGGCGGAACCGCTCCGACGAAAGCCGCCGTGGCAATCTATGGCCAGAAGCATAGCGGCTCAAATAACCGGGCCGCTCTGTCAGGAACTGAACCAATTTTGGATGTAGCTGCTTATGCCGGTAACCCTCCACTGTTCAGAATCCAAGCCAACGGCAACGTTGGCATTGGAACTTCTTCGCCTTCAGCCAAGTTAGAAGTACAAGGCTCCGGAACTGGTGGGCTATCGCTGAACGTGACCAGTGATTTGTACGTGAATGATACGTCAGGCAGGGTTGGCATAGGGACGGCGAGTCCGGGCGGGCTTTTAGATGTTTATATACCTAATGATGAGGAAATATATCTTGGCCAATCAAGTGTTGCTTCAGTTGTTCAATTTACCAATGGCGAAATAAGAAGCGATAGTAGTTTATTTAGAATTACGGGTGATGCCAGAGATGGTAGCAATCTTAATATTACTTTAGAGCCAGGAACTGCAGGAGAAGTGATGAGGTTGACAACTTCCGGTCTCGTCGGCATCGGGACAACTTCGCCATCAGAAAAATTGAATGTAAACGGAAGCTTAAGGGTGGATAATTCAACAGGATCAGCGGTTTTGTTTGTTAATTCAACTTCAGGCAGCGTAGGCATAGGAACAACGGATCTTGAAGAGAAGTTTATAGTCCAAAAGGGTACAGTGCTTCTTAGTCAAGATGCGGTCAATCAGTTTGAAAGCGGGAGAATAAGATTTACAGAATATACTGGAGGTAGTTCTAGTAGATACCAAGGTGCATACTTACACTATGACGGAAACGCAAATAGATTTAATATTGGTGTTCATGACACATTGGACACAGATGCCAGTAACGATGTCAATGCCATAACTATTGAAAGGGGTTCAGGCGAAGTCGGCATCGGGACGGGTAGTCCAAACAGGTTACTGGAAATAAACGATACAGGAGATGTCTATCTTCGGGTTACGTCTGATGATGATAATATCGCTGGGGTAGAATTGATGAGACCGGGGAACAGCTATTATGATTGGAGAATGAAGGATGATGGAGGGGCACTTGTATTTTCCTATTCCGATAACGACTTTACAGGAGAGTCTATCATCTTTAAGGTTACTCCAACAGCCGTCGGTCTCTGGGACACTTCTCCCGATACTGCATTCGAGATTGTGAATTCAACCACTCCACAGTTCAGGATCTCTCATACGGATGGTATTGATTACGGGGATTTCGCTGTTGACAGTGACGGGAATTTAACGATAAGCTCGAGCAGCGGCAACGTGATAATCCAGTTAGGTTAGGGATAAAATACAAAACCCTTTTTTCTTTTTATTTTTTGCAGGTTTATTAGGCGAATTAATTTATACCCGTTATGCCAATTATCTAATGTTAACATAAATGTCGAAAAATTGACATTAATGTCGAAAGCGAATGACGTTCGTTAGCGAACGTCCATCGAAAATCTTGGGGTTGGGATGGATCCGTCTTTTTTAGAGGAGATCATATTGAGCGTGCTCAGGCAATCCGATACTTCTCTGACCATCTTGGAAATAGCCGAGAGGACGAAAATACACAGGGTAACCGCCTCCAAATACCTTTCTTCACTCGAAGCGAAAGGTCATGTTAAGAGAAGGGACGTGGGGAAGGCGAAACTCTATTCCACCACGGACAATTCGAAATCGGGTATTCTCGTTTTGAACAGGACTGGGGGGGGCGAAACTAAATGAAAAGGAAAGGGTGGAAAATGAAAGGGGCCTATTATTCTGCTTACCTAGTGATCTTTCTCCTTGTTGTGTTTTCTCTTCTTGTATTGATCGAGAACGCTATGGCTGTACTCGACTGCGATGTCACGCAAAATGGGGCTGGGTTGGTTGTGTTCAGGATGCTGAGGTTGAACAACACGCATGCCGAGCTCTACAACGGGACGGAGAACTATCCCTACGATGTCAACTGCTCTTGCTCGGTTTCCCTGAACAGGACATGTGATCAAGCTATTGTATTGAAACTACACAACACGACAAATGCGCATGCGGAATACGGGACACTTTCGAACTTCGATAACTATGTTTGTTTAACAGCGGATACGAATGGAACTGTGTACTGCACCTACAATACCAGCCTGCCTTCCGGTTATGACGTGTGTGTCTGTTCCATGTCGAATGAAACCCAAGCGCACGTGGGGGACTGCGTAACAGAGCCTTTTGATACAAAGGTTTACTGCGGTATTGTCTACACTCCGAACATAACTTCTGTTACCTGCAAGTACAACTCAACAGATGGTTACCACTGCGTTGTCGCATTTGATATGGGTGATAATCCTGCAGGGACAGAACACTATACAAATGAGACCACGGGGAATTCTGGAGGTGATGATCAAGACTGGACAAGTTCCACCGCGAACTACATAGATACGGGGCTTGCTGCCCATACCCAATACTGCTACAAGGCAAAGGCCAGGAGGATTGTGGGGAACGAAACGGTTTATTCGAGCCTGGTTTGCGACACTATGGAGAACGTGCCTCCTAACAAAATCGTTCTTTCCTATCCGGAAAACGGTGATGGGCAGTTCACCAACCGAACGCCCAAGTTCAACTGGACAGAGGGGACCGACCAGGATGGGGATACCCTTACGTATCACATACAGGTGAGCCTGAATTCTGACTGTTCTGACCCCCTTATCAATGAGACTGGTATACCTAACAATTACTATCAGCAGGATTCCGAATTGGAATTTGCAACCTATTACTGGAGGGTCAGGGCGAATGATTCTTACGAATACGGGGAGTGGTCGGACATATGGAATTTCACGTTAGTTACGTATATTGAGATTAATTTGACCAATGACTTGATCGAGTTTGGAATGATGGCTCTGAATGAGGTTAACGACACCGCGGATGGGGATCCAGAACCATTCAAAATGGAGAACATAGGGAACACGGAGGCAAATATCTCTGTGAACGCGACTTCCCTCTGGGATAGTGAAAGTCTAGATACGGAATACTACCAGTTCAAAGCAAACCGCACGGACAGCCAGGATTCCTTCAACTGGAGCCTTTCCCAAACAACCTGGGAGAACATATCCTCATCCTACAAACTCGCCATCGCTTATTTCAATCACACGGATGGAAATGATGACGCGGCCTTGGATTTGAAAATAAAGGTACCTGAAAGCGAATCCCCAGGAACGAAAAATTCAACCATTGAGTTCTATTCGGAGGTAGCATGAAATTCGAAATAACGATCTTGACAATGGTGGTGGTCTGGTTAGCCCTGAGCGGATCGGTTCACGCCCTGGGCGTGGCTCCAGCAGACCTGGAAGTCATGTTCGAACCTGATACTGAAAAAACGGTTACCATTAAGATTTTGAATACGAATGTAGAGAAAATGGATGCCAGTATAACAGTTAAAGGAGATCTTGCTGAGTACATAGAATTACACCAAGATTCGCTTTCCTTTGCTGAAGGCGAGAAGGAGAAAAAAATATCATACACCATCAGGTTTCCTTCCAGAATAGAGGAGCCCGGAGACCACATAACCAGGATCATCATAAAGGAGGTCCCAAAGGAATATGAAGGTAAAGGGACTGGTATTAGCGTTATCCTCTCGGTAGGCCATATATTGAAGGTTCACGTTCCCTACCCCGGGAAGTACGCGAGAGCGAAGTTGTTCATTCCGAAGTTTAGATTGAAACAGGAGAATAATTTCGCGATAGAGGTAACGAATCTTGGAAACCAGAGTATAGACGCGATCGCCCTGCTTGACATATTCGGGCCAGAAGGGGAGAATGTGGCCTCCCTAACGAGCGAAGAAGCAACCATCGAATCGAAGGAAAAGGAGATTCTCATAGTGAAATGGGTTCCTGAATACAGGGGGGAATTCTACGTAAAGGCGAGGGTAAAGTACAATGACCATTTCGCAAAAGACGAAAAGTACATCACCGTCGGCGAACTGTTCGTTGATGTGGAGTCAATCACGGTGGACAGGTTTTTCCTGGGTGACATAGCCAAATTTAACATCCTCCTGAGAAGTGAATGGAACAGGAAGATAGCCGGGATATTCGCACAGATGATTATCAGGGATGTCCAGAACGAAACCATAGGGGATGTCAAGACCCCCACGGTGGATATAGAGCCTTTTGAAAGAGAAATATTGAATGCCTATTGGGATACCAAGGACGTGGAGAAGGGGGCGTATGATGCGAGTATCAAAATACACTATGCGGGAAAGGTCACGGAGAGAAGGCTGAAAACTTACGTTACGCTTGAGAACATAGAGACTGAGATTATAGGGATTACCGCGAAGGTTCTGAGTCCTGTAGGGGAAAGGGGTCCGGGCTTGGATAACAACATCGTTTTGCTTATTATAATCGTGGTTCTCAGCAATGTGGGATGGATCTGGTATTTCAAAAAGAAAAGGTAAAGAATTCGGAATTTCTGGCAAGGATCGGGATATATTTATATGAGAGTCTAACCTACATATTAAACGGGGGATGTCTCTGTCTAACCTACATTAGAAAATACAGCCCTAAATAAAGAGGAATATAGACTTCCATGCACAAGAAAAAAATAAAGGGCACGAATTATTATTACACCAGCGTTAGGGAAAACGGTAAAATAAAAACCATTTATCTCGGTAGGGATGAGGAGGAGGCTTTGAGGAGGGAAAGGGAATTAAAGAGCACCAGGATAAGGACTTTTGATCATTCTCTTACCAATAAAAGATTGTTGATTTCTGTTTTCCTGTTTCTTCTTGTTGCCGGAGCAGTTTTCCTTTTCAGAGTTCCTATTGTTGGTTATTTCACGGCCGGGATAATCGGGGAGGAGAATCTGACAGTGGAATTCACATTCCAATCGCAGGATTTTCTGCCAAAGGACATGATTGTTGAGGTTTCCCTTGAAAATCAAACATCGAACCTGACCCTTGAGGAGTTCATTGAAAAGTCAGGTTCTGATCTGGAAGTGGAAACCGGGAATTTCTCTTCGCCTGGGACAGAACTGAACGGGTCTGGTGAGGGCTACGGGGCCAAGGGCGAAAACAGGACAGTCAGCCTGGATTTGTCTGAATTTAACATTAGCCTACCGGAAGAGCCGGGGGAATACGTGGTGAAACTGAGTATTGTTTACAACGAATCTGTTCTTAAGGAAACCGTGAAAAACTTGACAGTCCCTGAAAGGTTCGTTTTTGATTCGGATGGGGATGGAGATCCGGATACCACGGATTGTGATTCGGAAAACCCAGAAGTATATCACGGTGCGGAGGAGATATGCGATGACGGGGTTGACAACAACTGTGATGGCCTAGTTGACTTGGGAGACCCGGAATGCGAAATAGAATGCGAGGATAACGATAAGGATGGGTACGACACCTGCGAACCTGACATGGACTGCGATGATAACGAACCTGATGTGAACCCGGGAGCGAAAGAAATTTGCGGTAACGAAATTGATGAGGACTGCGATGGAGAGGACGAACCTTGCGAGGTAAGGGTGATTGATTGTGTCGATCAAAAATGCTTCAAAATAAGGAACAGTTCTCTGGATTATGTGGCAGCGTTTGACGATCTGGGCAACACGTACATAAGCGGGATTTTATACGAGTCCACCAGCGAAAGTCCGGGTGAAAAGGATTTCATAATAAGGGACGTTAGCGGGTATCCCAATGCCTGGGTGGATGACGCCACTGGAAACCTGTATCTAACGGGCGTGATCTTTGAGAATCAGGAAATTCTGGAAATAATGAAACCCGTTGGAAGTAGTTTTGAAATAAGGAACACAAACAAAACGGTGGTCACTTACCTTGATGGGGAAACCGGAAACCTCTACCTAAAGAAGAGGTTACATCAAAATTCGGAGATTAGGTGATATCATGCTGCGAAATTTCGCTAAGGGAGGTGAAGAAAAATGAACTGGTTTATAACCGTAATCTTCGCCATGCTGGAGGTGGCTCTGCGTTCGCTAGCGAATGCATATAAAAATAGGTTTGTAGGTAACTCCAGGGGAATCGGCTCGCAGTTAGTCGGTTTAGGCGAAAGGAAGACCTCCGTAGCGAAACCTTGTTTAGCGGTAGCTCTATCGATCATTTTGATCACGTGTTTCACCTCCTTGGTGATTACATTAATGGCAACACCCGTTTTCGCTGCGATGGCCTGGCACCCGGCCGGGGAGATTTTCACAGGGATCTTCCCGAATGAAAGCTATACCTTCACCGGAAACCTGACAATAAACGACTTCCTTATAGTAAACACGAGCACGCTGTACGTGGACGCGATAAACGGAAGGGTTGGAATTGGGACAACAGGGCCTGATACGCCTCTACATGTTTATCGCACAGACTCAGGTGATGTTTTTCATGGAGCATACCTTTCAGCAAATATTTGGTTAAATCCAATGGATAGTGCTTATGGAGATAGAGGTACTATTACAGGAAATTCAGTTGAAGGGTTTAGTATTGTTGCTGGAACAAAAGAAGGACTAACAGTTAAAACCGATGGTAACGTAGGCATCGGAACTACGAGTCCATCAGCAAAACTTCATGTAAATGGAACTGGTTATTTATTGAATATTAGTAATGCAAGTCATTCCTTCTTGTACATAAATGAAAGTACTCCTGTACTGAAACTTCAACCTAATGCTGCTGGAAGTGTAACCCTCTTTGAAGATACGGATGTAGATAATGCTGCTGATGGGAAGAGTTTATACGTACATAGAAAAGCAGCAGAGGGGGACGATTATTTAAGACTTTATGTAAACAAAAATGCATGGGGGATAATAGAATCTGATGCACCTTCTGGATTATATCTTTCTAACTCTGGTGGAGTGATGTTATCAGGAAGTAATGCCCCAGTTAAAGTTGGTTACGACGCACTAACATCAGGAGAAAATCCGAGTTTATATCATTACGGCTATATTATAGCAGCCAGCGCTCCAAAATACGTTAGATGGCAAGTAGATGATGCAGATGATACTTTCATATTGAGCAGGGAAGATGCTAACATTAGTGCATTTGAAGTCAATATGCCAGTTAAATTAGCTGCTGATGCATCTGGTAATGTAACCTTGTTTGAAGACACAGATGTAGGTAACACAGAGGATGGCAAGAGTTTGTATGTTTATAGAAAGGCGGGAGAAGGGGATAAATACTTAAGATTATATGTTAATGACGCGACCTTCCCAACCATAACAGCGGATAATACGCTATATATAAATCCACCTGCAGGAGTAACTGTTAATACAGAATTTGACATAGGTTTGTATCAGAGTTGGGATAATTATGTTTTTAAACATTATGGTCGAATAAGTGCAGCTGGTGGAGAAAAATACATTCAATGGCAAGTAGATGATGTAGATGATAATTTCGAACTTTCAAGAGAAGATGCTAACATTAGCTACTTTGACATCCAGATGCCAACCATCATAACAGGTGGCAACGTCGGCATCGGGACGGCTTCGCCAACCACCAATCTCGACGTGAACGGGAGTCTGAACATCACCGATTCGAGCGGGAGGATACGAACGCCTCAGTTGTGTTTGACAGGTGATACTTGCAGGACAACCTGGCCGGCAGGCGGTGGAGGTAGTGTGAGCGGAACGGGTTCCGCGAACCACCTTGCATTCTGGGAGAATAATGAGAACATAACGTATGACTCGGACGGGAATTTATATTGGAACGATTCGACCAACAGGCTTGGCATAGGGACGACTTCGCCAAAATCTAAGCTACAAGTGGGAGATGGAACAGGACAGCCCCAGATACGTATATACGGCAACGGCTCAGACAGCACCCCGGTGTATGGATACATATATGTTGAAGACGGCACAAACAGTTCTTATTTCAGAGGAGGACCTGGCATGACTGTTGGATTAAGGTCTCCGGGTGGTGATGTATGGCAAATGGAGTCTGCCGGGATCTATTCAAATGCACCTGTATATCAGAACGATGACTTCCAATTCTATGATTACAAACATCTTCATTTCGGATCCAGTGCTGATTATTCAATGGGATACGAATCATCTTCAGGTACCTTAAGAATAGCCGATGGTAATGATTTCACTGATGATTCAAAGGTAAGACTCATTATTGATAATGCAGGCGACATCGGTATAGGAGACGTTTCTCCAGGCTACAAACTCGAGGTGAACGGCTCCCTGAATGTGGAGAGTACAGCAGGTTCTTCGTATTTCTTTGTGAATCAGAGCGACGGAAATGTCGGTATTGGGACGGAGAGTCCTTCTGGAAAATTGGATATTGAGGGGGCTGGAAATGCTAATGTACCTAATTTAGCAATGGGGGCAGACAATGAGTACAGACTTTATTATACTGGTTCTGTTGCTTTATTAACTTCCTGGGATGGGCCTGTTCAAATTTATTCTAATAATGATAACATTCTAGTTACTCCTGATGCTGATGAAGATGATTATATTTATTTTTCAACAGAATCAGATGTTCCAATTATTAGAACGGCAGGGACAAGCAATTTAGCAATAATTCCTGATGCTGGCAACGTAGGCATCGGAACAACGGGGCCAAGTAGCAAGTTACATATTTTAGGCACAACTGGAGGAGGCGATACCTGGACTGAAGGAATTTTAGTGGAAAACAATAATGCAACAGCAGGAGAGCCAGCAGTGGTATTCAAAAACTCTGCAACAGGTTCAAATTACTGGTTTACAGGATTGAATCAGGATAAATACTATGAGATAGCTTATGGAACAGAATATACCACTGGTAATCAAATTTTCAGACTATCAGATAATGGACATTTGGGGGTACCTAGTGGAAATATCTATGTAGGTGGAACTCAAGGTTTTGTTTATGGTAATTCAACAACCGAAGGCGAATATATATACAGAAGCGGAAACGATATTCTCGTTCAAGCCGGTGGATCAGATGTTTTAATAGTTGACGGGGACAATGGTTATGTCGGCATCGGGACTTCTTCGCCAACCACCAATCTCGACGTGAACGGGAGTCTGAACATCACCGATTCGAGCGGGAGGATACGAACGCCCGAGTTGTGTTTGGCAGGGAATTGTCAGACTTCATGGCCCTCTGGTGTGGCAGGATGGGCAACAAGTGGTAATTATGTTTACAATGATACGGCTGGAGTGCAGGTTGGAATTGGGACGGCCTCGCCAACCACCAAGCTCGACGTGAACGGTAGCGTGAACGTAAACGGGAACATCAGCATGCCGACCAACTTCTGGATAGGAAACGGAGCATCAGCACCATCGTCCAACGCACTAGCAATAGGGACTAACGTGGACGCAACCAACACAAGCACAGTAGCAATAGGGGACACTGCACAAGCAAGAGGGGAATACGCAACAGCATTAGGATACTCAGCGCAAGCA
>JABAOF010020456.1_pt1 | contig 10777 bp, 13 predicted proteins | sample 7062171 | NCBI WGS metagenome assembly JABAOF01 (sample SAMN14538628, study PRJNA623070) | marine sediment metagenome | biome: marine biome [ENVO:00000428]; feature: marine pelagic biome [ENVO:01000023]; material: deep marine sediment [ENVO:00002113] | place: India: Gulf of Khambhat ... | reverse complement strand
CCGCTACGGCGACGGGGACGAGCCGTCTGCGGCGAATACCGGCATCACCGGGCTGCAGAACATCATCGACGAGATCGACTCGTTGAAGCCGAACTACCCGAGCGAGGACCCGTGGGCGGACTCGACGCCGGTCGATCAGAATCACCGGAATCAAATCGCCACAGCGATCGAGACGGCGCTTGAGGCGTAAATGGCGGTCTCGCTCTCGGTCCTCGATTCTGGCTCGGATTCCCGAGACCGGACGGCTTACGACACCGCCTCGTTCACGCCCGAGAGCGGCAAGAGTTACCTCCTCGCCTTCTCGTCGAAGGGGAACCGGACCGTCAGTAGCATCGTCCACGACGGCCTGACATCTATCACGCAGATCGAGCGGGCCGACAGCTCGGCGGGGCACCCACAGAACCAGCGGCTGTGGCTCTACCGCCTGTCGTTCTCGTCGGCCACTAACGACACGATCACCGTCACGTTCGACGGGACCGCGCTCTCGTTTGAGTGGAGCCTGATCGAAGTGTCGGGCGCCGTGAGCGGAAACTTCATCGTCCAGTCAGACAAGGATGGAGCAACGAGCGGGACGGCCTTACTGGTCACGCTGGGCGCGTTCGCCAGCGCGGACAACGCCACCTTCGGGGCGTTCGCAGCGAGGTTGGGCTATCCGTTCTCGCCGGGGACCGGGTTCACCGAGCTAACCAATGTCAACGGCCAGAGCACGAACCAGACGACCGAAGCGACAACGACACGACCGTCGACGCGACGGCGAACGGCTCGGATCACTGGAGCGGGATCGCCGTCGAGATTGAGGCCGAGGCTGCTGCTCCAACAGTTGCCGTTGTGCTTCAACCAAAGCAGGTATACGAGGAGAAAGCCGCATGAGGAAGTTAATGCTTCGGCTCCTTAAGGCGGACCACCAAGCGTTGGAGGGCTTGTTGGAGTCCAGAGACTCAAGGATCGTGCAGAGCTCCGTGGTGCGGAACTGGTCTCCAGACATAGACGACCGGAACATCTGGCCTCGTGTGTATGCCGAGGCTGAGACTAGAGGCGTTGAGGCCAGGGGCTGGAAGCTCCGCTTCCTGATGTACTACTGGGCCGGTGTGCAGAATGGAGACTGGGACTGATGCCTCTTGCAGCGTTTCACAGCTTTTACTGGACCGAGCAGCCGCCTGTCCAGGGGCCTGTAATGACGGCGATGACAAGATACATTGGACCGCCGCTGATAGCGATACTCATGCTGCTGAGTAGCCCAATATGGCTCTAGCGGTGCTCCACGGCTTCTACTGGCTTGATCAGGGAGAGCCGCCAGCTCCGACTCCTGATGAGGATAGAGACATCATCCTACAGACCTCGGTGGATTTGCTGACCGATATCAAGGGATTTCTGAGAATCCCGGGGGTATTCGATGAAGAAGCCGCTGATGATCGCCCACGGAGGCAGCTTTACTGGCCCAAGAGTTCGCGTCCACCGGGTACGGAAAATCCTCGTTAGTGGGCTCGGCGCTGGGGTTAGTGTTGAGATTCTCAAGTTTCCAGATGGCAGTACTCTCAACACGCCTGAGCCGGCTATGGTTGTCTCCTCCAATGGGGAGCACGAGGTGAGCGTTGAGGATTGCTGGCTACAGGCTGTGAGAGTCGGCCCTGATGGGGACGAGGTGAGTGTGTTCGTGGAGGATAGTGTGGAAACGATTTCCGCAGGCGGGGAAGATGGGTAACTTGACGCTAGAGGATTTCAGGGATCGCTCCTTGAGCAGGGCACAGCGTCCGGCTTTCGACACTGCTGAGCATAACGAGGCGGTCAATGCCGTGATTCTGGATCTGGCAGATATCGTGGACTTCAAGGAGCTGGAAGCGATCCATAGCATCACGATGGTGGCAGGCACCGCAACCGAAGCACTACCATCCGACTGGCTGCGCTACTACCAACGTGGCGGGCGGATTACGACTACTGACAAGCGCCAGCGGATTCGCCCCCGCAGCCGAGAGACGTTCTTGATGCTTTCAGATCCAACGGCTCAGAGCCTGCCAGACTTCTTCCACGTCTATGCCGGAAACGTGATCTTCGATCCGGTTCCTGATGATGCATATACGGCAGAGTTGGATTACCAGAAGCGGCCGACTCTACTAACCGGCGACACCAGCGTGTCTCCCTACGATCCGGAGTGGGATGAGGCCATCGTTCGAGGAGTGATCGCCAAGGTGTACGAGCGTTATCAGGAGCACGAGGTTGCACTCAAAGCCAACAACGACTTTATTGATGAGGTGCGGAAGCGCCGCCCTGCTGCTCAGCGGGAGCCCTGGCCAGACATTCCGCTCCAGCCAACTTTTGAGGAGTCGAAGTTGAGGATAAGAGGGTGAGCGAGTATCGCTGGCAAGATATTCAGCCAGAAAGTGATCTAGCCGCTGTGGTTGAACAGTTCAACCAACGTGGCCGGGAGATGGATGCTGCGTTTCGGCGTCTCATGAATGGCTCTGAGGGTATACGAGATGCCGGCGGGCTGGTTTATGATCTTAGCCATCCCAGATTCGAACTGGCCTTGGATGGGGTCAGGGAGGAGGCTGCTGAGGCTCAGGCTGTGATCGACTTTGTTGCTGCCGCTGGTGGGGGCATCATAAGGCTCCCTCCAAACTCCACCCTTCTCGTGGGGACATCGTTAGAGATACCATCCGATACTCATTTGAAGGGGGCCGGTTCCAGTTCCGTCATCAAAGCCACTGCAGGCCTTACGACGCCCTTGATTAAGTTCGCTGGAACATCGCCTGCTGATCGAGTCCTGTGGGCAGGGATTCACGACTTGCTCTTGGATCTGGCAGACGCGTCCAGTAACGTTGGAGCGCATGGAATCTTCATCGAACATGCAAGCAACCGGTGAGCTATTAATAAGGAACATTCGGATAGTCGATGCCGGAGGGTGGGCGATAGTCCTAAATCAAGACACGTTCTTTGTAGATGCCTATGGACTCATTCTGAGTGATCCAAATCTGGGGGGCGTGTCTATAAGAGAGGCAACCCCAGGCTCTCCTTGTAATGACAATTCGTTCCGTGAAGTAAGCATGACCTGGGGAGTAGCACGAGGTCAGAAGGCAATCGAGATCCTTGCCGGCACGGGCGGAAGCAGGGACAACAAGTTTACCAACTGGTCGGACCAGAGCGTAAAACTGCAAAACGGACTCGCAGTAATAGACATTCAAGCGTCTGACAATCAGTTCATCGGTTACAGGCACTATGATCAGGTGGAGACCGGTTCCCCACTTGGTCATGTTCACATAAGCGGGGCAGCAGGGGCAAGAAACCGTTTCGTATGCTGCTCAACAGCAGGAGGGCCAGGATATCCCTCCATCAGGCTCACTGGGGGCTGCAACGGCAACGTGTTTGTTCAGCATCAGGTTGGAGGGACATCTTCAACTGTGGCTGGGGTTTATTTCGCAGATTCAAGTAGTGTTGACAACTACATCGAGCTCATTAGAAATGACCTGCCAGATAACAGACCAGCCGGTACGACCTCAGCAGCTAGGTTCTCCGGCTCCTCCAGGATAAGGGGATTTGACCACAGGGGGCTTGGATTTGGCGTAGTCCAGGAACTTGTTGACCTGCTAGGCCACGACAGCTCTGCCGACATTGGAACTCATGACATGCGGGTCGGAAGGTACTTGCACATGAGGAACCAAACAGGCGGAGCAAGAGGAGGGGGTTGGCCCGTTAGGCCCGTGACCAATGCTGGTCACCACAAGACTTTTGAAGGGCGGAATATCGACTCTGGGCTGCTTATAGCCCTAGCAGCGCTCTATACCGAAGACGGAGACGTAGCCTCTGGTGCTTGGACCCCTGCCGTTGAATTTGGCCGGGTTCGAGCAGACATTGACGCGTCACTTGCAACCGCTGGCGACCCTGTGTACTGGGACCCAGCTACTGGAGGCCTGACTCTTTCTGTTCCCGCAACTAACTATGCGATAGTTGTTGGCTGGGTGCAGGTTGCATCGAACCCTGCGGAGTTGCTTGTGAAGTCAAACTTCCTAAGCGAATATGCCCGGCACTCCAGGCTCGGTATGCGGCGCTTTACTGCGAACCCAGCCGTAGGCGGTATGGAGGAAGAGGAGGTCGCCGTTGGTGTGGTTGGTGGCACTGGCCGGCTCTACTATAAGTCCGGGGGTACGATCTACGTCTTCGATCACACCTCAACTATAACCTAGGTGAATAGCGATGGCCTACGTTGAGACCTGGAACGAATCGACCCCTGACGGCGCTACGCAGGCTGGTTCTGTTGTGGACGACAACATCCGAGAGTTGAAGCGAGCAGTTAGAGAGCGCTTGGAGGGCGACGTAGCGCTCAACGGTCTGGTGACCGACTTCGCCGGCACAGCCAAGCCCAAGGCTGGGATGGCCAGGGTCTTTAATGACCTTGATGCAAACAAAGGAGTCCCACCCCTGGAGGACGGGAGGCTGTTTATCTCGACCGATCTCCACCGACTCTATTCGCAGCTTGCTGCTGGCCAGGCAGAGATCGAATACCTAAACCGCAGTGGTGTGAGGGCCATGACCGGTGACCTGGACATGGGGGGATTCTCGATCCTCAACGCCACGGGCGGCTTCGTAGCACCGAAAGCGAAGATTGTAAAGGCAGACGCCAACCAGAGCATCCCTAATGGTGGGGCGTTCACAAAGGTCTCTTTCAGTGCTCAGGTCTACTCTGAGGGAACAATAACGGTTGATCTAGCCAATAACAAGATCACCATTACGCAGGACGGTGTATACCTCATTATCGGCTCCGTGGAATGGGCAGGGAATGTCAGCGGCCTAAGAAAGCTTCAGCTTGAGGTCGATGCAGCGAGTAAGGCGCTCTCGATCAAGCCGGGGAGTTCGGACGAAAGTGCTGAAGACTTCCAGCAGGTCATGGATCTCGTACAGGTTACAGCCCAACCAGCGGACGTCTTCTTGGAGGTTAGACAGGACTCCGGCGGGGCACTGGACGTTCGGCTGGACGCTGCCCACACATTCTTGGCCGTTGTGAGGATATTCTAATGGAGTTCATCCTGTTCCTGCTGTTGTGGAGATGGCTACCGTGGCTCCGATGAGGTTTGGGGCCAAGCGCCGCTTCGCTCCTCGGTTTGAGGTTGAGGAACGTGCACCAGTTGTTCATAAGCCTCTCGATGGGGGCATGGACGTATCGATTCCAGCCTGGGATCCTAGGATGACCATTGGCCCGGTCAAGTCCCCATTTAGCGAGAACACCCGTATAGACAACGGGGTTGTCAGCAAAGCCTGGGGGCTGGCTAGACTTGGAGCACAGAGCGCTGCAGCCGACAAGCATGTTATGGCCCTGAGCGAATTCGAGCTGACAACCGGCACAAAGTTCGCCATGAGGGTGATGCCTGCCCAGCTTGAGCGCTGGAATGGCTCGGCTTGGCTCGCTCTAACAGGTGCTCTAACTGGCTCGAACCAGGTACACCCTGACACGCTGGTTGTTGATGATCTGGACTACTTCCTCGTAGCGAACGGGGCAGACACGATCCGTCGCTGGGACGGAGTAGACGTCAACGCAGTTGTGGCACTGTCGGCCAGTGCACCGGTCGCTCGCTTACTGGCCTTCTTCCTCGGCCGAATCATTGCTGCAGATATAGGAACCGGAGGGGGTCGTAACCAAGAGCGAATCCAAATCAGCGATGACACTGATTTGACCGACTTCGCTGCAGGCAACTCCGATGATTTAGTCATCGCTCCAGACTCGAGGGAGCGCCCTAGTGGAATCCGGGGGCTTTCCCTCCTCTTCAAACGCTTTTACGTCTACCGCCAGAACTCGATCTGGGAAGCGGCGCCTACTGGGGTTCCAACGTCGCCTTTGACCTTTGACGAGGCCTCGGCTGATGTAGGCCTAATCGCGGGGAAGTCGCTAGACAGGTTTGATCCGATAGGAGATATCTTCCTCGGCACAGGCTCCACGGTGTATGTCTTTGGAGGTGGTTCGAGGCCAATACCTGTGGGCTTGCCAGTCCAGCCGGACATGGCAGCTTCGATCACTAATCTCGACCGGGTCTACGGGGTTGTAGATAAAACCAGGCATGAGTACTGGCTAATTGCACCGACGTTTGGGAGTTCGTACTGCGACCTTGCATGGGTCTGGCAGATCGACCCCTGGATCACGGAGCAGAGGCTAGTATGGACCCGGCGTAAGCTGCCCGCTGAGATGGTCTCGCTCGGCGAGGGAGATGTGGTGACTGGAACCACGGTCATCGACGCCGAAACTCGTCTCATAAACGACATCACGGAGCTCATAGACCAGTGGGGGGCTGGTCAAACTTTCAGGTCTCTGCTTCTTGGCTCTGTAGATGGCTATGCGGCATATCCTGGCGAGACCCAGTTCACCGACGAGGGCATCGGCGGCTTTGAAGCGACTCATGACCTGCCCCAGATCGGAACGTCGGAGCGAGAGGGCTGGATAGACTATGTCTACGTTGAGTATAGAAGTCTGCAGCAGGCCACGATCCAGTTCGACTACTCAACAGACGGTGGTACTGTCTATGGAAACCCAGTGCAGATGACCTTGCCTGCTGCACCGAAGGGAAGTACTGTTCCGGCGTTCGTTGGTCTGAGCTTCGACACGGTCCTGCCTCGTCTCCGCTTTCTCGGTGATGCGAGGCCTGAGATTGTGGGCATTAAGCATACAGTTCTTCCTAGGGGTGTGAATCGGTGACTTGGAAACCTACGGCCGAACAGGCTGCGTGGTATGGCAAGGAGTTCATTGTCTGGGGTGAGTCTATGGGTAGGTGGCACGGGGCGAGGCCTCTAGCCCTAACCCAAGAGAACTTGGAGAAGATTTGGAATCTTCACAAGAAGCATGAGTCCCTATTCAACGACAACATAGATAGGTCATATGAGCGCTTCGAGAGATACATGGTTATGCGGGCTCGACTGCCCACTGAGATAGTTAGTATTCCAGACATGGAGCATGTCGGTCTGCTGTATCTCACCGATCCTGTAGTAGCCAGTGAAACCGAAGATAAGATCGTGGAGGTCTTTGGCCACTTTTCCTTCTGGGATGGCGACTTTGCTCACAGGAAGGACATTGTTAGGCGGCTGATCGATGTGGTCTCTAAGGCTTTCAAGATTCACCGTCTGTGCGTGCGGATTCCCACTTACGCCCGAGGAGCGATTCGGGCAGCGTCGAAGCTCGGTTTTGGAGGCTATTTCCTAGAGGAAATCTCCGGAAAGGAGTACGCTGTTGAGGGCGTTCTGCGGGATTCTGTAGAGTTCGAGGGCGAGTGGCATGACTGCGTAATCATGAGTCTCACAGGGGAGGAGTTAAGATGGGATTCGGACCTCAGGCAGGCGGACCCGGCGCAAAGGCCCAAAAATTCCTGACCGCCAGAGGAATGGAGCTGTTCCGTCCGCTAGCACGACCCGGCGGGGCAACACCTGAGTCGCTGGTTGACCTCTTTCAGCAATTCACCATTCCTCAGTTTGGAGGGCCGTTCGCTGCGCCTCCGACTCCACTGCAGATGCAGGGAGCCGGGGGGTTCGGGCGGTTTCTGGCTGGCTTCCAGCCGGAACAACTGACCTCCCCGTTATTTGGAATAGCTGGAGGAGGCCAGATGCCAGATATCGAGAGCTTGCTCCAGGTTGGCCGGGAGGCGGAAGAGCGCCTGATCGGGGAGGAGCAATCTCGCATTAGGGAGCGGCAACGCATCGGAGGGGTGAGGGAAAGCGTTGGAACTCAGCGGGCTGAAGCTGAGCTAGCTGCCCGGATTGGTGAGCGGGGTCTGGCAGAGCGGCAGAGGCTAGCAGCGCAGCTGCAAGATCAGGCTCAGCTAAGGCAGCTTCAGGCGGCGCTTGGGTTACCGGGGGCCGTAACTGGTGCCCTGCAACCGTTCCGGGCTGGCTTCGATATAGGGGATATCATGAGACAGGCTCAGGACGTGGGGCTGCAGAGGCAGATGTTTGAGTTCGCCCGAACTCAGGGCGCCTTGTTCCCGCAGGCTCTGAGCTTCCTGACTGAGGCGCCGGTAGCTTTCGGACCCGGCCTTGGATCGCAATTATTGAGTGCTGGGGCGCAGCTCGGCGGCGGGGCGCTAAGTGGTGGTATGGGAGGAGCCAAGTANNCCAGGGCTCCAGCTGCCCCAGACCAGAACTCCGGTTGTTCAGCTTCAGCAGGATCCGCTGGCCGATGCAGCCAGATTCCTAGCAACGCTGATTGCTCAACGGGGGGCGGAAAGGCGGGCCGTAAGGCGGACGCAAGCCGCCAAGACTGTTGAGGCTGCGAGAGGCAAGCGCGGTGCAGAGCTTACGCCTGAGGAGCGCGAGGCTTTCAAGACTGAGTTCGGACGAGAGCCAACACCTGACGAGCCGATTGGTGGGGAGCTGGCCAGTGCCGAGCGGCGCTTGGGCCTCCTGGTTAGCCAGGCGACCGCTGATCCTGAGATCGGGAGTACCCTGGCCAGCCTGCAGACTGCAGGGCTTGCAGGGGTCAAGGGCACACCGATTGAGGTTCTGATGGCTCGCCAGAAGGCAGGCAAAGCAGCGCTCGCAAGAGTTGAGGAACTGGAGAGAACCGACCCGCAGACTCTGCAATCCATAGGCATGGCTGCTGTGGCCTTCGGAACAACACCGGAGGAGTCTATAGCACAGAGGCTCTCAGATGTGCAGCGAGCTGAAGTGACGAAGCTCTCATTGGAGAGCCTCCTTGATCCAGATTCGAGACTTGCCCGTTGGGCGGTGGACAAGGGATTTAGTCTGGCCGACTTCGCGGCTGCTGGGGCGGTTGGAATAGGTAATCTGCTGAGCGCCGAGTTGCTCCAGAAGGCGAATGCTCGGAACCTGATTGCTGAGGCCCAGGCTGGGGCGGCAAGAGCGATAGCGACGGCGACTGGAGCCGACCCGGCCGTGATTATCCGGGGCTGGAGACTGAGATCTCAGGGTAGGGATCTGTCCGAGCCGGGGCTCTCTGAGCGAGATCAGCTTGCCATTGAAGCGGCAGATGCCATAACCACAACGCTCATGGCGCAGTTCATGCCAGGGATTAGAGACCGGCCAGAGTTCCAGTTCTTGCAGCTAATCGAGCAGCTGAGCAACACAATCAGTCCGGTGGATGAGCCGGAGAAGTTCAAGGTCTTTCACGACTTGTATAGGCAGATGTACTCGACGGCGCTTGCTGGAACGATAGTCCCAAACTATGACCAGCTCACGGCAAAGCAGAAACTCGGCATATCTAGGGCGATCAGAGACTCCGGCCTCATTCCGTCAGTTGAGGTAGGGGGGAAGGCACTGCTCAGGATTAACCTGCCGCTCTCCCGAGAGCCAGGGGTTGGAGTCACGATTGGCGCAGGGCGGAGACTTGGTCTCGGCGCTCAGGGGCCGACTCAGGATGAAGCGACTGCGCTTGCCGCGATGCTCCTTGGTCTGCCACCCGAGCAGTTGGCTGAGATCCTACAACAAAGGCAGCAGCAGTAGATGCCTAACGGACAGAGAGAGCAAGCCGAAGCTGCGCTCAGGGCGATAGAGAAGCTCAGAGCCCAGGGCCTCCAATCCGCTGTGCTGGATCAGGCTGAGGAGCGGATTAGGCAGTCCGCTGGAATCGATGAGCCGAGAAGAGGCGGAATTACCCTTGGCCCTACAGGCCTGCCTCCATCTGCAGGGGGGATTGCCCTTCGCTCTGCAGTCGGCGCTGGGGAGTCGTTTCTGCGGGGCATCGAGGCGCTTGCGAATCTGGCGCGTCGAGCTCCAGTTGCAGGGATGGCTGGCCTGCCTGAGCTGGATCTCCCCCGAGCGGTTAAGCCAGTCGCAGATTTCGAGCAGACCAAGCAGATCATAGACGAGGCCTTTGGCATCGGAGGGATTGGCCAGCTGGCTACCGACGCTGTAGGTGACATGGTAGCTATGGGAGCCCTCGGGTACGGAGCAGGGGCTCTGACGATTAGAGCAATTGGACCGGCCTCGCTCTCAACTAGATCGGTTGGATTGGAGCGGCTTACCGGCTTAATCTCTGGAGCCGTTGCCGGGGCGGTCGCAGAGCCTGCCCGAACTGCTCCGATTCCAGAGGAGCCGCCTGGGGGAGTGCTGGAGGCGCTTGATGCACCAGGCCAAATCGCCAGACTACTTGAAGGCACGGGGCTTGATGAGACGACTAGGCTACAAATTGGAGGGGCTGCCTTTGGGGCGGTGCTTGGAGGGCTCTTCGACGCTGCACTGGCCTACCGTCAGCTGAAATCCGACCGCTTTGTATCTGCAATTGAGAGGGCCCAGAAGAGTCGCAGCGCGAGGGCTTTTCTGGAGCAGTTTGAGGGGGTTGAGCGCAAGTCCATGAAGCAGATTGCTAGCGAGTTGATTCCCCGCTTGATGGACCAGCCGCCGGATGTGGTAGTGCCAGAGCAGCTTGCGAGGGTAATGGCAGAGCAGATGTCAGCGGAACGGGTGGCATTGTCCAGGCTTAGCCAGATTGGAAGGTTGGACGATAACGCTGTTGTGAGAGCGGTCCATCAAGGCAATCCGGAGGGTGTGAATGTAGTGAAAGGAGTGCAGCTGGATGATGCCCAAGCAGCGATCAGGCAGCTGGNNTGGAGGCTGAGGGGGCAGACCTAGATATACTTAGATTTAAGAACGAAGATGGGACATATGATCTACTAATCGGGAATAGAGCGGCAAGCAGGCCTGATCCGTTTGCTCTTACATCCGAAGAGATTGACAGATTGCACGTGGCGTTTAGGATGGAGGCAGACATTCCAACGCCGGAATCGATCCCTGTCAGGCTTATTGGTCCAGACGGCACAGAGCTTAGGACCATAGCGGAAATGCCGCCTGC
>JABAOF010004176.1_pt1 | contig 10778 bp, 12 predicted proteins | sample 7062171 | NCBI WGS metagenome assembly JABAOF01 (sample SAMN14538628, study PRJNA623070) | marine sediment metagenome | biome: marine biome [ENVO:00000428]; feature: marine pelagic biome [ENVO:01000023]; material: deep marine sediment [ENVO:00002113] | place: India: Gulf of Khambhat ... | reverse complement strand
CTCGCACGAGGAGACAACTGATGACCTTCCTTTCACAGCCGGTTCGCTATCCCCCACCCTTTATCCTGACCGCGATCGTGATCGCGGTGTCGATCCTGGCGTTGCCCGCTGGATCGTCCGCCGAATGGGCCACGCTCAGCGGCCGCTTTGTTTACGATGGTGCTCCGCCGGTGGCCAACAAGATCACCGTCACCAAGGACTTGGAAGTTTGCGGCAAGTTCGACTTAAAGGCCGAAGCCATCAGGGTGGGCGCCGACGGCGGCCTGGCCTCGGTGGTGGTCTGGGTCCGCAACAAAACAGTGAACGCTCATCCCGACTTCGCCAAAACGGCTCAGGACCAGATCGTGTTCGACAACAAAGAATGCCGCTTTACCCCGCACGTCGAGGCGATTCGCACCGGCCAGACCTTGCGGCTGAAGAACTCGGACTCGGTGGCCCACAACAGCCAGGCCCTGACCAGCGCCAATCCGCAGTTCAACGTGAACCTGCCGCCCGGCGGACACCACGACGTGATCTTCACCAAAAGTGAGCGGTTGCCGGTGCCGATCAGCTGTGCGATTCATCCCTGGATGAAAGGTTACTTGATCATTAAAGACAATCCCTACATGGCCGTTTCCGGCGAAGATGGCAAATTCAGCATGGAAAACCTGCCGGCGGGAACGGAACTGGAATTTCAGGTCTGGCACGAGACTTCGGGCTACGTGGACGACGTGAAGTCGGGCGGCCAAAAGCTCTCCTGGAAGCGGGGACGGTTCGAAAAGACGTTGTCTCCCGGTGATCACGACCTGGGCGACATCCTCGTCAGCTCGGCCCTGTTCCAGTAACCGCTTGTGTAAAGAATCGGCAACTGACACCCAGCCCGTCGCGTGGCAGATCGGCAATGCGGCGGTCGACAAACCCCCAAATTTTTCAGATGGCCGTTAAGCATTCCCGTTTGAAGTGGCTCTGGATGCCCGTCGCCGCATCGCTGGCCGTCCTGCCGGCCGGCTGCGAACAGCCGCAATTGCGCGGCGCCGTGCCCAGCCGCGAACAGGCTCAACAACTGCGGGAAACCCTGGCCCAGTCGACCGATACCCCCGACCAGACGATGTCCGGATCCGCTGAACAACGGACCGGCTGGGCGACCCTCCGCGGCACGATCAAAGTCACCGGCAGCGTCGCACCGCCGGTGGCGCTGCAGATCAGCAAGGACGTTGAGGTCTGTGGGCCCGGCGGCAGCCCGGTCTTCAGCCAACAGGTTCTGGTCGATGCGACCAGTGGCGGCCTGGCAAACGTCGCCCTTTATGCTCAGGGACTCAGCGGCGACAATGTCCATCCGGATGCCGCCGGCGGCAAAACAGACGAGGTGATTTTCGATCAAAAGAAATGCATCTTCCTCTCGCACGTGGCGCTCATGCAGGCCACGCAGAAGCTGAAGATCCTCAATAGCGACCCGGTTGCCCATAACACGAAGATCGATACCAAGCGAGCCAAGTCGATCAACGAGAGCATTCCCCCTGGGGGCAGCGCGTTCTACGTGCCCGGCAAGTCGGAGAAGGAGCCGGCCCCGGTCAGCTGCTCCATCCATCCCTGGATGAAAGCTTACCTGTTGCCGCTGGACAACTCCTACGCGTCGGTAACCGATACCCAAGGCACCTTCGAAATCGCCAACCTCCCGGCCGGCGTCGATGTGGTGTTGCAGGCCTGGCACGAAAAGACCGGGAAAAAACTGGGAGACATCTCGGTCGACGGCCAGGCCAGCTGGAAACGAGGCAAATTGGAATTCACAGGCAACAATCGCCTGGCGGACGGGGAAACCCGCGAACTGACGCTGGTCGTCCCAGCGGCCGCCTTGCAGTAAACCCGAACACAGAACCCGAACACAGAACCGTGGGCCGCCGGCAGGCCAAGCGGAGTGCCGGCAGCAAAAATTTTTACCAGACCCCCTGCCTGCCGGATTCGCCCTTGACGGCTTTCGTTCGACAGGAACCTCGTCCGACAGGGCTGTGGGATGTCTGGGCGGAACCAGAGCAGTAAAGTCGTAAGCCATGTCTATTCGGAAACATCCCCCGCGCCCCTGGCCCTTGCTGGTGCTGGCCCTGACCCTTGGCAGCGGTGTCGCTGTCGGTTGCGGGTCATCGGAACCGTATTTCCGCGCCAATTTGACGGAGATGCGGTTAAGGGAGAGCCGGGACGAACCGATATCACCGGAGCTGCAGAGCGAGATCTCCAACGTGCTGCTCAGCCTCTTCGGCGATCCCGACGCTCCCGACATCTTCGCCGGCCAAGGGGTGGCGGCCGAAGCGAAGGCGCCGCTGGAAGCGTTCGGCTTTGACCTGGCCAAACTGCAACTCGCCGCCGGACCGGCCTTCAGCGATCAAACCGGAAAACAGCACGGCCTCTATCGCTTGCACTGTGCGCACTGCCACGGCGTGAGCGGGGATGGGAACGGACCCACTGCCCCGTTTTTGAACCCCTATCCCCGCGACTACCGTCAGGGAAAATACAAGTTCAAATCGACGTTCGGAGACGCCAAGCCGACAGACGACGACCTGAAACGGATCCTCAAGGATGGCATCCCGGGTACGGCGATGCCCTCTTTTGTCTTGCTGCCCGACAACGAAATCGACGCGCTGGTCGAATATGTCAAATACCTTAGCGTACGCGGCGAGACGGAAATCCGGCTGATTGAATACGTCGCCGACGAGGGGGAAATGCCCGAGGGCGGCATCGCCGAGATCGCTGGCGGGGTTCCCCTCCAGCTGGACGATGACGGCCTGCCGGAGGCAGAACCCGAATACGAAAATGTGGTCGCCTCGATCCTCTACAAATGGGCCGCGGCGCCGACCCGCATCGTCCAGCCGGTCGTGCCGACCGTTCCGCTCAACTCGCAGTCATCCGGCAAAGACGCCGAGGCGCTGGCCGCATCGATCGAGCGTGGCAGGAAACTGTTCTTTTCGGCAGAGACCAAGTGTGCCAGCTGTCACGGCGATGCCGCCTTGGGAGATGGCGAAACGACCAACTTTGATGACTGGACCAAGGCTGTTTTCCAGCCGGATGCCAACATGCAAATCGAAGCGGCCCATGCCGCCGAGATGCTGGCCCTGGGCGCGCTGCCGGTCCGCAACATTCGCCCCCGCAACCTGCGGCAAGGTATCTACCGGGGAGGCCGCCGGCCCATCGATATTTACCGCCGCATCTTCTCCGGAATCAACGGCAGCCCCATGCCGGCCCAAGGTTCCGAGGCCGGGATTGCGGGCGATAACGTGAGCGACGATGAGGCGGGTGGCAGTGTCCGCCGCCAGAAGATCTGGGACCTGGTCAACTATGTGCTGTCGCTGCCGTATGAACCGTTGAGCCAACCGCCGCGACCGGTTGAGGGTTACGACATAACTTTGCGCTGAAACACTTTGCGCTGCAACTGACTTTGCGCTGGACTTGCCGCGAAAAACCGTCGCGCGGAACCACACCTTCCGCGTGCCGATGACTGCTGGGCCAGTTCCGCGTGCCGGAGAATGTGAAGTGGGAAAATTCTGGGCCCTCCTGTTTTTGCTGGTGCCGCTGCTGGGGACCGGGCTGTTCCTCGTCGCCCTGGACGCGGATAACCGGCCGCTGCTGAATCACTGGTTTCCCCGGGACGTGTCGGCCTACGGTCCGGTCACGTGATCGACGGCCTGTTCATGACGATCCTCTGGCTGACCGGCATCGTGTTTATTGCCACCGAGGTGACCCTGGCCTGGTTCATCTGGCGGTACGACGCCCAGACCAACCCCGACCCGCCCAAGTTCACCCACGGCAGCCATAACCTGGAGGTCATCTGGACGATCCTCCCGGCGGCCATTTTGCTGTTTATCGCCATCTACCAGTTGAACGCCTGGGCAGAAACACGGATCCGCGCTCCCGCAGACCCCGGCCTGGAGGTCGAAGTCACGGCGCGACAGTTCGAATGGCGACTTCGCTATCCGGGCGCGGACGGCAAATTCGATACGGCCGACGACCTGTACACCGTCAACGACCTGCACGTGCCGCTGGAGGAAGACATCCTCGTGCAGTTGAAGAGCGAGGACGTGCTGCACAGCTTTTTTCTGCCGAATCTGCGGGTCAAGCAGGACGCCGTGCCGGGCATGAAGATCCCGCTCTGGTTCCGCCCGACCGCAACCGGCAGCTTTGACCTGGTCTGCGCAGAACTGTGCGGCTGGGGCCATTACAAAATGAAGGGCCGCCTCACGGTGCAGTCCCGCGAGGACTTCGACCGGTGGCGGGGCCAGTTACGCAACGCACAAAACAAGACCCACCTCAGCGAGGACTCCGATGAGCACGACGGTTGAAGGTTTTCCTGAGCATGCGGGGCATCACGAGGCCGGGACCAGCCTGGGAGTTGGTGGATTCCTGGGCAAGTATGTCTTTTCACGCGATCACAAGATCATCGGCCTGCAGTTCCTCTTTTCCACCCTGATCTGGTTCTTTATCGGGGGACTGCTGGCCCTGGGCATCCGCTGGCAGGTCGCCTGGCCGTGGCGACCCATGCCGGTCGTCGGCAACCTCCTGTTCGCCGACTCGGCCGGCCAGATTTCGCCCGAATTCTACACGATGATGTTCACCATGCACGCCACGATCATGATCTTTTTCGTGATCATTCCCATCCTGGCCGGCGCGTTCGGAAACTTCCTGATCCCGCTGATGATCGGCGCCGACGACATGGCGTTTCCGACGCTGAACATGTTGAGCTACTGGTTTATGTGGCCAGCTTTTATCGTGATGACCATGGCCTTCTTTGTGGAAGGAGGGGCCGCTCAGGCCGGCTGGACCTCCTATCCCCCCCTCTCGGTCTTGACCGAGGCGGCGCCCGGCAGCGGGGCAGGACAGACGCTGTGGCTGATCGGCGTGACCTTTGTGGGCGTCTCCTCCATGATGGGATCGGTCAACTACCTGACGACGATCATCCAGATGCGGGCCCCCGGCATGACGATGTTTCGCCTGCCGCTGACGATCTGGAGCATGTTCATCACGGCCATCCTGCAGGCCTTTGCCCTGCCCGTGCTGACCGCCGCCGGCTTCATGCAGCTGGCCGACCGCATGGTAGGTACCGGTTTCTTCCTGCCCGACGGGGCCACCGCCAACAACATGGTGGCCGCCACCGGCGGCGGCCAACCGCTGCTGTGGCAGCACCTCTTCTGGTTCTATTCGCACCCGGCCGTCTACATCATGATCCTGCCGGCGATGGGCATGGTCAGCGACATTATCAGCTGTTTTTCCCGCAAGCCGATCTTTGGTTACAAGCCGATGGTCTACTCCATCGGCGGCATCGCCGGGCTGGGCTTCATCGTGTGGGGACACCACATGTTCGTCTCCGGCATGAACCCCTACCTGGGCATGACCTTCATGGTGGCCACGATCATGATCGCTCTGCCCAGCGCCATCAAAACCTTTAACTGGCTGGGGACCGTCTGGGGCGGCAAGGTCCAGTTCACCACCCCGATGCTGTTTGCCCTCTCCTTCGTGGCCATGTTCATCATCGGCGGCCTCTCCGGCATCTTCATGGCCGCCACGCCGGTCGACATCTTCATCCACGACACCTACTTCATCGTGGCCCACTTCCACTACGTGCTGTTCTCCGGAACCGCCATGGGGGTCTTCGGGGCGATCTATTTCTGGTACCCCAAAATGTTCGGCCGCATGATGAACGAAGGCCTGGGGAAACTCCATTTCCTGCTGACCTTTATTTTCCTCAACGGCACCTTCTTTCCCATGCACATCCTGGGCGTGGTCGGTTTTCCCCGCCGGCTGGCCGATCCCTATCACTACGAAACGTTCAGCAATCTGCAGCCGATGAACGCCTTCATCACCATGTGCGCCTTCGGCATGGTCGCAGCTCAGGTGATCTTCGTGTTCAACTTCATCTGGAGCATCTGGTTTGGCCAGCCGGTGGGACGCAACCCGTGGGGGGCCAACGGCCTGGAATGGACCGCTCCCAGCCCGCCGGGCCACGGCAACTTTGATTTTCAACCGGTCGTGTACCGCGGCCCCTACGAATACAGTTCCCCGGAAGTGGAAACCGATTTTTACCTCCAGACCCAGCCTCCGCCGGAGAAACGAGGCGAAGCGTAAGCCGCCCGGTCCGGGTCGAGCGGGTTTTTCCCGCGGGGATGGCGAGGTGGCCCGGCACCAGTCGTCCCCACCAGGAACCCCCCCCAACATCCGTTCTCATGCCAGCCGTACCCTCCCCACGCCGCTCTGCCCTTCCCCACCGCCTGGCGGTCCTGCTGGTCTGCGCCACCTTCGTGCTGCTGGCCGCCGGGGCCCTGGTGACCACCGAAGGGGCCGGGATGGCGTTTCGCGACTGGCCCACCTCCGACGGCCATTCCATGTTGCTCTACCCCTGGTTTTCCGCCGCGGGAGACAAGTTTATCGAGCACGGGCATCGGTTGCTGGGGGCCCTGGTCGGATTGATCACCCTGGCCCTGGCCGCCGCGCTGTGGAAATGCGAGTCACGACCCGCCGTCGTCTGGCTGGGCGCGATCGCCGTGGCCCTCGTGATCGGGCAAGGACTGCTGGGCGGACTGCGGGTCCGGGCCGATTCGGTCCTGGTGGCCCGCATCCACGGCTGTACCGGACCGCTCTTCTTTGCCACGACGGTGGCCCTGGCCGTGGTCACATCCCGGNNGGGACCCTGCCGCGGCCCACGCGGGCGGGCATCCCCCTGGCGGCCCTGGCCTTGACCGGGTTGATCTTCCTCCAGCTGGTCATCGGCGCTCACCTCCGCCACGTCCCCGCCACCGCCACGCCGGCCGGTTTTCAAGTGGCTGTCTTCTTCCACTTGCTGCTGGCCGGCTTGATCACCACCTATGCGGCCCTCCTCCTGTGGCGGGTCCTAGGGACTGAAGACCCGCGGCTGGCCCGCCCCGCCCTCGGCCTGGGTCTGGGCGTCCTCGCTCAACTGGTCCTGGGCGGAGCCACCTGGGTCCTGAAATATTCCTGGCCGGCCTTCATCTTGAGGGACAGCCCGCTGGTGGCCGGCTGGACCAATACGGCCGGCAGTGCGGCCCAATCGTTGATCGTCACCGGACACGTCGCCCTCGGCTCGTTGCTGCTGGGGCTGGCCGTCCAGCTGACGCTGCGGGCCTGGCGGCTGACTGCCCCCGCGGGGGTGCCGCGGCCGGCCGCGACCGGTACGGTGCTGGGAGGTGTGGGATGAGCACGTCGGCTGCCCTTTGCGAGGTCCGTCCCACCAGCTGGGTGCTGCGCGGTTTGGCGCTGCTGGAGCTGAGCAAACCGAGGATTGCGGCCCTGGAGCTGATGACGGTCGCCGTGGCCGCCTGCATCGCTTCCTCGGGACTGCCGGCCGACGGCTGGCTGTTGGTGCACACCCTGGTGGGCACGGCCCTGGTCGCCGCCAGTGCCAGCGCCTGGAACCAGTGGCTAGAGCGGGAGGCGGACCAGCGGATGCCGCGGACGGCGGGTCGGCCCCTCCCGGCGGGGCGCCTCAACGACCGCGAAGTCCTGGTCTTCGCCACGGCGACCGTGATCGTCGGCAGCCTCTACCTGGGCCTGGCCGTCAACGGGCTGACCGCCTGCCTGGGACTGCTGACCTGGACGCTGTACGTCTGCATTTACACCCCGCTGAAAACGCGGACCACGGCCAACACGTTGGTCGGCGCCGTGGCCGGGGCCGGCCCGGTGCTGATGGGCTGGACGGCCGTCCAGCCCGAGATGGCCACCCGCGAGGCCTCCCTGCTGGCCCTCACCTTGTTCGGCATCGTCTTCCTCTGGCAATTCCCCCATTTCATGGCGATTGCCTGGCTGTACCGCCGGCAGTATGCGGCGGCGGGAGCCCGGATGTTGACGGTGGTGGAACCGACGGGGCGTCTGGCGGGCGTCCAGGCGGTGGCGGCCGCGGCGTTGTTGATTCCCGTCAGCCTTTACCCCTCGGTGCTGATGAAGGCGGGCCCGCTGTATTTCGTGCTGGCCCTCCTCCTGGCGCTGGGGCAATTGGCGACCGCGGCCCGGTTCCTGTGGCGGCCCGACGACCTGTCCGCTCGACGCCTCCTGCGGTACTCCCTGATTTATTTACCCGCCCAGTTCGGGCTGCTGCTGTTGACCCCTTTTGTCTTCCCCTGGTTGTAAGCCGACCGCGAACGAGGCACGTATGGCAGAAGCACACCACGCTCATGTCCAGTTGCAGTACCAGCCGGCCTTGCCGATGCCAAACGGCAAGACGATCATGTGGCTGTTTCTGTCGACCGAGATCATGTTCTTTGCCGGCTTGATCGGTACCTACATTGTGTTGCGTTTCGGGGCGCCCGTCTGGCCGACTCCTGCGGATGTGCACCTGAGCGAACCGGTGGGGGCTGCCAACACGTTCGTGTTGATTCTCTCCAGCGTCACGATCGTGCTGGCCCTGGAGGCGGCCCGAGCCAACCGCGGGGGGCTGGCAAAACTGTGCATGCTGGTCACGCTGGCCTTGGGCAGCGTCTTCCTGCTGGTCAAGGCCTACGAGTACAACGCCAAATTCGCGCACGGGATTTACCCGCAGAAGCCGCACAGCTTGATTTACGAACGACCGACCCTGAACTTTGCTTCGGCCGTGCGGCAGCGGCTGGCCGAAATCACCGGGGCCCTCACGCTCAAAGACGCGCGGACTGCGGCCGAGGACAAGCAGCTGGAAGTGGCCACGACCCTGTTGGGCTACGCGACCCAGGTCGAACGCGCCGCGGCTCAGTCGGACGAAAATCCGGAGGGGACGCTGGCCCTCACCCGCCTGGCCCAAATCATCGCTCCGGGGGGACACGGGCACGGAACCGCCGCAGGCCCGGGGCCGTCCGCCAAGGCCGACGACCCCGCCCTGGCCCAGGTGCTGGCCGGGGCCGACCACGGTTTGAACGAAAAATATCACTGGCTGAAATTGCCGATGGTCATCCCGGGCGGTAACATGTGGGCCAGCACCTACTTTCTGCTGACCGGCTTTCACGCCCTGCACGTGCTGGTGGGGCTGATCGCGTTTGCGATCATGCTGGCCATGCGGCTGGACGCCAGCCGAGCGCCGCATATTGAAAACATCGGGCTCTACTGGCACTTTGTCGATATTGTGTGGATTTTTCTGTTTCCGCTGTTGTATCTGTTTTAACGAGGATTCCCGCCGATGGCGCACTCAACGCCGCAAACCGGTACTCACGCACAAGTCGTGCACGAACAGCACGGCAGCATTGGCACCTATTTGGCCGTCTTCGTGGCGCTGTGCGTCCTGACGGCTGCCTCGTTCTTTACCTACTCCAGCTACTGGCCCTTCAGCCACCATGTCGCCTGGGCGTTCATGATCGCCATTTCCTGCACCAAGGCGATGCTGGTCATCCTGTTCTTTATGCATTTGAAATACGAAGCCAACTGGAAATACGTGTTGACCGTCCCCGCGACGTTCATGTCGATCTTCCTGGTCCTGATGCTGGTTCCCGACGTGGGGCTGCGGATGCGGCGGGCCTCGGAGGAACGGCTGCGCTACATGGCCGTCGAAGAGGCCCCCTCGACCGATGCCCCTTCCGCCCCGCATGCCGCCCCTCACGACGAAGGCCATTAGCCGTCCGCGGCCGGCACATCATCGAATCGCTCGCAGACGGGTGTCGCGCCAGTTTGGGAAAGACTGACCCCGCCCCGGTGGCCGACAGAGGACGCTCGTCATGAATGCCGAAAACGCCATCGCGGTCTCTGGGCTGACCTACCATTACGGACCACGGCGAGCGCTGGACGAGCTGGAGTTTTCGATTCGCGCTGGCGAGATCTTCGCCTTTGTGGGGCCCAACGGCGGCGGGAAGACCACGCTGTTCCGGCTGCTCTCCACGTTGGTCCCGCTCCAGCAAGGTCAGCTGACCGTCTTCGGCCTGGATGCGAGGCGAGAAGTGCTGGCAATTCGCCGGCTGATCGGCGTCGTGTTCCAAGCCCCCAGCCTGGACAACAAGCTGACCGTCGCCGAAAACCTCCGCCATCAAGGCCATCTGTACGGCCTCTCGGCCCGCGCCGCAGCCCCTCGCCAGGATCAACTGCTGGACCGCCTCGGCCTGGCCGCTCGCCGCGGCGAGATGGCCGAACACCTCTCAGGCGGCCTCCGCCGCCGCGTGGAACTGGCCAAGGGGATGTTGCACCAGCCTCGCCTGTTGCTGCTGGACGAACCCAGCACGGGGCTGGACCCCGGGGCGAGGAATGACCTGTGGGCGATCCTGGAGACGCTCCGACGCGAAGAGGGGGTGACCGTGGTCTTGACGACCCACTTGCTGGACGAAGCGGAAAAGGCCCAGCGGGTGGCGATCCTGCACGAAGGGGCCCTGGTCGCCCTGGATACCCCGGACGCCCTGCGGGCCAGCGTGGGCGGAGACGCGATTACGATCACCACCCCCGACGCCGCCGGGCTGGCCACCCAGATCCGCGACCGCTTCCAGTGCCAGACCGCGGTGATCGATGGACGGGTGCGGCTGGAACAGCCCGATGGCCACCAGTGGATTGCCCGCCTGGTCGAGGCCTTCCCGGGCCGGATCGATTCGGTCACCTTCGCTCGGCCCAGCCTGGAAGACGTGTTTATCGACCGCACCGGACACCGCTTTCGGCAGGAGATGAAATCGCATGACCGTTAGCCAGGTGGCCAGAACGTTTTTCCCGGCCGCCTGCCCAGCGGGACCAGCCCCACCGCCGAAGGCTGGCCAGAAAAGAGGTTCTTTCGGAAATTTCGTGGCTGGTTCGTCGCTCGGCAGCGGCCATCGCCTGCCAAGAGCGGCGGCGGACCGTCGCGCCAGAGTGAACCGCAGAATGTCGAA
>JABAOF010027548.1_pt1 | contig 10783 bp, 11 predicted proteins | sample 7062171 | NCBI WGS metagenome assembly JABAOF01 (sample SAMN14538628, study PRJNA623070) | marine sediment metagenome | biome: marine biome [ENVO:00000428]; feature: marine pelagic biome [ENVO:01000023]; material: deep marine sediment [ENVO:00002113] | place: India: Gulf of Khambhat ... | reverse complement strand
TTGGTGAGGGGGAGGTGGAAGCGGAGCAGCACGTCGGCTCCGATAGCGGGGATCGCCCCCTGCGTCGTGATGCGTGCCCCGGCGGTCGAGATGTCGGTGATCCGCCCCCGCTGGGTACGGGCATCCCTGGCCTGGTACTCTACTGAGAGGTCGCAGGAAACACGGGGTAAACGACGCTCATCGAGGAGGTAACTCATTGCGACGTCCTCGTTTGAGGATAAACGACGATCGAGTTTACAAGCAATTCGGCGGCGGACGGGATGCCCTGTAACGGCGAGTGACGGGCGACGTTTTCGCCTGGCGCTTCGAGGCTTGATAGCTTCTGCGTGGGCCTGCATTCCCTTCGTTCCGCGAGAATCCAGATCGCCATTAGAGCTAGGGCCTCGCGTTCTCCGTCGGCCTCGCATGGCTGGCTCAACTGGACAGCCTGCAGGTCCCGCAAATGCCGGGCGACCGCACTGCGATAGCTGGCGAGCAAGGCCGGGAACTCTTGGCCCAGTTGTCTCGGAGGAGCCTCCGTGGTCATGAGCCGGCGAGCCTCACTGACAAAAGCCTCCAGAAGGACAAGTGCGGTGCCCCGATGATTCTGGCGAGCAACAGGCAGAGGGGGCCGGTGCCGCTTTGGCGGCGTTTTCCCGCGCTGGTTCCCCCTTGCATGCAATCACGTGGTGGATCGCCCAGGATGATACCGCGAGGCCACACCACAGCATCAGGCGAAGCTGGGAGGGCGAACCGCGGCGGGTTGGCAGCCTAGCGGCGATCTGGCGACCCCAAGCACCTCCCCGACACCGGGCATCGTACCTCCGCCGGGCGATGGGATCCGATAGCAGCGCATAGGCCTCCAGTAGCTTACGCCACTGCCCCGGGGCATCCGTCGGAGGGAGTTTCCTCACCGCCGCCCGAAAGGCCCGCCGGATTTCCTCCGAAGACGCTGTCGGTTCGATCCCCAGCCGGGTGTAATAGGAGGGGAACGAACGACGTGTCCATCACCTGATGGCCCCGGCCTGGCGCCGATCCACCCCCATCCGCCGCTCTGTGCGTCGTCGCTCAATGCCGTCCCATCTCGGGCGAAACTTCCGTCCGACAATTTCAAGCATCCTCGAGCGGACAAGGATCAACTCCTGCATGTCTTCGGGAAGCTCAGGTGCCGCTTGGGCCTGAGCGGGGCTGTCCCAAAAGGTCACCGCGATATACACATCGGGATTACTCTGGGGCGGGGCGAGGATCGCCTGTCGAAAGCCATCAAGAAATTGCAACTGGGTAGCATGGGTGTTCAGGAACCGCTCGATGAGGAGATCTCCGGTCCACGGTTCCACCGCAAAAATATTTATGCAAGCGATGGCGCCTCGCTGTTCGGGGGCTTCTCGACCCCCATCGATCACCGCCAGTGCCGGGGAGAGCGCTCGCTGGCGCCGACCCCGCCCCAGGTGCCAGTAGGTGCTGGCGCAGCCCGCCCAGTGGGCAGAGCCCACAAGGGCTTGATGCGGGAGATCTCCAACGTTGTTGGTAGCGCGCTTGACCCAAGCCTTTGTCAAACCGCCGAGAGTGCTCTCTTCCCTCATCACACACCTCCCACTTGCACCTGACCTTTTGGGTCTAAACAGCCGACAAGTGAGAAGGATGGAGGGGAACCGTGCTCAAGCCTTGCGTAACGCCCCATCCTCCCAGTCATCCGTCTTCAAAGAAAGAGCGCCAGGTCCTTTTGGGAACCTGACCTCCCGCACCTGACCATGGCCTTTCAGGGGAAATATTCATCAGTCTCCCGCACCAGCCCTAGCCACTGCTGAAGAGAACTTTGATCTTCCCCGTCTTGAGCCCAGCCTCAAGCTCCGCCTCTGTGTAAGGGATCAATGAACGCTGGCCCGCAGGCACCTGCCGGAGCAGGCGAATCGCCTCCCGGCTCCCCACCAATTTGATGAACTCCTTCCGTCCCGAGTACAGCTCCACCACCATGAATCTCCCGGTGCAAAGGGGGTTATGCCCCAGACGCCGCAGATAATTGAGGGTCTCTCGCAGGTGCGGCCCGCTCAGGTGGCGGCGTAGTTCGGCGATCAGCTGGACCTCGCGGACATCCTCGGGGCCAAAACGCACTAGGGCGCGCCCCCCCGATCGGACCAGGGTCTCGGGGGCCACCAACCCGGTCGCGACCCAGTGCATAAGGGTCCGATAGGGAATGCCGACTAATCGGGCAACCTCGCGTGCGCCGCATTCTTTTTTCATGTGCAAAAAGTAAATTTAGCCTTGCAATCGCAATTTGCACGCATTTTCGGGCGGGTTCCGGTGTCTGTCAAGGGATTTTTCATATCTACCGTGGGCGGTTCTCGAAGGTCTATCGCTATGTGGTCACCAAACCCTCGAGGCAACTGTAATCGATGTCTTGCTACTTTTGACACTTAAGAACCTGTAAGCGATGTCATGCTATACGACAGTCACTCTCTGACATCATGGAGATGGGAGAGGGGGGATTCCCTTCTCGAAAACACAACGCCCTCCCGGGCCGTGCTATTCCCGAGAGGGCGCCTCAGTGCTTGGTGCGCCGTCGGTTGTGCCTGCGGTGGGCCGGGGGATATAGTCACCCCGGTTCCATCGGCGCATCCGCTTTGGGGAAACTTACTATAGAGAGCGGAGGCGCAAGAGCTGCTCACCCATGCGGAGGATAGCCGGCGGCGTTGGTCGGTCTATTGAACCGCTGCCGGTCTAACCGTCGTGTTGATGAACTCTTTGAGCAACGCCGCGCGCTCCAGCGCCTCCTTGATCAGGTTGATCCTGCTCAGATACTCCCGCTCCAGCTCTGCGCCGGCCTCCACGAGGTGATCGTACCGCGCCAACGCCTCATGATGGATGCGGTCTTGGATCTCGGTGACTTTGTCCCGCAACTCCTCCATTGAAGATTCCCCACCCCCGTTGAGGACTTCCTCCGAAATGGCTAGGATCTCCTTCCCATAGTGATCGATCAGTTCCCTCAGCCCCGACAAGCCTTGCCCAATCTGATCCATCGATTCCCTCCTCTCGTCATGCAGATTCTCTTCCCATCTCTCCTCTAGCGACGAATGTCCCAAACATGTTCCCTCGCCTGGTGGTGGAGATCTCGAACACTTCCACAGTGTGCGTCCCGCCAGCCACAGGGTTCTCTTCAGATGACCTCTTTCCGTCATTGCACCTGCCAACCTTTGATCAATTTTCTTGTCACGATAACGACGCGACTGGCACCGTAGTCAAGGTGCCGCTAAACGGAGGGCGCAATCTGATGATGTCTGTTAGTCCAACCATATACTCCTCTGACCTCGGACATGTCAAGACAAAAAACAAGATATTGTGGCCCATTGGTCAGATGGGTCCACATATTGCGTGCTTGTGGCAGGTGACGGGGGTACCTGCTTGGGCATGCCCGTGCCTCCGGGACCGCTAGCTTTCCCTTCTTCCAGCAGGTCGAAGCAGTAGGATGCCTCCAGCGTGCGTTAGGTCTTGCTACCATCGAGTGTCCCCTGGGGCGGCAACAACATACTAACTCTCCTGAGAGACTTGAGTGAAACAAGGGTGATAGCTTTTCCCGGGCGAGTGAAAAGTGCGGATTACTGGTTGTAACCCACACCGCAGTGGATAGAGGGCGGTGAAAGGACACGCTTAGAACTTGGAGCACGGATTCATCGGGTATTGAAAATGAAGCCGGATGCGAACCCGCGAAGCGAGTTTGGGGAATACCAAAGGCAGTAACCGAAGGCGGGTTATTTGCTACGACCGACCCTGGAAGGGCTTGTTACGTCAACATGGGTGCCTCTTCTCATCTCATCAATTAGGGCACCTATCTCCGTTGAAATGACGATCCAGATGATGGAGTGCTCGCCAAACGAGCGCAGAAGTGGCCAGCGCGCCAAGTTGCGGGGAGTGCCCGGAAGCGACGCAGAGCCGGTAACCCATAGTTATGCGGCGTTACTTGGGAACCTTCATACTTATTGGTAGTGGCGGCCCACTTCGGAAGCATACTGACGTCCAATTGTGTCCGCGTTCAGCTTAAGCCATTGGCTTAAACAAGTTTTCCCGGTTGGCCGGGCATGTGATACCAATAGGCCAGTCATCAGGCCGTCGATTTCTTCCCGCGTTAAGACGACATCCCGGACGATGAGGTTAAGCACCTTTGTAAGGACAAGGGTCAAGGTGGGCGGCACGTGAATGATGCGAGCCGAACTTCCAATCGTTTCGGCGATCAGCCTGACCAAGTCCTCATAGGTGTAGATTTCCGGGCCAACAGCATCGATGATAGTGTTCGTGTCATGGTGACCGGCTTTAACGGCTATGTTCGCCATATCTTCAACATAGACGGGTTGAAGTTTGTATCTACCAGAGCCTGGTATTGCGAACACCAGAAACTTTCGTAGGAGCCAGGCGATGTTGTTGATCAGAATGTCCCCATGTCCAAATATGACGGTTGGTCTGATGATGGCGTAAGACAAGCCGGAATCTTTCAGTACCTTTTCTAGAATCGCCTTGCCCCTGAAATAAGGGAGGGGGGAGTCCTCGCTGGGCTTTGTGATGCTGACATGAACGACCCTACGTACCCCAGCCTCTCGGGCTGCTCGAAACAGGGCGAGAGTGTTCTGGATCGCTCGATCGAAGGTGACTCGCCCATAAGTGAAGCGGATCCAATAGGTATTGTAGAGTGTTGTGGCTCCTTCAAGACTCTTGGCCAATTCGGCAGGTTTGTCGAAGGTGAAGGGGACTGCGCTTACCTCACCATCGAAAGGGTTCGGCCTCTTGGGGTGGCCGGTGATGGTTTTCACTCTTTCGCCCATTTCGAGAAGTCGCCGGGTTATGTACTTACCGGTATACCCAAACGCCCCCGTAACGATGTTCAAGTGAGGTGTACTCATAGGCCACGTCCTATCTTAGTCATTGCCGCCCACGCAGCGCCGCATAACTGTGTGTTTCCGAATTCAGAGTTCGCAAATGCTGCTGAAATGGAGGCATATGCGAACTTGGAGTTCGGTTATGCGGCGGGGACCCCTCACCGGAAGCCCTATCCCTCGAGCCGGCCACGGGAGCTTCGGATGCAGGCCAGGTCTTTCCGGCTCTCATGGGTATAAATCTCTTAGGTCGCTGAGGAGTGTTATACCCCACCCCTTTTTGCTGCCGTCCCTGAGGCGGTCGTTCGGCCGTTCCGCCGGAAGCCCGTTTAGACCGCGCAGGGCTGGCACGGGCCCTCGCACCGGCGAGGCGCTCCAAGCTTCCGCTGACGCCGTGGGTGTGTGCCCTCCGAAACAGCAAAACGCCCTCCGGACCGTACGGCCCGAGAGGGCGTCTGACTGTTTGGTGCGCCGCTGATTGTGCCTGAGGTGGGCCGGGAGCTATGGTCACCCCGGTTTCAATACTACATCCTACCCAGAGCTGCCGTTATCCATGGACCACGCGACAACCCAGAAGGTTCGCCCGGAGTTAGCTCTTTTCTACTTTGACGGGCATACCCTCTGTCAAGCGCAGACTGGCTCTACCTCCTACTCAACTCTCACCTTCTGGGGCCGTCGGCGAGTGCCCGGCTTTTCCTCCATACCCCTGATGCAGCAGTCCAGGATGCTGCGCAGGGCCAGCAGAGTCTCCCGCTGGGCTGTGCTCAGGTGGTGCCGGAACTCTTCAGGGACGAACCCCTTGAGCCCATCGCCGACATTGAGCCCCGCCTCGTAGCACGCGCAGAAGAAGCACCACCGATGGGGGCATCGCTCAGGACCCTTCTCCCTTACCACCCGTATCACCTCCTTCGTTCGCGGCGAACCGCACCGTGAGGACTCCCTCCTCTAACCGAGCCTTGGCGACCGGCAGGTTGGTCACGGCCCGGGGGAGGATCAAGTCCCGTCGGAAGTTGCCGATGGAGACTATCAGTTCCTCCCCCCGCTTGAGCAGCGAGAGATCCCCCTTTTCCGCAAACGGGAGTTTCAGCTTCAAGGTAAACGCCTTTCCGGTCTTCCGCACCGTTTGGACATAGCCCTGGAAGTGGACCTGGGTTGGGTCCTTCCCCTCGAAAAGGGTTTCAGCCATGAGCTGAAGCTTCGACAGGCCCACCACCTCACTCCCGAAGAGGGGGACCTCCCAGATAGGTAGGGGGGCAAAGGCCTCCTGGATCGTCCGCCGGTGTCGTTGTTGGACCTCCCGCCATGCAGCGAAGTACCCTGAGGCTGCCTCCTGCGGCATCACCCGGTTGCTGATAACCGCGTCGGTGACATAGCCGTAAAGATTGAGATAGGTCAGCGACCGCTGGGCCTCCTTGATCACCATCCTCTCCGGATTGAGCACCAACCGGATAGTGGAATGTTCGGGGTTCACCAGGATCTCTTTAATGCCATCGATACGGTAAAAGAGGCGTTCCAGGGCGGCGTAGAAATCATCCTTGGGGAGGGGAACGGGGACGAGGGGCTGAACGACCGGGCCGAGGGAGGTGACGATCCGCCGCTCCCAGGGGAAGAGCTTTTCCATGTACCATCGGGCCACATGCGGGAACGAGAGGAGGCGCATGGTCTCGCCCGTGGGAGCGCAGTCGACGATGAGGCAGTCAAATTTGCCCTCCTGGAAATGCTGCCGGATGTGGAGGAGACTGCAAATTTCCTCCATTCCCGGCAAGACCGCCATCTCCTCGGCCACCACATCGTCGAGGCCGCGGCTGGCGAAAAGGGCCGTGAGATACTGCTGTACCTCCCCCCAGTATCGGTTGAGATCCTCTAGGACATTGACTTCCTGCCCCCAGAGGTTCTCCGCCACCAGGACGGGGTCCGGGCCTAAGGGCATGTCGAAGGCATCGGCGAGGCTGTGGGCGGGATCGGTGCTGAGCACGAGCGTCTTATAGCCGAGCCGGGCCGCGCTGAGCCCCGTGGCGGCCGACACCGTCGTCTTCCCGACCCCTCCTTTCCCCGTATAAAGAATGACTCGCATGGTCCTGAGGTCTCAAGATATCTTATGGGGGGCAATAGGGGCTATCTTGCTCCAGCCGCCCAAAAGGGTCTTTTCGGCTTGAGCGATGAGTAGATGAATGCAACGGCGAAACGCATGCGTCGATTCAGCATGAGGTTGTCCTTCTTGCACCTTCCTTGACTGAAAAAGCAAAACAGCTTCCCAGGCCGTGCTTCGCCTGAGAGGGCGTCTCGCTCTGTGTTGCGCCGTCGATTGTGCCGGAGGGGGGCTATGAACTATCCCTACCCCGGTTCCATCCCTGCCTCCCCTGCGCAGGGCTCAAGCATCGTCGAGAATGCGACCGGTGTCAAGAGGCTGCAGCCCCCCTAAGGCGTGGCGGGAATGCATTCAAAACCCGTGACAAGATTTCATCCATAAGAAAGTTGGCCGCGTGGGTATGCCGTATGCGATGCGGCGATGAGACGTTAGGTGGTTCAGGGATCGGACAACCGACCCGCATGGCCGTGTCCCACCCATGCTCTAGGATGATGGTGAGCAGGCGGACACAGAGGGAGAACCTCACCTGACGAGGCCGCCGTTCTCAACCGGTGCCTTTCCTTCACACCCCGGAATGGACCGATTCACACGAGAGCGACCCGGGCATTACCGTGGTGTAACGGTTCGTCTGATTCGCTGAAATAATGCTGTATTAGCTGAATCAGCTACCGAGGCGGACGGAGATCCATGCCTGAGTATCTATCACCCGGTGTGTATATTGAGGAATTCAGGAGAGGGGTCAGACCCATCGAGGGTGTGAGTACTAGTACGGCCGGGTTCCTGGGGGCTACCCAGCGGTGGCCGGAGACTCCTCGGCTGATCACTAGCTGGTCGGACTTTCAGCGCTGTTATGGCGGTTACTTCCCCGATGCCTCCTACCTGGCCTATGCGGTCGAGGGATTTTTCGAGAATGGGGGGCAGCGTTGTTTTGTCGGCCGGGTCGTGCCCAATGACGCCGTCGCCACCACGCATGCTGTAGGCACACTGAACATCTGGGCCATCGACCGCGGGGAATGGGGTCACTCCTGGGACACGCTCTCATGATCGCGGGGAGACCGTGAAGTCACTGAGAAGATTTCAACTGCCAATCTTCACGGGGGAGGGTACTGGTTGTAATTCGCACTGTGGTGAAGAGATGGCGGGGGAAGGAACATAAATCCTCACGTGGACCTTCGTTCCCCGATCTGCCGTTGAAGGTCCGAGAAGCCCCCTTTGCGACAAGATGTCCAAACTAAAAACCTTCCTCTCTGACACTTTGGCAAGCATCCTCCAAGAGTCCAATCTCAGAAGCATGGTTCTATGGCGGCTAAGTCAGCTGAAATTTCAAAGAGTTGCTCCCTCCGTCGTGCCGGGCGGGCATCCGCGGCACAGTTCTTGAACCTCCCATTGGGGAAAAGTCGGACTCAACAGCGGAGCAAGGGCTTTGAATCTCCGTCCCACAACCTCCGCTGCCGGGAGGTTCTACCATGGGGAAAGAGGTAAAAGGTGGCACTGGCATCCAGACACACGTGATGGGGTGGGGACTGGCATTGGGCCTGCTGCTCGGTTTACCGGCGGCCGGTGAGGCTACATCCTATACGTTCACAAAGATTGCCGAGACGAGCAGCGACACTAGTGGTTTTTCGTTCTTCGGCTCCGCCTCGATCAACGACGGGGGCACGGTGGCTTTCAGGTTCCACGAACGGGTATTCCAGGAAGGGGTAGGCAGCGTCACCCTCAAATATATCATGATGAGTACCGGGACCACTCCCACACCCGTTGCCGATTCCAGCGGCTCCTATAGCGGCTTCGGAGACCCTTCCCTCAACGACGGGGGCCAACTGGCCTTTCAGGGCTTCCTCGACGCCGGGGGCAGCGAAATCCTCAGGAGTGACGACGGGACTACTCTCACCAGCATCGCCGACACCGGCGGCCCCTTCAGCTTCTTGTACGCCGTCTCCCTCAACGACTCGGGTCAAGTGGCTTTCCATGCCTCTCTCGATGCAGGGGGGATCGGCATCTTCACCGGGCCTGACCCGATTGCAGACAAGGTGATTGCTGTCGGCGACCCCCTTGCGACGTCCACGGTGACACAGATTATTAACTTTGGCCGAGAGGGGCTGAACGCTGCCGGCCAGGTCGCGTTCATTGCCCGCCTTGCCGACGGAACCGAAGGCGTGTTCCGGGCCGATCCCGTTATTGCGGGGGAGCAGGATGTAACCCAGGATGTGACCATCGTTATTACTCCCGGGGGTAACCCGAACAGCATTAACTTGCGTTCCCGGGGGACGGTTGCGGTGGCGGTCCTCAGCACAGCCACGTTCAATGCGACAACGGTAGATCCGACGACGGTCACGCTGGCCGAGAGTCCTGTAAAACTGAAACGAAACGGCACCCCGATGGCGGGCTTCGAGGAGGTCGATGGGGATGGGAGCTTAGATCTCGTGGTGCATGTGGACACCCAAGCGCTCCAGCTGGATGCAACAGACACCGAAGCGGTCCTGGTGGGCCAGACCTTCGACGGGACTACCATCACGGGCACCGATGTAGTTCGGGTCTTACCATAAGGTATCGCAAGGTATTACGTGGGCATCCAGCGGGCTGCTCGTGGAAGCTGGGGGCAGGCACGGAACATCCTTCGGCCCCACAGGCAACCCGCGCCGTTCGCGGAAAAGGGCTATCATGTGGTTCAAGCGCGATAAGGCCTACGATCGCTTGAGCATCGTCGCGGCTGCCGACCGGGCGGCGGCGAAGCGGAGAGTGCGGAAGGCCATCGCCCTGTATCGGGAGGTGCTGGCCGTCGATCCGGCCGACCACGTCACCCATGGGAAGCTGGCACCCCTTCTCGCCCAGCGGCGGCAGCGGGCCAAGGCCTGGGCGAGCTTCGTCGCCGCGGGAGAAGGATACCAGCACGAGGACCGCTTCGACAAAACGCTCAGCATCTACCTCCAGGCGGCGCGCTATCTCCCCCGCCAACTCGAAGCCTGGGAGGCCATCGCCTCGCTATACTGCGAGCTGCGACAACCCGCAGATGCGGTCCAGGCCCTGCTCGACGGGTGCCGCCATTTTCGGGGCCGGAAGCACCGTCTAGAAGAAATCCGCCTGCTCCGCCGGCTCCGTGAGATCGAGCCGTGGCATTTCGAAGCAAGCTTCACCCTCGCACGCCTATTGACCAAGACGGGGGAGAAGGCAGAGGCGGAGCGGCTGCTCCATAGCCTCGCTGTGCGGATGCAGGGTTGGAAGCTCCGCCGCGTCCGGGGGGCCCTGTTCAGGATAGCTCCGAGCGCTGGGGCGGCGTGGCGATGGCTGCGGGCGGCGGTATCCCGTGGTGGGATAGCCATTCCTCACCTCGCCAGACGGCAAGGCCTTGCAATGAAGTCAGCGACGGGGAGGCAGCCAGCGCGTGTCATCTGCCTGGCGACCAGTCTTGTAGGCACCATTGCAGTGGGAGTGCCCTCCGGTGTTGACGTCGGGTCCCAGACCATCATTTTTCTACTGGTCGGAAGCTGTTTGGCTATGTTAGGGCTGGCGTCATTCCTGCTGGTCTCACGCTAACCCGAGTGGGTGAGACAAGTTCCCCTTCGTGGCTTGGCTTCAATCTTCGTCCACACCGCCCATTCGAAAATGTTTCTGTACATTGTGCAGTAGTCCTCCTGAATAGATCACTCATGAAAAACAAAACGCCCTTCCGGGCCGTATTTCACCCGAAAAGGCATCTGGTCTATTGACGCACCGTCGATCGTGCCGGAGAGAGGCTCGCTCTTATCATACCTACCGCCGTTCCGTTCCCGCCAAGCCTTCTAGGTTGTCATGAACGTTGGGGGTCAAAGAAGGTTGGAGGTCAGGGGGTCACCTATGAAAAAGCACGTCAAGT